>Ga0075460_10000724_pt1 | contig 12809 bp, 12 predicted proteins | sample DEB08_DNA_3_FD_77580 | JGI IMG/M metagenome (GOLD analysis project Ga0075460, IMG submission 77580) | Aqueous microbial communities from the Delaware River and Bay under freshwater to marine salinity gradient to study organic matter... | ecosystem: Environmental > Aquatic > Marine > Coastal ...
GTGCCGCGTCTTCGGGGTCGAGATTGATCGGGGAGGTGACGCGAGCGCGCGCAGCCGCCCGCTTCCCCGCCTCTGCCCCCTTGTAGACGACCGGGCCGTCCGCCTCGCCGAAGAGCGCCGTCAGGCGCGCATAACGCGCCTGCGCTTCGCGCTCCATCGCGGTGAAGTCGCTCGGATCGAAGCCGATCATCGCCTCGGGGGCCGTCTTGCCTGCGGCCCCGGAGGCACGGAGCTTCTTCACCTCGGCCTTCGCGAACGCCTTCTCGATGGACTCGAAGGTGGCGCGGCCGGTCGCGAAGAAGCGAAGGACGTTGATCGTCGTGTCTGCGACAGCCCCGAGGGCGAAGTCGTTCATCGCGTTCTTCAGCCGGTTCTCGAAGTTCGAGGCTTCCGGGTCGTAGCGGAGATAGGAGAAATACTCCTCGGGCGAGATCCCCATCGCCGTGAACGCGTCGAGCATGTTCTCGTCCGCGGCGGCCGCCCAGAAGGCGGTCGCGGCGCCGTTGACGTTCGAGGTCATCAACGCTTCGGTGAACTGCCCCATGCGGACAGCCGCGTTCACGCCAGCGGTCGATCCAGCGACCGAGGCCGCTCCCGCGCCGACCTTCCCGACCGCCTCGCCCATCTTCGCGGTCACGGCGCCGAGCCCGGCGCGCGCGGTCGCGCCTCGCGTCACGAGGAAGCCGGAGAGGAACTTCGACATCTGGAAGACGACCGAGTCAGGGTCGCCCACCTCTGGCGTGAGTCGCGACGCCAGATCCAGCACGAGCTGGGCGTCGCGGACCGGCGCGAAGAGGGGTGAGGTCGCAGCGGCTTTCACCCCCTCCACGGATGAAAGCTGGCTCACCTCGTAGTCTTCCATGTTGACGCCGATCGACCGGAGGTCTTCGATGGCGTCGTCGGTGGCTTTCTTCAGGGCGGGGACGAGCGCGAACATCCCTCCGAGGGCGTTCCGCGCCGAAGAGAACCCCTCTTTGATCGCGGGGGCGAGCGCCTGATACCCGCTCATGCTGCCGCCCTTCTTCTGGACAGCCGCGGCGAACTCCTCGGGACTCACGGTCGACGAGTCGGGGATCGGGTTCTCGGCGTCGAACGCCGCCTTCGCCTCCGCTTCGGCCTCCGCTTCGGCCTGCTGCTCTGCCTGCCATTGCGCGTCGAACTCGTCGAGCGACATCCCGAAGGCTTCGTGTGCCTGCTCCGGGGTCATGGGCGGTTCTCCGCCCTGCTGCGGTTCGTTGGGGTCGGCGGGCGCTATGCCGCTCTCCTTCTCCGCCTCACTCGCGTAGTGCGCCGCCTTCGCTTCACGGATGACCGCCTGAATCGCTTCGGTGTCGTAGAGATCCGCCTGCGCTTCGAGCAGTCCGTTCATCGTGTCTTCGGGGTTCTCCTTCACTTGGTGGCATCCTCCAGCGACTTCTGGAGTGCCAGCCGCGCCTGGAACTGAATCGCGATCTGCTGTTGCTCTTGCTCGGTGAGGTGGCCGCGCTGCCCTTCAGGGATGGCAAAACGCGCCCCCATCGCTTTGCGCGTCGCGTCCGCGTCGAATTTGTCGCCGTCGTAGACGAACCACGTCGGGTCGGGGGTGGCTGCGTACTGCCGGATGGAGTAGGTGTCGAGGCTCCGCGCGACCGCACGGAGCTGACTCTGCTTCTGCTCCGGCGTCGCTTCCGGGTGGTCGTCGAGCCACCGCATGAACTCGATCTGCTTGTCGATCGCGATCTCGGCCGACAGAGGGTTGAATCGCATGAAGGTGTCGAACAGGTTCTGAAGGCCCTTGGTGTACCGCCCCTCCCGCGTGTTGTACCGCTCCATCCACTTGAAGCGGTCGCCGGGGGGTAGGTTGTCGTTCAGGGCGGCCATCTCCAACGTCAACTCCATCTGCTGCCGGGTCGTGTCTGGGTCGCTGAGCATCCGAGTCAGCTCGCGCTCGACCGCGACGTTCCGCACCGGGGGCTCGCCCCCTCGTCGCAGCATCCCGATCAGGTCGCCGATCTCCTGCTGCGTGAGAAGCGGAGAGCCGCCGTTCGGTCCGGGGATGTAGTGGTCCCGGCCCCCGAGGGCGCGGATGGCCGCCTCCGTGACCTGGGCAAACTGCTGCGGTCCAGTCTCTCCCGCCGCCACGTTCTGGTGGAAGATGGCTTCGGCGATGTCGTTGTACGCCTTCGCGCGCTTCTTCTGAACGAGGTCGTTATGAGCGGCCCGCTCGTTGCTCGCCCCGGTCGACGCGCCCTTGTTCTTCTCCGCGATGGCCCGGACCGCCTGCGCGCGAATCTGCGCGGCCGCCGCCTGATTCAACGTGTCCCCGTAGTCGTTGAGCATCTCCAGCGCCGCCTCGGGATGGTCGGCCGCGAGGTACTGAAGCGCCACGTTGCTCACGGTCTGCGCGCGGAGGTTCTTCTCCTCCATCTCCTGCTCGGCTTCAAAGATGGCGCCGGAGTCCACGCCGCGCTGCACGGCGATCGCCGCGCCTTCGCGGACCAGCCGATCCTGCTCCTCGACGCTCGTCGCGAGCATCACGTCGGTTGCGAGGTTCTCCTTCTCCGTCTCGTAGGCGGCCTTGATCTCCTGCGCCAGGATCGCGTTCTTCTGATTCTTGAGGTTCAGCTCGGCGTCGAGATTCGAGAGCTTCACGGCGTCCGTGTAGGTCTTCATGCCGCTGGTGAAGTTGGTCTTCATCCGCCCAGCGAGCTGGCCCTTCGCCTTCTGGAACTGCTCCTCCCAGGTGTCGACAGAACTAACGTCCGCCGTGATCCGCTCGACTTCCAACGCGAGCTTCTTCTGGTACTCCATCGCGTTCTGCCGAGCGCGCGGCTTCGCCACGTTCTCGACGAGCTGGCGCGTGGTCGCGGAGACTTGGTCCCCGAGCCGCTGAAGCTCCTTGAACGCTTCTTCTCCGAAGTCCTCGGGAGTGCTTCCCTGCCGCGAGAGCGGCTGCACGACCGGGAGGAATCGCTGCTCTGCCATCAGGTGGACCCCAGGGTTTCTGCCGCGTTACCCGCGCCCCCGACCAACGAGCCCGCCATCCCGAGCCCGGCCGCGAGGTTCCCGTACTGCCGCTTCGCGCGAATCAGTTCGATCGAAGACTGGATGGACAGGAAGTTCTCCCTCCGCTGCTCGGTGATGAGGGCCGCATTCGTCGCGGCCACCTCGACCGGGGAGCCCGCGAACTTCACGCCCGACTTCGCGACCGCGACGCGGTTCGCGGCCATCGCACGCGTCCCCTCGCGCAGAATCGCCGCGTCGCGCGCGGCTCGAATCCTCTGAGCCTCGCGGATGTTATGCTTGGCCGACTTCTGCTTCGCCTCTAGCTGGCCCCCCTGCCCGATGACGCTGAGCGTCGATCCAGCGCCCTGGCCTACCAACTGCCCGACTACAGCACCCATCACCGCACCTCGACTTCGCTCCGGCCGACGATTGCCAGCACGGTGCAAGGGAGGGGGACGTTGTGACGAAGGCAAATCTGCCGGTCACCAGTTACCCCGGTGGCGAGTTCGAGAATGGGGGAGTAGCCCGTGTAGAGGGGGACCGCCTGGGTGGCCGAGTACCCCTCGGGGCGGCGAGACCACGTGTCGAGGTACGTGAACTCGGGGCCGTATTCGATCGCTTCGCCCATCGTCTCCACCAGAATCAGGAAGCTCGAAATCCGCCCCGGCCAGCCGACAGTCGCGGCGGTCGAGAGCGTCGAAGAGTTGCCTGACCAGGGTAGCGTCTTGATCTGCGCCGACCCCATGGGGAGGCCAATGTGCACGACCGAGGCGGCCGTGCCCAACGTGATCGCGCCGTCCGAGACGGTCAGTCCCTCGACCTCGTACCCGTCGGCCAGGACGGTCACGTCCTCCCCTTCGAGGTGCCAGAGCCCGGAGATGGTGGTCGTCGAGGTGTCGTCGTAGGTGAGCCCGCAGTCGACGAAGAACGCGTCCTCGATGTCGGTGCCCGGCACGAAAGCCTTCTCCAGAATCTCGATGTGTCGGACCGGGCTGCCCCCGATCGTCCGAACGACGGACATCCAGACCTGATCCTCATCCCCGTCGGGATGTGGGATGACTGCGATCGACTCGATCGCCGCCGTGGTTCCCCCGATCACCACGTCTCCCCACCCGATCACGTCCTCCAGCTTGTCATAGGTGGCGACCGCGGCCGTCCCGTCCGAGCGCAGCGCCCAGAGCAGGCGGAAGGGGTCCCGCTGGTAGTCGATCATCGTGACGCCCGGCCGGAGGTGGTCGTCCGCGAAGCGGGTCAGGTCCGGGGCGACATAGCGGTCGGACTCGAACTCGAAGCTCAGGTCATGCAGCCGGTCGTTCGACCGGGCGAAGACGAGCGAAGCGTCGACCGCGCGCGGCTGGATGCCGACCTTCGATCCGTAGTTCGACTGGCGGCGGACGCGGACGGTCGAGGGCGTGATCCCCGCGTTCTGCGAGCCGGAGTCGACGACGAACTCACCACCGCGCGTGCCCGCGTAGAGTACGTCGCCGCCCTGGAGCCACTCGATCTTGTTGAGCGTCTGCGAGAGGAACTTGAACTGGACTCCGGTGTCGTCCGTCTCGGCCGGGGTGATGCGGAAGTCGTTGTAGATGCCCGTCCGCGAGCCCCACACGGTCTGCGGCTCCGCGGTCGTTCCACCGAACCACAGCCGGTCTTCGTAGAACGCCACCGCGGCCGGGTAGCCGTTCACCTCGTCCCACGCGCCCCACGCCCATTGGTCGCTTGCGCTGCCGGTCGCGTTGGCGTTCCCCGTGTCGATGTTGGCGGGAAGCTCAACGTCGATCGTGATCGTCGCGGTCGTGGAGGACTGCGCCGTGATCGTGCCGTAACCCCAGCCGTTACTGACGTAGGTGAGTTCGACGTTGCCGTCCCGCTCCGTCCCCTCTTCGTGCTTCGGCTCTTTCGACCCAAAGCCCGTGTTGTCGATGTCCCCGCTGTAGACGCGTCCCTCGAAGGTGACGCGATGCTCGGCGACTCTGTAGGTGCCGGTGCCGGGGGCGGAGGTGTCGTCGCCGACGGAGAAGTTGATGTCCGTCAAGTCGCGGCGAGCGACCCACGGCGCGTAGAAGTCCGACGCGGCCGGGTCGACGCCAACCGCAAGCACTCGTCCGACATCGGAGGCGCTGAACGTGAATCCCGTCGCGGCCACGGTCCGGAGCGTCCCGACGGAGCAGTCGTCCACCGACACCTTCATCGTCTCGTCGAGGTTGGCCGTCGACAGAGGGAGGAACTTGAACGTCATCTCGACGCACGTCCAGTCCGTGTTCCCCGCCCGAGTGATGACGTGCGGGGGGTGGTTCGGGTGCGCGAGATACATGAGGTCGCCGTTCTGGGCGAACTGGATCGCGTCCAGCTCGTCTTCGAGCCAGGGGAGGCTGTTGGAGGCTACCCCGTCCTCGATCTCGTAGTGTCTGGCGGCACTACCGCCAGTCCCCGTCGTCCGGCCGGTCCCGACCTCGCCGTCGAGGGTGAAGGTGTCCGCGCCGGTCTTCGTGATCTCGAAGAAGCGGCCGTTCAGCTCGGCCATCCCGGAGCCGGTGATGTAGACGGACTCGCCGGTCGAGTAGGGGTGCCCGGTGATCTCGCACGTGATCGTGGAGGTCGCGGTCGGCGCGGCCGTGAAGTTCTCGGCCGTCTCCAGCACCGCGCCGCTGTTCCGATAGACGCGCATCTTCCCTTCGGACAGTTCGAGGACGTAGGACTGGTTGTCCGAGAACTCGAACTGGAACAGGCGACTCTTCGACGAGGCGTCGATCGCGGACCGGATGAAGCGCGTCCCCGATCGCTTGATTGCGGGGCCTTGGACCGAAGGGAAGAAGTTCTGGATCTCCTCGCACGCGAACTCGTACCGCTTGAGGTCGCTCCGCGCGCGCATCCGCGGCGAGAAGCGACCACCGTTGAAGCCGCGTTGGATGGGTACTGAAACACTCATCTCAGTACCTCGACGTGATCCAAGTGTCGTCCTCGAACTTGGGAGCTGACTGCTCCTCGCCGTCGTCGATCATCGCCTCCTGTAGCGCGACGTTGTACTCCTGAAGGAGGAGCTGGCGCTTCTGTGCGTTGGCCGTGAGCTTCTCGACCACGTCGCACGCAAGTCTGAGAGCGAGCGCGTAGGCGAGCGACGGGTCGAACACCTCCGCGTCCGTCTGGTCGAAGAGGTAGGTCACCTTCGCGCGCGGACCGAGGTCCGTCACGAGTGCGCGGCTGAAGACCACTTCGTAGAAGGACGACGTGGCGGAGTCGCTCCCGTCCGTCACCCATTCGTCCGACGGGAAGTCGAGGAGCGCGAAGGACGTGGCCCCCAGCACCTCGATCTCCGAGATGTACCCCTCCAAGTCGGACTCGGTCGCGTCCGGGAGGTAGACGTAGTCCCCGCTCGTTAGGCCGTGCGCGCCCGCGGTCGTGACGGCGATGCGCCCGGTCGTCGAGGTCTGCCGCTCGGGGTAGGACGCGTCGTAGGTCGTCCCCACGAGGATGCGGTCCGTCGGCGCGATCTCGATCCGCCAGTCCGGGTCCGTGTCCACCTCCAACATTCGGAGGTAGTCGGTCGGGAGGCGGTAGGAGTACGCGTACTCCCACACCGGTCGATGCGAGTTCACCGCCTGGAACGAGTACGCGGCCGCGAGGTTCCGCTTCCGGGTCGCGCAGTTCCACGGGTGCGACCGCAGCACCTGCCGTCGCGCGATCGGCCACGCGGCGTTGGCCGCCCGCGCACGCACGGTGTCCTCCGTCAGCGCGGTGATCGGTTCGACGCCAGCACGGAGTAGCCCCATGTTGACGATCTCCAACTCGGTCGCCATGGGCAGTCTCCGTTACGGGCCAGCGTAGTAGTCGAGGATCGCCGCCTTCGCCTGCTCGAAGGCCGCGAAGAGGGAGGTCTTGTCCGAAGCCGCGTCGTAGATCAGCGACACCGCGTTCGCGCCGACCGAAGTCTGGGAAGAGAGAGTCGTCCGGATCTCGGCGACAGGGGTCACGCCGACGAGTCGTTCGCCCGTGAGGGTCCCGGTCGAGAAGAGGTCGAAGAACATCGTCCGGTAGGCTTTCTCGATCAGATCGAACAGCGGTCCCTGCTCGGTGTCGGTGTTGAACCCGATGATCATGGTGTTCGCCGCGACGGAGGCGACGGTCCCGAACGAGGTCACGCCCGCAACGCCCGCATCTGCGCCCTCGGAAGCGGTTGATTTGAAGTCTGCCATCAAGTCTCCTTGGGCGGGGGCACACTATGCACCCCCGCCCGTTGGGGCGGTCGCTGGGAGGTACGGTCGCCCCGATCAGTCTCCGGCGATGTAGTCCGCCACGAGAATGAAGTCGAGGTCGTCCGCGGTCGTGACCTCGGACGCCGCGATCGAGATCGCGAAGCTGTCCGGCTCCTCGTTCGTGAACGTGCCGTCGCCGAGGTTGGCGATCTCCCACATCGGCGAGCCGATGTAGTTGATCGGGACCGTGCCCGACTCGTGCATCACGTCCGACCACGTCAGAGCGGCCGCGTTCACGTCCAGCGCGGACGCGAAGAGGTCCGCGTCCGAGAGGGTGAAGAGCAGCGTGCCCTGATCCGGCTTCACGGTGTAGAGGCCGATGTTGATGTCGCCGGTCGTACCCGCGTCGCCGCACGTCAGCCGCAGGCGAACGAGCCGATCCATCGGCTTCAGCACCAGCATGTGAAGCACGTCGGTCGTCTGGAGATCCTCGTCCGCGTCCACTCGGAAGTGGGCGATGGTCGTCCGGCGCCGAGCGTGTGCGTTCTGCGTCGACTGGAAGAGGTTCGAGATCGTCGCGCCACCGGTACCCCCGGCGGCCGTGCCCGCGGTCGTTCGACCGAGGCCAGAGAAGATGTCGGAATAGTACGTTGCCATGTGTTTGGCTCTCCTGGGGCCACGACTCCGCGACCCACTCAGTAGGCGTTAGGCCCCCGCCACGACTCCGCGACGGGGGCCTAACCTCCTGTTACTCGGCGCAGAGGATCTCGACGACCTTGCCCTCTTCGAGACGGGTCGCTCCGATCGTGGTCTTCGAGTAGACCTGAACGGAGTACGACTTGCCCGGCAGCTCGGAGACGCGACTCGTCACGTCGTTCCAGACTGCGAAGAGCATTCCCGACTTCGCCCACGCGGGGCAGGACCGGGCGCTGCCCGCTCCCGTCGGCAGCCGCTCGCTGTCGATGAAGTTGAACCCCATGAAGGACGAGATTCGTCCGTCCACGAGGACCGGTCGGGTGTTGTAGTCGAGGCTCGTGGTGAGCGTCTCACCGAGCAGGTCGTCGTGCTGCGCGGCCGCGATGCCCACGAACAGCGGGTCGAAGTCGACATCGACGTGCGACGCCATGAGGGCCTTCTTCGCGGAGCGAAGCTTGATGACCGTCATGCCGACGCCCGTGGCCGCCACGAGGTGGTCCGTGGCCGTCGAGGTCGAGTACGTGTTCCAGCTCGTGGTGTCGCCGCCGTCCTCGCCGGTCTTCGTGGTGTCGGAGAAGATCGCCGACAGGAACTCGTCGTCGTGAGCCCGGCGCATCGCGTGCACCGCGTTCTGGACGTACGAAGACTGGAAGGAAGCGATCGCGCGCAGCTCGTCCTGCGGGTCGATCAGGTCGGCGAACTCGTAGTCCGCGGGGTAGACCCACCTCGCGTCGTGCGGGGTGTTGCTCAGCGGGGTGTCCGCGTGTCGGGTCGTCCGACGGACGGCCGTGACTGCGCCGATCTGCTCGACGGCCTTGGCCGACTTGCCGACGAACGTCTTCTCCATGCACGCGGAGCGGAACTTGCTGCCTCGCTCCTGAAGGAGCAGGTCGACTTCGGTCGTGAAGTCTTCGGAAAATCCTACGGGAATCTCGGTGGACACGTCTGTGCCTCCTATGCGTTGGGTTCAAGCTTGGTCGGCTTGGCCGCACGGAGGCGGGGCCTATCAGAGATCAGATGATCGCTGGCCCTGACGCGGGAGATCGGGGCCGCCCCGGAGGGCGGTTGTCTCGACCGAGTGCGTGGCTACTGGGTTGGCAGCTCCCGGAATTGTACCACCCCCTCGGGGCAGGTCAATCGCCGTAGAACGCGAGCTGCTTCAGCGTCTCCCAATGCTTCCGCGCCTCCGCGTCTCCGGAGGTCAGGCGCTGCCGGAAGCCCGCGTCGCTCTTCAGGGCTTCGAGCTGCGCGGACGCGTCCGACCGGGACACGGCGCCGTTCTTCCCGCCGTCCCGAACCGCGCCAGGGGCCGCGCCTTCGCCGATCGCCCGGCCGATGCGGTGGAGCAGCTCGACCGTCTTCCGGTAGCCGAGCCCCTGCTGCATCGCGTTCAGGTCGTCTCGACCGATCCCGAACCGCTCCGCGGCGCGCTTCGCCGCGGCGTAGTTCTCGTCCTTCTTCGTCGCCCAGTCCGCGTCCAGCTCGCGCTGCTGGAGGGTGTCGCGCGCCGTGATCTCCTCGGCGGCCTTCGTCTGAGCCTCCGTCAGATACTCCGACACCGCGTTCGCGAACTCGGCGTGCTGGGCCGGGGTGTGGTTGATCCGATGGCTGATCGCGCTCAGGGCGGTCGCGTCGACCACGTCGTTCGCCCCGAGGGGCACCTCGGGCGTCTCGTACCCGTCCGGCGTCTCGGGGACGCCAAGGCGGCTGTAGAACTCCTTCGCCTGCTCGACGTTCCCCTCTTCGGGGAGCTTCACGAGGCGGTCGGCCCCGACACCGCGGAGCCGTTCGAGGTTCCGGTACGAGGAGAGGATGTCCTTGACCCCGCGCCCTTCCTTGTCCCAGCCCTTCGTCGCGAGATACGCTCGCTCGTCTTCGGACAGGGACTCGGTCCACGAAGCGGGTTCAGCCCTCTGGGGCGTCGCGCTCTCCTCGCTCGGCGCGAGATCCCCGGCCGTTGCCGGGGCGTCCTCGGTGGGCGCGTTCGCGTTCTCTTCACTCATCGTCGTCTCCCATTCGTCGCATCCTTGCGACGGCGTTCTGCACGTCCGCGATGTCTCTCGCGGTCATCTGTAGGATCTCGTTGATCGCGCACCAGACCTGCCGCCGACCTTCAGCCGCGGCCATCCGCAGCGGGTTCTCGTCGAAGGTGGTGTGGTTCGTCGAACACATATCGACCAGCCATGCGAGGAACACCTCCCCCTCTGGCTGTGCGAATAGACGCTGAAACGAGTTTGCGATCTCGACCGGGTTGTCTTCGAGCGCCTCCCTCGCGCGTGCGTCCGGGCTCGGGATCTCACTCATGCAGCCTCCTCACCTGTGGGGATCTCCGCCACGGTCTTCGCAGCCTGCGCGACCGGGAGCGCCTGTTCGGCCATCTGTGCCTGCTGCGCTTCCTGCGCCTGCTGCTTCCGAATCTCGGCCATCTCGTCCTTCGATCGGAAGAGCGTCGCCCGGATGCCGGACGTTTCACCGAACGTCCGCATGGCGTCTTCGGCGCGAAGCACCTCCATCAGCAGCGGGTCCTGCTGGATCTGGATCTCGAACATCGCCAGCAGTCGTTGATAGGCGGCCATCTCGTCCGACTGCTGCATCCGAGTCGCGAGCGTGTCGTACTCCGTCTCGAACCCACCAATGTCCGGGTCGAGTAGCACCTGGGGAACCTCGATCCCGCCTTGCCGCTGGAGGATGCTGATCTCCCGCTCGATCATCGGGCCTAACATCTCACTCTGCTGACGGCCGACGATGGGCGTGATCAACTGCCCCTTCTCCTTCGATCGCTCGACCACCTCGGTCGCGGTCATCTCCACCCGATCGCGATTCAGGATGTCGAAGAGCTTCACGAAGAACGCGTCGAAGATCGCGTCCCGCTTCTGCTCCATCATCTCGAGCTGGATGTCGAGACGCGCCCGCGTCTCCAGGGGGATGATCTTCGGCCGACCACTCTCGTCGACCGCGCCATACGTTAGGCCGCCCGAGTCCAGTCGGACCTTCCGTCGGCCGCGGCCGAGTCGGCCGTCGTGGGCCACGAGCAGCGGCGGGTCCGCCGCCTTCTGCGCCGACCGCAGGAGGGTCTTCATCATCTCCTGAAGGCCCTTGATGTCGGGGAGGGCCGCCATGGCGGGGCTGCGACCCCACATCTCGTTCGGGTTCACGGTCAGCCGCGAGACGATGTACGGCAGCTCGTGGTACCCGTAGGTGGACTCAAGCGCCCCTTCGTCCAACATGCTCTCGTGCATGATGACGCTCTTCGTCTGGCACTCGATGTCGTACCCGATGAAGGGGTGCCGGTCGGGGACGAGCGAGAAGGGGTCGATCTTCTCCGGGTCGTTCGGCATGACGACGTGCAGGTACGTCTGCTCTTCGCCCGGCCGACCCGCCTCCAACGCCTTCGCCGCCTTCTCGGGAACGTCGTCCGGCCACTTCTGCGCGGCCATCCGCGCCGTGAGCGGGTACTCGTGGTAGACGGTGTCGACGATGCCCGCGTAGTTCGTCTCGATCCAGATCCGGCTGACCGGGATGTGCCGGTACCGGAAGCCCTGCTTCGTGGGCGACTCGTCCACGTAGAGGCAGCCGGTCCCATACGCGCCGAGCGACCGGAGGTTCTCCCCCATCTGACTGTAGAACTGGGCGCTGGGCCGTTCGCGGTACTGGAAGAGAAGTTTCGTTAAGAACTCGAAGAACGTCTTCACCTCCCGCTGCTCGTTCAACTCGTCCGAGATCGCCCGAAGCCCATGCCATCGAAGGTGGCGGGGGATCAGGAACGACTCCATCGCCGCCTCGAACTTGTCGAGGGCGTAGGTCGCCGTCGCGTCGTAAATCTTCTGGTGGGTCTTCTCTCCGGGCGACCGCTTCGTGAGGAACGTCGCACCGTCCGGCCACACGAGCTGCTGCACCTCGTCGAACAAGGTGTCGAAATTCTTCCGCGCCGTCTTCAGGTCGTCGAGGCGAGCCAGCAGCTCTTTGGGTTCGTGCATCATCTCTGCCTGTCCACCCCATGGTTCCGTAGCCTGTGCGCCTCTTTCTCGATCCGCTCCACCGCGCGGTGTGCCCGGTCATTGGAGGCGCCGCGCAACTCGTCGGCCGCGCGCATGTAGTTCTTCTCGGCCGAGTAGGGGTCGCGAGCCCGCTCCGCCTTCCGGGCGGCGAGTACGAGGTCGATCGACCGTCGCCTCCGATCGCTCAGCCCCACAGGGATGTGGTCGAGCGTCTCGTACAGCTCCTGCATCATGCGGTCGGACTCGTTCACAGCCCGAGTGCTCCGGCCACCTTCGGCACTCCGCCGGATAGCGTCGTCGCGGCGGTGCTACCTCCGCTCAGCACGTCTCCCGCTTGGGGGGCGACGAGGGTCTGCGTCTGCTTCTTCGCCTTCCTGCGGACCTCGTTCGCTGCCGCGCCCGGGTCGAGGTCGTCCGGGGCTTCGGGGGTCTGCGGCTCGTCCGGGCTGAACTGCTGCCCCATGATCAGACCCGTCGCCAGCTCCGAGGGGCCGATGAGGGATAGGGGTAGGGTTCCCAGGATTCCGGGGAGTGAAAGAGACTTCTTGCCCATCTACGCGCACCTCTGCTTCCAAATGCTCCCGTCAAGCTCAAACCCGAGTCGCGGAAGGTACTCCGCGATCGCGTACCCGTCCGCTGCGACGACCAGCGTGGGGACCGCGGGGGCCAGCTCCTCGACGAGTGTTGCCTTCAGCTCGTCCAACGCCTTCTTGAACGGCCATCCTCGGCCGCGCCAGTTCGGGTCGACCGCGAGATGGACCGGGGCGTAGACCTCCTCGCCGTACTCGTGGATCGGCTCGACCCAGACGACGCCGTAGGGCTCGTCCGCCCGGCCGATCAACCACCATCGCCCGAGCCATTCCTCGAAGGTGATCGCGCGGGGGAACCCCCAACGCACCGCCCTGTTCGCGCCGTCCCGCGGCCCGATACGATGCAG
>Ga0075460_10000725_pt1 | contig 12806 bp, 12 predicted proteins | sample DEB08_DNA_3_FD_77580 | JGI IMG/M metagenome (GOLD analysis project Ga0075460, IMG submission 77580) | Aqueous microbial communities from the Delaware River and Bay under freshwater to marine salinity gradient to study organic matter... | ecosystem: Environmental > Aquatic > Marine > Coastal ...
AGATCAATGGATGTGGTTAAAAACTATAATAATACTCAAATGGTATTTATTGACACACCGGGATTTTATGAAAAAAAAAATAATGCTAATTATCTAAAAGACGTTTTATCTAGCATACAAAGGTCTGATTTATTACTTATAATTTTAGATATTACTTCTAAATTTATATATTTAGATCAAATAAAAAAAATAATTCACCATTATAATAAAAAAAAATTTTTAATTATTAATAAAATCGATCTTGTTGATAATGAGTATATTTTAAAAAAAATACAAGAAATTACATTTATAGAGACTTTTGATGAAATTTTTTATTTATCAGCTCTTAAAAAAAAAAATTTAGATAAGCTTTTAAATAAAATTTCTGACAACTTATCGGAAAAAAAATGGATGTACAAAAAAAATAACTCTACCAATATGACGAAGGAAACTTTTCTTGCTGAAATAACTAGAGAAGGAATATTGAAATATTTAAATCAAGAAATACCTTACCAAATATCTGTTATTACTGATAAAATTATAAAATCAAATAATTATACAATACATCAAAAAATATTAGTTCAAACTTTGAGTCATAAAAAAATTATTTTGGGTAAAAATGGTCATTCCATAAAAGCTATAGGGAGCTACTCTAGATTAGAAATGGAAAAAGTTTTAAAATGTAAGTGTAATCTTTTTTTAAAAGTTGTATTAAAAAAAAGATAATGATTTGGAAAGATGTTGGCTATTTGCTAAAAATTAATTCTTTTTCCGAAAACTCTTCTATTGCAACCTTTTTAACTTCAAATCATGGATTGCATAATGGTGTCATTTACGGTGCCACCTCCAAAAGTAAGAAAAAATATTTACAAATTGGAAATTTATTTGTCCTTAATTGGAAATCTAAATCTGAAGATTTGCTTGGTTATTATACTGTGGAACTTAAGAAAGCATTATCATCACAATTTTTTGATGAAGCAAAGAAGCTAAACTTAATTTTGTCTTTAGCTGAGCTTTGTCACAAACTTTTAGCTGAGCGCTATGAGTATAATGATTTTTTTAAATATACAGACTATTTTTTATCACATCTTAGTGAAAATGATTCTTTAAAATTATATATTGAATGGGAGCAGGAATTATTAAAATCAATAGGTTTTGAAATCATTCCAAATAATAAAAATTTTAATTTTTATCAAAATGATTCGTTAGAATGGTTTTTTGAAATTGATGGAAAGAAATTTCAATATCCAAATTTTTTAATTGACAGTTCTGCTGATTATGATGATAGAGATCTTTATAGAGCATTGGTTATAAATAAGTTTATTATGAAAAAATTTATTTTTGAGCCAAATAAAATTAAATTTCCTGATGTGAGAGAAAGAATTGAAAAAAAGTTAAATGAAGTTAAAAAATATTAGTGAGGATCAATTAGAGAATCAGTTTGCTAAAAAATATTTAGCCTACGCACTTTCAACAATCACTCAAAGAGCACTACCGGATGTCCGTGATGGTTTAAAACCTGTTCACAGAAGATTAATTTATGCAATGCATTTATTAGATTTGAGTCCTAAATCTAGTTTTAAAAAATCAGCAAGAGTAGTGGGTGACGTTATTGGAAAATTTCATCCACATGGTGACCAATCTGTTTATGATGCGCTGGTTAGGTTAGCACAAGATTTTTCCACAAAGTATCCATTAATCAATGGCCAGGGTAATTTTGGTAACATTGACGGCGATAATGCTGCTGCAATGAGATACACTGAAACGAAATTAACTGAAATTTCAGAGTTTTTACTTAAAGATATTGATAATGACACTGTTGATTTTAGAAAAACATATGATGGTGAGCTAAGTGAACCGATAGTTCTGCCATCTGCTTTTCCAAATTTATTGGCAAATGGATCTTCAGGTATTGCTGTTGGCATGGCTACTAATATCCCTCCGCACAATCTTGAAGAAATTTGTTTAGCTTTGAAATATTTAAATAATCACAAAGATTGTAACGTTAAAGATTTATTAAAGTTTATAAAGGGTCCAGATTTTCCTACAGGTGGTTTGCTAAATTTAGATAAAACTGAAATTACTAAAGCTTATAGTACTGGAAGAGGTTTTTTTGAATTAAGAGCAAATTACAAAATTGAACAGTTGGGTAAGGGGCAATATCAGATATCTATTAATCAAATTCCCTACCAAGTTAATAAGTCCAAATTAATTGAAAAGATAGCTGATTTAATAATTAATAAAAAAAATAAGTTAATAGACAATGTCATTGATGAGTCAGATGAGAATGTACGCATAGTCTTACGTCCAAAAAATAGAAATGTAGACCCAGTATTATTAATGAATAGTTTGTACCAACAAACAGAATTAGAAGTGAAGTTTTTTTTAAATCTTAATGTTTTGAATCATAAGTTAGAACCAAAAGTAATGTCCATTAAAGAAGTGTTGTCACACTTCTTAAAACACAGATATGTAATTTTAGAAAGAAAATCTAAGTATGAGTTAAATAAAATAAATTTACGATTAGAAATATTAAAAGGATTTTTAATTGTATTTAAGCATTTAAATAATATTATAAAAATTATTAGAAATTCTAACAATCCTAAAAACGAACTAATAAAAAAATATAAGTTTACTGAAAATCAGGTAAATGCAATTCTTGACATGAAGTTAAGAAGTTTACGTAAGATTGAACAAAGAGAAATTGAGGAAGAAAATTCAAAATTGTTAAATAAAAAAAAATTTTTAACTAAACTACTTAAATCTAAAATTTTACAAAAAAATGAAATTAATCGTGAAATAGATGATGTTATTGTACAATTCGGTAATAATTCAATTTATGGAGCAAGAAAAACAATTGTAGAAAAATTTAATAAGATTGAGCCTACCGAAGTTGTTGAAGAACTTTTGTCAACTGATCCTATTACTCTCATAATTTCAAAAAATGGTTTTTTAAAATGTAAAATTGGACACACGAATAATGTGGGAGACACTTCTTATTCAGATCAGGAGTACTTGATTGTGAATGGAAAAAAATCTGATTCTTTCATTTTTTTATCTTCGATTGGAAAATCATACTCTATCATTGGAACAAATTTAGTTTTTGGATCTCAAAAGGGTAAACCTTTTTCTTCATATTTTTCAATGATTGATAATGAACAAATTATTGATGTTTTTGTTTACCAGGAGAATAAGAAAATTTTGCTCTCTTCTAATTTTGGAGTTGGATTTGTCATTAATTCAAATAATTTATTATCAAATAAAAAATCTGGAAAACGAGTATTCAAGGTTAAAAAAAATGATCTTTTGCATTCTGCAATTCTAATAAATGAAGATCATAAATTTATTATGTTTGTATTTAAAAATAACACTGAGAGTAGATGTGCACTAGTGGAGATAAATTCTATTCCCCAACTAGATAAAGGCACGGGTGTATTTTTATTTAAAACGAAAAATTCTAGTTTACTATTTATGACATCATTAGATGATCAAATGGAGTTGATAGATAACAATATGAATAAAACTAACTTAAAAACTAACTTAAAAAAATTTATTATTTCTAGAGGCAAGTCTGGTAAATTGATAAATATAAGTAGTGTAAGTTCTGTTTTTAGAGGTTTTGTTAATAATTTTAGATTAATTAATGTAAAATAGAAACTATGAATTCGATACAATTGAGAAAATGTTTTTCATTATTTGCAACCGGTATTACATCAATTATTACTTCAAACAAAAAACATTACATAGGTATCACGGTTAATTCATTTTCTTCTGTCTCATTGAAACCACCCTTAGTAATGTGGTGTATAGACAAAAAGTCCTCCTCATTAAAAACATTTATTTCTAACAAATCTAATTACAAAATTATTTTTTTATCTAATAAGCAAAAAAATATATCGAATTTATTAGCAACTCCGAATAATCAATTTACTAAAAAATTTTATAACTCTATTATTGCTAATTCAATGGGATATTTGAATTGTAAACTATATAAGAAAATAAATGCTGGAGATCATTTTATTATACTGCACAAGGTTATTGGATTTAAAATTTACAATAATAAAAAACCGCTTATTTTTTTTAACAGTAAATATAAGAGTTAATTTTTAAGAAATTTCTCGCATATATCAATTGCAAAATACGTTACAATTGCATTAGCTCCGGCTCTTTTAAATGAAATCATCATTTCATAAATTGCATCCTCGGGCAAAATTTTGTTATTAATTGCATGTTTCATCATCGAGTATTCACCAGACACATTGTAAGCAATGAGAGGAATATTGTAATTTTCTTTAATTTTCGAAATTATATCTAAGTATGCTAGACCTGGTTTTATCATCACCATGTCTGCACCTTCATTAATGTCAAGATCTACTTCTCTCATAGATTCATTAGTATTATGAAAGTCCATTTGGTAATTTTTTTTATCACTTTTTAATTTTGCTGCGCTTCCCACAGCATCTCTAAATGGACCATAAAAATTTGATGCATACTTAGCTGCGTAAGACAAAATTAAAGTATCTTTAAAGTTATTTTTTTCTAGTGATTTTCTTATTTCACCAATTCTTCCATCCATCATGTCAGATGGGGCTATTATATCACATCCTGCTTCAGCTTGTATTAGTGATTGTTTTATTAAAACTTGAATAGTCTCGTCGTTATTAACGATATTATTTTTTAATATTCCATCATGTCCATGAGAGGTATAAGGATCTAAAGCAACATCACAAATAATACCAATCTCATTAGAAAATTTTTTTTTAATTTCTCTTACTGTAGTACAAACTAAATTATTTTTATTTAAAGCTTCTGTTCCTTTATCATTTTTTTTATTACTACTAATTTCTGGAAATAGAGCAACTGCAGGAATCTTATTTTTAATAGCACGTTCTATGATTTTATGAACTGTATCAATGCTATATCTAAAAACACCAGGCATAGAACCGATTTCTTCAATTTTATTTTTTCCTTCTTTTATAAAAATGGGCAAAATCAAATCAGAATTTGTTAAAGAATTCTCTTGTATGAGCCGTCTTGACCAATCATTCATTCTAGTTCTTCTTAATCTTGTTAATGGAAACATTTAATTAATTGTTTGTTTGTGATTGTTTTAATTTAAAATGATGATTAATACATACCAAATATTGTAGTTTATGTGTCTTTCTTGTATATATCTAGCGTTTAATGGGAATAAAATCTAATTTTAAGGTTAAAAAAATTTTAATAGCTTCTGATCACGCTGGCTATTCTCTCAAAGAAATAATTAAGAAAAAATTAAAAAAAAACAACTTATCAATTATTGATTTTGGTACAAATAACAAAGAAACTTCAGTTGATTATCCTGTTTTTGCTAAAAAACTTTGTAAAAAAATTGACTCAACAACTTTTGGAATTTTAATATGTGGTTCAGGTATAGGAATGTCTATAGCTTCAAATCGATTTAAAAATGTCAGATCAGCTTTGATAACCTCAGTTGTCGCATCTAAATTGTCCAGACAACATAACAACGCAAATGTTATTTGTATTGGGGCAAGGCTAACCTCAAGAAATACTACAATTAAAAGTATTTTAGCTTTTTTAAGTACAAAATTTGAAGGCGGTAGACATTTGAGAAGAGTCAAGTTACTAGGATAGTTATGTCTCAAGAAAAACTTTTTATAAATGATTTTTTTAAAAAATCTCTAAAAGATTCAGATCCAGATATTTTTTCATCTATTAGTAAAGAACTTGAAAGACAAAAAACTCATCTTGAACTTATTGCGTCAGAAAATATTGTTTCTCAGGCAGTGTTAGAGGCACAAGGTTCTGTTTTGACTAATAAATATGCCGAAGGCTATTCTGGTAAAAGGTATTATGGCGGTTGCGAATTTGTAGATATTGCTGAAGATTTGGCAATTGAAAGAGTAAAAAAACTATTCAACGTGAAGTTTGCAAATGTTCAGCCTCATTCAGGTGCCCAAGCAAATGGTGCGGTTTTTTTAGCTTTATTAAATCCAGGGGATACAATTTTAGGAATGGGAATAGATCAAGGTGGCCACCTTACACATGGCGCTGCTCCAGCTCAATCAGGTAAATGGTTTAATGCTGTTGCTTATGGAGTTGATAAAAAAACAGGGTTAATAAATTATGATGAGGTTTTGACAATTGCATTAAAACACAAACCAAAATTAATTATTGCAGGTGGCAGTGCTTATTCAAGAATAATAGATTTTAAAAAATTTAAAGAAATTGCCAAAGAAGTAGGTGCTAAACTATTGGTAGATATGGCGCATTTTTCAGGACTGGTCGCAGGACAAGTTTATCCAAATCCTTGTGATTATGCTGATGTTGTTACTTCAACTACACATAAAGTTTTAAGAGGACCAAGAGGGGGTATTATTTTGACTAATGATGAAGAGCTTTCTAAAAAATTTAACTCAGCTGTTTTCCCAGGTTTGCAAGGTGGACCATTAATGCACGTGATTGCTGGAAAAGCTGTTTGTTTTAAAGAGGCTCTTACAGAAGATTTTAAATCTTATGCAAAAAACGTTGTAGCAAATGCCAAAATCTTATCTGAAACATTAAAAAATTTTGGTTTAGAAATTTTTTCAGGTGGGACAGATACGCACTTAGTGTTAATTGACTTAAGGCCATTTGGACTTACCGGCAAAGAGGCTGAAATTTCATTAGGCAAAGCTAATCTTACCTGCAACAAAAATGGTATACCTTATGATGAGCAAAAGCCTTGGATTACGTCAGGTATTAGATTAGGAACCCCGGCGTGTACAACAAGAGGACTTGGACTTTCTGAATTCAAATTGGTTGGTGAGTTAATAAATGAAGTCCTAGTAGGTTTAAAAAATAACAAGCAAGATAACAGCGTCGTTGAGAATAAAGTCAAATCGAGAGTAAAAGAGCTTTGTGCTAAGTTTCCCATTTATTAAATTTTATGATTTGTCCATTTTGTAAAGAGAAAGATACATCCGTTATAGACTCTAGAGCTACTGAGGATGGAACAGCTATTAGAAGAAGAAGATTAAGCAACTGTTGTAATCAAAGATTTACTACTTTTGAAAGAGTGCAATTTAGAGAAATTACAGTTGTAAAAAAAAATGGAAGAAAGTCACCATTTGACAGGGATAAGTTAACCAGATCTATTATGATTTCGTTAAGAAAAAGACCAGTTGATTCAGATACAATTGAAAAATTTGTTTCTAAAATTTATAGGAATCTCGAAGATCTTGGACAAAATGAAATTATGTCAACTACAATAGGTAAATTTGTGATGGAAGGTTTGAAAGAATTAGACCCAGTAGCCTATGTTAGATTTGCTTCAGTTTATACAAATTTTAAAGAAGTTAAAGATTTCGAGGAATTTGTGGACAAAATAAATGTCCCTAAAAATAAGTAATTTTCATAAAAAATATTTTTCTGAATTAGCTTTTAAGCTAGCAGAAATCAATAAATACAAGACTGCAGAAAACCCATCTGTCGGCTGCGTAGTTACTAATTATAACAATGACATAATATCCAAAGGTTTTACGTCAATCGGGGGTAGACCACACGCTGAAACCAATGCATTAAAAAATATTAGTAGTAAAATTATAAAAAGAATGTTTGTTACATTAGAACCTTGTTGTCATTTTGGAAAAACCCCTCCCTGCACAAGAATAATTAAAAAAAAAAATATTAAAAATATTTATATTTACAACAAGGATCCTAATTTTCTTGTAAATGGTAAGGGAATTTCTTTTTTAAAACGTAATAAAATTAATTGTACTATTAAAATTAATAATAATCATTTTTATGAACAGTATAATTATTCAGTAAAATCTAAATTTCCATTTGTTACCTCAAAACTTGCGATCACCAACAAGTATAATACGGTTGTTAATACAAAAAAATATTTTACTAGTGAGCAAGCTTTAAAATTTGCACACTTACTAAGATATCAAAATGACTCTATTTTAGTTGGAAAAAATACTTTTTTAAAAGATATGCCAAAGTTAAATTGTAGAATTGATGGTTTAGAAAAATTTTCACCCAAAATTTTTATTATAAATAAAGATCTAGATTTTAATAAAAAAAATTTAACAAATACTTCCAAAAAAATTTTTGTAATACATTCATGTCAAAATCAAAATAAAGTCTTAAGATTTAGTAAAATTTTTAATCTTATAAAACTAAAAAATATTAATGGCCTGATTGATCCTAAAGATATCTTGATGAAAATTTATCAATTAGGATTAAGAAGGCTTCTTATTGAAGGCGGAGTCAAAACTTTAAATTTGTTTCAAAAACAAAAATTAATTAATAAATTTATTTTTATTAAATCTTGTGAAAATATAAGTAATACAAGGAATTCAGCTAAATTCTTGATCGACGCTGCTTCTAGTAAAAATTTAAATAAATATAGAGTTAATATTAATTTATCCAATAATGAGTTATTCATTATATAAATGTTCACAGGAATTATTAAAAATACAGGAAAAATTGTTAATATTCGAAAGATTAACAAGGGTTTTGAAATAGAGATTTTAAGTAATTTTGTATTAAAAAAAAAAGATATAGGGACCTCAATTTCAGTTAATGGCGCTTGTTTGACTTTAACTAAGTTTATTAAAAAAAAAATATTTTTTTTTATTTCCTACAAAACGTACGAGATTACCAATTTTAAGTATTTAAAAAAAAATAACTTTGTTAATTTAGAAAGATCTTTAAAGTTTGGAGATGAGATTGCAGGTCATTTCGTTCAAGGTCATGTAGATACGACTGGAAAAGTTATTTCTGTAAAAAAATTAATGAGAACATGGACAATTGTAATTAGTTTACCTGCAAATTTTAATTCCTTTTTAGTTGATCGTGGATCAATATGTATTAATGGGGTTTCACTCACCATTGTTAAAGTTAAAAAAAATACATTTTCATTAGTAGTTATTCCTCACACTTTAAAAATTACGAATATTATTAATTTAAATAAAGGCGATACTGTGAATGTTGAAATAGATATAGTGATAAAATATTTGAATAGTTTGAATAATAAATGAAAAAAAAAATTATTTTTGCAAAAATCGAGACAATTATTTCAGAAGCGAAAAAGGGGAAAATTTTCATTCTAGTGGACGATGAAAATCGCGAGAATGAAGGTGACTTAGTTTTTTTAGCTCAAAAGGCTACGCCAGAAAAAATTAATTTTATGGCAAAATACGGTAGAGGGTTAATTTGCTTAGCTTTAGATAAAAATAAAGCAAACGAACTAGGATTACAGTTGATGCCAAGCTTAAATCAATCTAGGCTTAAAACTGCCTTTACAGTTAGTATTGAAGCTCGAAAAGGTGTTACTACAGGAATATCTGCTCATGACAGATGTAAGACAATTTTAACAGCTATTAAAAAAAAATCTTCACAAAAAGATATTTCAACACCAGGTCATATTTTTCCGCTAGTTGCAAGAAATGGTGGTTGTTTAGTAAGGGCAGGGCATACCGAGGCCTCAGTTGATATTGCGAAACTATCTAAAACTGGATCTTCTGCAGTGATTTGTGAAATTATGAATGAAGATGGCAGCATGGCAAAAGGTGCACAGCTAGTAAATTATGCAAATAAACATAAATTAAAAATTGCAAAAATTGAGGATTTGATTTCGTACAGACTAAAAAAGGAAAATCAAATTGATCTAAAAGATAAGAAAACGTTTATTTTTGAGAAATCTAAATACACGCTTCAAACGTTTGTAAACAAATTAGATGGTTTGCATCACTTGGCTATTACTAAAGGAACTTTATTTGGTAAAAAGATACCTAAAGTTCGAGTACTTGCTTCAGGATCAATTGATATATTGATGAATAAAAATATTAATCATAAGGTTAAAAAGACACTAAATTTTTTTAAAGAAGTAAAAAACTGTGTTTTATTAATTATTAACCATGGTGATTTATCAGATTTACCAAAGTCTTTTTCTTATAAAAATGTTGTAAAAAACACTATAAATGGAAACGCTCTAAGATATTATGGTATAGGAGCTCAAATTCTTAAAAATTTAAACATTAAAAAAATGATTTTAGTTTCAAGTTCGAAAAAAAGGTTAATTGCATTAGATGGGTTTGGCATTAAAATTATAAAACAGGAAATTCTTAAATGAGCTCTAAAGGATTAATAGTATTATCTGATTATTACAAAGATATTTCAAATAACTTATTAAAAAATTGTATTTCTATTTTGTCTATAAATTTTTTAAAAGCAGATGTAAAAATAGTTTCTGGTTCTTTAGAAATACCAACTTTAATTTCTAGAGAAATTAAAAAAGGGAAATATAAATTTTTTATTGCTCTTGGTTGTGTCATTAAAGGTAAAACTCCGCACTTTGATTTTATATCTTCGGCTATTGTAAATTCTCTTCTTAATCTTTCAATTTTATCCGGCAAGCCAGTTGGAAATGGAATTATTACCTGTCTAAATTATAAACAAGCAATAGAACGGAGTAGCAAATCTAAAAGTAAGAACAAAGGTATTGAGGCCGCTAAAGCAGTAATTTCATTATTAAAACACAAATAATGAAGGGTAGTTCTAGATTAATTATAATTCAGAAGATTTATGAGAAAATTAGCGATTCTCAGCATGAGATAATATTTCCGAAGAGCTCTTATATTCGAATTATAAAAAAAGTTTTTAACGGTTTCTTTGATAAAGAAATAGAGCTAGACAAGATATTATTTGCTAATTTGTCTTCCAGTATAAGTTTTAAGAATTTGGATATGATTCTTAAAATCATTTTAAAATCTGCAATTTTCGAGATTATTTACTTGCCCAAAGTTCCCTTTAAAGTTGTTATTGATGAGTATCTGGCAGTTACAGAAATGTATTACGACACAAGACAAAAAGCCCTTGTAAATGCGGTTTTAGACTCTGTTTTTAAGTCTAAATCTAAACTAATTCAAAATTAATATAAAAAAAAATAACATAATTTTCATTGATTTTAGATGACAATTTTGGCATGTATGCTTTTTTTGAAATCAATAAAATATAAAGGATAAATATATGTTAAGTCCCAGTTTAGTTTTAAATTTAGTTATCGGTTGCGGAGTAATTTCAGTTCTTTATGGATATATATCCAGTAGACAAATTTTAAACTCAAGCGCAGGAAATGAGAAAATGCAAGAAATTGCATCTGCGATTCAAATTGGAGCTAAAGCATATCTAGACAGACAGTACAAAACAATTGCAATGGTGGGACTTGCTGTGTTGGTACTTGTTGTTTTACTTTTTAGTAAATGGGTAGGTTTAGGTTATTTAATTGGTGCTACTTTGTCAGGAATAGCTGGCTATGTGGGTATGTTGATTTCAGTACAAGCTAACGTAAGAACCGCAGAAGCTTCTCGAAAAGGTTTGGCTCAAGGATTGAATATAGCTTTTAAATCTGGTGCTGTTACAGGAATGTTAGTTGCTGGCTTAGCTCTTTTAGCGATTGCTGTATATTATTATTTTTTACTTCAGTATAAAGTTGAAGAAAGAGAAGTGGTTAATGCTCTCGTGGCATTAGGTTTCGGCGCTTCATTAATTTCAATTTTCGCAAGATTAGGTGGAGGAATCTTTACAAAAGGTGCAGATGTTGGCGCTGACTTAGTAGGTAAAGTAGAAGCAGGCATTCCTGAAGACGATCCAAGAAATCCTGCAGTTATTGCTGATAACGTGGGGGATAATGTCGGAGATTGTGCCGGTATGGCAGCTGACTTATTTGAAACTTATGCGGTTACCATTGTAGCTACCATGGTTTTATCATCTATATTTTTTCATAACGATATGGGTATGATGATTTATCCGCTTTCAATTGGGGGTGCTTGTTTAATTACCTCAATTATTGGAACTTATTTTGTTAAATTAGGTAAGACAAAAAATATTATGGGGGCTCTATATAAAGGGTTCCTTGTTTCAGCAATTTTATCTTTGATCGTACTCTATCCAGTCACTGATTATGTAATAGGTTTAAACAAATCATATTCTTTAAAAGGATTAAACTTTACTGGAACAAGCCTTTATGTTTGTGGAGTAATTGGTTTAATTATTACCGGTTTGCTTATTTGGATCACAGAATATTATACTGGAACAAATTATAGACCAGTTCAAAGTGTTGCTAAAGCATCTACTACAGGTCATGGAACTAACGTAATACAAGGTCTGGCAGTTTCTATGGAAGCTACAGCAGTTCCTGCTTTAATTATCGTTGTAGGAATCGTATCAACTAATTTGATTGCTGGATTGTATGGAATTGCAATTGCAGTTACTACTATGTTGGCATTAACTGGTATGGTTGTGGCTCTTGATGCGTATGGACCGGTTACAGATAATGCGGGAGGTATTGCGGAAATGTCAAAACTTCCAAAAAGTGTTAGAAAAACTACTGACGCATTAGATGCAGTAGGAAACACAACTAAAGCAGTAACAAAGGGTTATGCAATTGGTTCAGCAGGTTTAGGAGCATTGGTTTTATTTGCAGCTTATACTGAAGACATTAAATATTTTTCTGCGCAAGCAGGATCTTCTTTAAAAGGTGTTGTAGTGACTTTTGATTTATCTAATCCTTACGTTGTGGTTGGATTGTTAATAGGCGGGTTATTACCTTATCTTTTTGCATCAATGGGTATGCAAGCCGTTGGTAGAGCAGGTGGTGCTGTTGTTGTTGAAGTTAGAAGACAGTTTAAAAAAATTCCAGGAATAATGAAAGGAACACAAAAACCTGATTACAGACAGTGTGTAGATATTTTAACTAAAGCAGCAATTAAAGAAATGGTTATACCTTCAATGCTGCCGGTACTTTCTCCGATAGTTTTATACTATGTAATTTATTCTTT
>Ga0075460_10000745_pt1 | contig 12611 bp, 22 predicted proteins | sample DEB08_DNA_3_FD_77580 | JGI IMG/M metagenome (GOLD analysis project Ga0075460, IMG submission 77580) | Aqueous microbial communities from the Delaware River and Bay under freshwater to marine salinity gradient to study organic matter... | ecosystem: Environmental > Aquatic > Marine > Coastal ...
ACAAGAAGACCACAATAGGTGACAAGGATCAGAGATGGATGGACAGAACATTCAGAGACATCAACATCCAAGTGAATGGTTTCCATCTGTTGAACTACTTGGCTTACTGGGCATTAAGAATTGGCGGTTTCGTTGCGTGGAACGGTCACAGAAAAAGAAACGCAAAAATAGAAGGAGTAAACTAATATGTTTTTAACAATAGCATTTATCTTAGGATTTGTAGCAGGTTGGTACGTGAACGAGAAAGTGGAAAACCTTGCTGAGAAAATGAATCCGTTAAACTGGTTCAAAAAGAAGTAATATGGAAAATTATCAAAAAATAGTGGATTTGGCTAAAGCCATAGATGCTTGGAGAATATTTCCTCGAGCATTTATTTTGACCTATATGTACATACTAATCAAAGTGGTACATTGGTTTATGGCATTGGATAAACCATCCATGGAACAGGCAGGATTGGTATCTATCGTTGTAGGAGCGGGAGCGGCTTGGTTTGGTCTATACACGAACAGTGGCTCTAAAGTGTTGAATCAAGCACCAGCACCTCAACCAGCACCTCAACCAGCGCCAGCGGCTAAGGTATCTAACGCTCAAGTCAATCCGTAATTACCAAAGCGTTGACAAAACGACATTTTAGTTTATAATTAAACAAAATGAAGAATTATTACGACACCTTAGGTGTGAGTGAAACAGCCACTGACAACGAGATCAAATCTGCTTTTCGTAAACTCGCGGCACAGCATCACCCTGACAAAGGTGGTAACGAAACCAAATTCAAAGAAATCAACGAAGCCTACGACACTTTAAAAAGTACTCAGAAACGACAAGAGTATGACACCATGCGAAAATACGGAGAACGAGCCCATGGGTCTGGAGAAGGGTTTAGTTTTAATATGAACGATATGTTCAGTGAGGATGTCTTTCAAGATTTCTTTTCAGGATTTGGATTTAATCCTCGAGGCAGAAGTTCTACTAGAGTTTATAGAAATAGACCTAGAGCCAACCAATCTATTAATATAAGAATATCGCTGTCCATTAAAGAAGTATATCACGCCTGTGAAAAAACTATCAGTGTACGATTGCCTTCTGGCAGAGATGAAATTGTAAATTTAAAAATACCTGCAGGTGTTCAAAACGGAGTAACATTTAAGTATCGAGGTCTGGGCGATGACACTGACAGCAATCTAGAACGAGGTGATCTATTGGTCAACGTGCAGGTGCTGGACAGCGACGGCTTTACTCGTAAAGGCAATGATTTGTGGACTGACAGAACTATCACAGCGTTTGAAGCCATGCGAGGCACAGAGTTTGATATTCGTCTGTTGGATGATTCTATAAAAAGAGTCAAAGTTCCAGCTGGCACACAACCAAACGCTGTGTTAAATTTAAAAGGGCTGGGTATGCCTGTACACGATACATTAAATATAAAAGGTAATGTTTATATTAGAATAAATGTAACTATACCTAAATTATCCAAAGACGAGTTGAAAAAGATACAAGACTTATAATGCAGATATACACTTTTCCATATCCCACACTTAACACAGTGAGTACACCAATGAATTGGTTTATGCCTCCAGCTGGATACCGTGATTGGTTGCAATTTGAAAAAGAATACATATATCTAATGTTGAGATCAAATGGTATTGGACTTGCGGCAAATCAAATCGGTATTGCTCAGAGATTTTTTGCAATGGGTCATGATTCATTTGACGTATTCTCAAAACCTGCTATACTATACAATGCAAGGATAATAAAAGCATCTGAAGAAGTAGAAATAGGAGAAGAAGGATGTTTAAGTTTTCCCAATGTATTTTATAATGTATACAGAGCAGTAAATATAGAAGTAGAGTGGCAAACAATGAAAGGCGCAACAGAAGGAGCAACATTGAGAGGATTAGAAGCAAGATGTTTTCAACACGAGCTAGATCATATCAATGGTGTTACATTTAATCTAAAAGCAGAGGAATTAATAAACTAATATGTTAGAAGCAAACGATTCATTAGAAAGTATTTTTGAACAAGCAGTTAAAGAAGCAGAAAGCAGAAAACACGAATACGTTACTGTTGAACACTTATTATTAGCACTGGTTAAAGACCAAGAAGTAGGCACTATACTAAACGATTTTAAAGTTAACGTAGGTGCTCTTATCAAAGAAATAGAAGACTATCTAGATTCTAAATGCACTGACATTGTGAGTAAATCTCCCAATCCAGTGGCTCCAAGAAAGACTGCTTCATTAGAAAGACTGATGAACAGAGCATTTACACAAGCACTGTTCCAAGGCAGACAATCAGTCAGTGCTATAGATGTATTATTAAGCATCTTTGCTGAAAAGAAAAGTTATGGTGCTTTCTTTTTAAAACAGCACAAAGTCAACAAAGACGATTTACAAGATCTAGTTTCAGCAGAAAATATACTAGAAGAATCAGCAATTAGTTCTAGTGGTCCAGAGCAGAGATTAAGACCTAATCAAGCAGATAAAGTTTTAAAAAATTATTGTGAAAACTTAAATCAGAAATATTTTGAGAAAAAGATTGATCCTGTAATAGGACGAGAAGAAGAAATGCAAGTGCTGAAACAGATTCTAGCACGAAGAAATAAAAACAATGTTATGATTGTGGGTGATCCAGGGGTAGGTAAAACTGCCATAGTGGAAGGACTAGCACGAAGAATTGCTAAAAACAAAGATGATGTTCCAGAATATCTAAAAGAACACATTGTATTCAGTTTAGATGTATCCTCAATGTTGGCAGGCTCAAAATTCCGAGGAGACTTTGAAGAGAGATTAAAACTAGTGCTGAATGCACTGGAGCAAAAAGGTAAAACTATACTGTTCATAGACGAAGCTCATATGATGGTGGGTGCTGGTACAACAGGACAGGGTGGTATGGATTTGGCCAATATGATGAAACCTATACTAACTAAAAATCACATCAAAGTTATTGCTTCTACGACTTGGGAAGAATATAGAAAATTCTTTGAAAAAGATAGAGCATTGATGAGAAGATTCCAAAGATTGCAAGTGGGCGAACCTACCAATGATACCTGTGTAAAAATCCTCAAAGGTGTTAAGCAATACTATGAGAAATTCCATGGTTGTACTATCACAGACGAAGCCTGTGAGGACGCTGTGGAATACTCACAGAAGTTTATAGCAGATAAAAAATTGCCTGATAAAGCAATTGATCTAATAGACTCTGCCTGTGCTCGTTTGAGATTGAATGGTATTAAAGAGGGTAAAATAGATCACGAAGAAGTTATTCACGAAGTATCCAAAGTGACAGGTATAAGCATAGAACAACTGTCACAGAAACAAGCAGTTAATCTAAAAACACTGGAAGAGAAAATGAAACTGCAAGTGTTTGGACAGGATGATGCTCTTAACAATGTGATAGATAAAATTCTAGTATCTAGAGCAGGATTGAAATCACTGAACAAACCTGTAGGGTCATTCTTATTCTTAGGACCAACTGGTTGCGGTAAGACTGAAACTGCCAAACAGTTAGCATCTACACTGGGAGTTCAATTGTTGAGATTCGATATGTCAGAGTATCAAGAGAAACACTCTATTGCGAAATTGATTGGATCACCTCCAGGCTATGTGGGCTATGAAGACTCAAATATGGGTGGTGGTATGTTTATTAATGAAATAGAAAAACATCCACACGCAGTGGTACTGTTTGATGAAGTAGAAAAAGCACATCAAGATGTATCCAATATGCTGTTACAGGTTATGGACTATGGTACTGTGACTGGATCTAATGGTAAAAAAGCAGACTGTAGAAACATTATATTAATTCTTACATCTAACCTAGGTGCTGAAGAAATGGAAAAAGCAAATCTAGGATTTGGAGAACAAGACAGAACTGAAGACGAGGACGCTATGAAGAGATTCTTTGCTCCTGAATTTAGAAACAGATTGGATGCTATTGTTAAATTTAGCAAATTAACTCAAGACATTATGGAGAAAATTGTTAAGAAATTTATCCTTGAGTTAAACACAATGACTCTTGAGAAACGAGTAGAAGTTAATGCCACAGATGAAGCCGTAGCATATCTAGTTAAAAAAGGATTTGATCCTAAAATGGGTGCTAGACCCTTACAGAGAATCATAGATGATGAGATTAAAAAACCTCTATCAAGAATGATTCTGTTTGGTGATCTACAAGATGGTGGCAGAGTTGAAGTGACTGTTAAAGACGATAAGTTGGATATTGCTTATAAAAAACCTATCGTGTTAGAACAATTCAAACCCAAAGTTGAAGATGCGAAGAACGCACAATAAACTGTTTTACGGAACATACACACACAAAGCCACATTCAAAATGCCGTGGGCAGGATGGTTATATCCTACTACAGAAGAACATCTACAACATTTGATAACTGATCCATCGTCATTTGTTGGACATATGCAATTTTCCAAAGATATATTTAAAATTGGCAAATACAAAAATGAAATAACAAAACTAGCAGAATTTATTTTAAAACATAGATCACATATAAAATTTAGAATACAAGATAACAGCACTCTATTTTATGGGAGCAAAGATGTAATTCTTGGTTTAATTTCTAAATTTTGGGAGGAATGGTGTGATATACAAACTGTGGCCACACACAATAATCAAATGCCACAAGAGAACACAGTGTTCTGTAAAAGATTGCCTCTGGGCAAATATCAATACCAAGTACACGTTAAAAAGAATCTACATAATTTTTTAAAACCAAAACAAAGAGAGGACCTGTGGAGATACCTTAATCAAAACAAAGAAGTTGCCTGTGTTTCATCTGAGCAATTAAAAGACTTTTTAAGTGGCAAATCAGAATATGCGTGGGAAGGGTATTTTTATGTCAAAGAAGAAAAAATGCTTACACCCATATATATGATTGCACAAAACTGTATTCACAAAATTTTAAAACATATTCAAATATAATGATAGACCTAATACATAAATTAAAAGAAAGAAAAATACTGCAAGTGGGCAGTATGATATCTACAGAAGTACAAAAATTCCATTTAGGAACACCAATGAGAACTCGTGCTATTTTAAGGATACGAGAAATACACGATAACCATTGTGTTGCTGATGAAGAATATGCTCATTCAGAATCACCAGTACACAAAATAGACTATCTAGATATTGTAACAATTGATGGTATGAAACCTGGGGACCTTGCCGCTGTGTATGGATTAGGACCAAAAACATCAAGATTTAAAAAAGATAAACGCCATAAATAGTAGCAATGGCACAGTCAAGCACAAACATAGCAAGTACAATTAGTCACAAAGCGTCTTCAACAGGCAATGTGATCAGTTTCGTTGCCAGTGAGAAGAAAATTAAAAGCAGTGATACTGCTTCAGTTATTTTTAATTACAGTCAATATGATCTATTGACTATAACTGGTTCTGTTTTAAACAACAGTACATTCACTGTAAAAAGTGTGGCATCTGATAACTCTTATGTTATTGTTGAAGAAACAATAACTGATGAAAGTGCTGGTGCTTCAATCACTGTGGATTACACAGGATTTGTCACTGCCAAATATCAAGGTGACGGTTATTACTCACAGGTAGACGGTGTACACACTGTGGCTTATCACGTGAACAATGTGATGACAGGATCTGTTAAGATGCAAGGATCCCTTGCTACTGATCCTACCGAAGATGATTGGTTTGATATTTCAGGTACTACATTCACAACGAATCAAAGCACACTGGTTTCTTCATATAATTTTACAGGCAATTTTGTTTGGGTACGAGCAAAATGTACTGATATGACTGCTGGTACTTTGAACAAAATTCTATATAATCACTAGTCTTTTTGCTGGTTGACAGTTACCAAATTTGTGTTATACTAATACTATGAACGATAAAGAAATAGATCAATTAGATTTTGTCACAGTAAGAGTAACTCCAGAAACCATGGATGCACACATTCAGTGTCTAGAAGAAAATGGCTATTCTATAAAAAAGAAAGTCAATGTATTCACTACCTGTTTGCTGTGTTTTATGTTTGGCCTCTATCTGATGGCTGTGCTATTAAAATAATATGGATCAAATAGAAATTACCTGTATCGATAACGGTAAAACCAAAACTGCTGAAGTGTTATCAAAGACAGACAAGTATATGAAAGTGGTAATTGAAGGAACCACAATGACCATAGAGCTCACTCGTAAAGATTTAAATAAACCATATATAGGAAACAAAGCAGGATTGGAATTTTCGTATGTCGACTGAAACTATCAAATTTAAAATAGAATTATATGCTCAACATTGGGATAAACCCCCTGTAGCAGATATACTAATCAACGATCAGAGTAAAAATAAACAAGAAATTATTAGTAATGAAGGTAATCCTACTGTAATAGAATTCGAACACTCATTGCAAGAGCAAGAAAAATACAAACTAATCATACAAAAATCTAATAAAGATCTTTCACAAACTGTTGTTGAAAATGGAGAAATTGTCAAAGATCAACTATTGTTTATAAAATCTATCACTATTGACGAAATCGATCTAGGTGGTTTGATCTATGAAGCAAAATATTATCCAGAATATCCAGAACCATGGGCTTCTCAACAAAAACAAGAAGGTAAAGAATTGCCTGAATACATTAAAAATGTAACATCAATGGGCCATGATGGCCGTTGGGAAATCGAATTTACATCGCCATTTTATATGTGGCTGTTAGAGAATCTGTATTAGTATATAATAAATACAGAGTATGGACGCATACTATAACGACATCAAAACAATATTAAGTAGAATTGACAGAATTCAGGGCTCTGACTCTGCCCCTGTGGCAGAGCAGGAAAGCACAGTAGAACAGGCCTACGAGTATCACGTAAAGAACAACATACCAATCAGAGAGAATATATTCCGACCAGGCTCAGACAAGTATTTTGAGTTATTCAATTATGCTCGAAAACAGTATGACGAAGGCAATCTAAAATGTGATTGGGAAGATGCAGAGCTGTTAGAATCAGAAATTGGCACTGTGATTAAATTAACTAACGGATACTCTGTGCCACTGGACCAGCCATTTGCAGACGATGGTTTATCAGAAGCAGAATATCAAGGCAAAACAGTGCAATTGAATTCACCTAAGAGAGGTGGTCCAAAAAAATTCTACGTATATGTAAGAAATCCAAAAACAGGCAAAATTAAAAAAGTAACTTGGGGTGATACTACAGGATTATCTGTCAAAGCATCCAAACCTGGCAGAGTAAAATCATTTGTTGCACGTCATAATTGCAAACAAAAGAACGACAAAACCAAAGCAGGTTACTGGGCTTGCCGTACTCCCAGATACAAATCATTAGGAGTTAAAGGTGGAGCTTGGTGGTAAACCATATACTGATAAAATCATATCAGAAAATCGTGTTATAAGAACATTTAACGAAACTGTGTCTCAGGAAGAGTGTGAATGGCACAGAGATCGTGAGGATAGAGTCATCAGAGTATTAGAAGGTAAAGGTTGGAAATTACAAAAAGATAATGAATTGCCATTTACATTAGAATCAAACAGTGTTATAACTATTAAAAAAGAGCAGTATCATCGACTTATTACAGGCGATACTCCTTTAGTAGTTGAAATAACTAAACATTTTAAATAAATATTGAATATGAGAGCCAATCAGTTTATCAGAGAATCAAGTATGGACGCTGTTAACGAGCTAGATCTATACATTAATAACAACGAAGATCTGTATCGCAAACAGTTCATGCCTACAGTCTATAATCTACAAAGAAAATTTAATAAAAAAATATACAATCACGAAAAGGCCAAAACATTATGGTTGCATTTGGTAGACACTGCGGCTAGAGAATACACACAAGAATTTGGAAAACCAGGAGAAGATGTTAAAGATTTCTTCCCTAAACCTACCAGAGAAAAAGTAGCACAGGTATTGGCTGATAGAGAATTGAAAAATATAGAACAAGGCGAATACGATGTTGCTAAAAGAACTATTTCTTAAAGAAGACGATCAATCCACAGCGGTATTTGCTTTTGGTAGATTCAATCCACCCACAAAAGGTCACGAAAAATTAATACAGCGAGTTAGAGAAGTAGCACAGAAAATGGATGCCAAACCCTATGTGTTTCTATCACACTCACAGGACAAAAAGAATCCCTTATCCTACGAAGAAAAATTAAACTATATCAAAAGCACTGGACGTTTTAACGATATTGAATTTGGATTTAATGAAGTTAAAACCATTGTGCAAGTTCTACAAAAATTAATGAATGAAGGTCGCACACGAGTTGTGATTGTGGCAGGTTCTGATAGAGTGGACTATTTCAAAAACTTCATGAATCAATACAACAAAAAGAATGATAAAGCAGGTAATCTTGTGTTTGATTTTGATTACACAGATGCTGTGAGTTCTGGGGATAGAGATCCAGATGCTGACGGTGTGGCTGGTGTGAGTGCTTCACAGGCTCGTGCTTATGCGGCCAATGATGATTATGAAAACTTCAAACAAGTGGTAATGGATAACTCAGAAGATTTGGTAAAGTCAGCATTTACTAAGGTTCAAACTATGGTTGGAAAAAAGGTTGCGGTAAACAACGAGAAGTTGTATAATGAAGCAGATATGACTCAAAAGAAACCAACAATATATCTTGATATGGATGGTGTCATCGCTGACTTTTTTGGTGGTGTAGAACAGATGTATGGTGTGAATCATTGGAAACAATTAACATCAGATAAAACCAAAGATCTTAAACAGGAAGTAATCAACAGAATTTCAGGATCAGATTTCTTTGCAACACTACCAAAGTTTCCCACAGCAGATCAATTAATTGATATGATTAAAAAGTTTACAGGTGGAAAATTTAGTATATTAACATCTCCATTAAAAGGTGATCACGAAAATTCTGCAAAGTGGAAAAAAGTCTGGATCAATCAAAATATAGAACAACCAGAAGAAACTATTGTAACTGGTAGAAAAGAAAAATATGCTGTGACTGACGGCGTACAGAACATACTAATTGACGACAGACCAGTAAACATTGAGCGTTGGACTGGTAGAGGTGGATATGGAATTTTATATCAGGCCAATCGAGATCCGCTAACTAAAGTAGAACAAGCATTAAAACAGTACGGAGAAAAGAATGCCAATTGATATTAGAAGAAACTATGTGGACAGTTTCACAGACGATGAGCGATTAGCAAAAGAACGAGCAAGAGCAGAACTAGAAAAACAGATGGCAGAATTTCTTGCCAAAGGTGGCAAAGTAGAGAAGTTAAAACCAGGCATTGCCAAAGGTGCTTCTAGTTTGAACAGATCTAAAAATCTTCAATACACAGAATCAGAAATACGTAAACAGGCCGAAGAAAGAGAAGGAAATGGACATAGAGACTCTGAAACGACTGAGTGGTATAACCAATAATACTGCTGAACCCTCTGTGGGAGAAAATGTTTCGCACAGTGCTACAGAAAAAGCACAGTATATGAAAAAACATAATATACGTCCTGGCACAGATGAGTGGTTTAAATTATGGTTTGCTCGCCCGTATCTTACTGGTGAGAATCCAATGCCTAAAGATAAAAAATAGTTAATAATGTTTGATGTAATTAATAATAAAGCAATCTGTGTATTGCCATGGGTACACGAACATCTAGATCTTAGCGGTAATCAAAAACCCTGTTGTTATGGCAACGAACTAACAGCAGAAGAAACCTTAGACACTATTAGAACAATGATGTTAGAAGGACAACAACCTAGAGCTTGTCAACGATGTTACACTCAAGAAGCACAGGGAGAAAGCAGTCATAGAATTGTTGAAACTATGCACTGGCTTAAAAAACATGAAGCACCTGACGTTAATACTGTGGATATACAATATATCGATGTAAGAAATGATCCTACTTGTAATTTAAAATGTAAAACTTGTGGTCCAGGAGCAAGTACACTGTGGGCTAAAGAGCGAGGTGTGGCATTAACCTTACCCAATTACGATTTAAACAAATATAATAAAAAGAAGTTAAAAAAAGTTTATATGGCTGGTGGAGAACCTACATATAATAAAAAATATTTAGAATTTTTAAATGAATTATTAACAGTTAATCCAGAATGCGAAATAGTGATAAACACCAATTTAAAAAGATTATCTACAGAATGGAAAGAAATTATATCTAAATTTAAAAATTTTACAGTTACTATATCGTGTGATGCTATAGAAGACTTAGGATGCTATGTACGATATCCTCTTAATTGGCAACAGTTTGAAGAAAATGTAAAGTTTTGTAAAGACAATAGTAATCATATAATGTTTAATCTAGTGGCTTCAAACATAACCACACACACTATTTATAAAACTGTAGAATGGATGAGTCAATATACCAAAGATATTAATATTTCACCTGTATGGGGAGACATATGGACACACATAGCAGTACCTATGCCTGAAAGACAAAAATATATTGATAACTTAACACTATTGAAAAAATATTCAATAGCACCTCATCGAGCAGGATCTTTTAGATTAAACATTGACTCATTGATTAAAAAATATAGCGAAGATAACTATAACAAAAATGCACATAAATTGTTAAAATTAGAAATAGAATCACAAGATTTTCATAGATCTAAGCAGTTAAAAGATGTAGACAGTTTTTTAAATTCGTGGATCACAGTGATAAGTAATAGCATATTATGACACCGGAAATTGGTAAAATTGTTAAACAGGCATTTGCAGATAGTTTTTTATTCTATCTTCAAACACACTACTATCATTGGAATGTGGAAGGCCGTCACTTTGCTCAGGATCACGAGTTGTTTGGCAAAATCTATGAAGATGTACAAGCATCATTGGATACATTTGCAGAACAGTTGAGAGCAATGGGAACCTATGCTCCTGCGATGTTTGATCGATTGAAAGAGTTATCCTCAATAGAACAATCAGATGAAATTCCACCAGCAGACATAATGTATCAAAATTTAATAGACAGCAACGAAAAAGTCATAAAAAGTCTAAGTTCTGCATTTGATATTCTAGAAGCAAATCACCTACACGGATTTGGTGACTTTGTGGCTGGCAGAATAGACGCACACAGTAAACATCAGTGGATGTTGAAAAGTTCATTAAAATAATTCATAAATATTTTATATGAAGATAAAAGAAATATTAGCCACTGGATACGTACATCCAGACATTGAAAAACAATTAAAAAAGATTGAAAAACGTGCTACTAGATCAGCAAGAATGGGCTATCATTCTATGATGGCTTATCCTTTTAGAGTAAAAGAAGCGTGGTCAGAGAAGTATAAAAAATCAATCAATTGCTCAAATCCCAAAGGCTTTTCTCAACGAGCCCACTGTGCAGGGAAAAAAAAGCAAGGTTAATCTAACCCAACATAATAGTTATAAATATCTCTATGTTATCATCTATTAAGGGCAGTTTCATTCGTTGGTGGATCATTGTAATTCTGCAGGCATTATCTCTGGCAATTGCAGGTTATTTTGGAGCCATAGACCAGGTATGGATCAATGATCAAACCAAACTGAGTTTTGTGATACTCGCAATATGGGTGATATCCACCCTGTCCATAGGTTACTGGCATTTGGCTCGTAACAAAAGTGCAGTTGAATATATGACCAAGATCGGTTGGTTCCTATCTGAGACCTGTATGGCCATAGGTATGATAGGCACGGTGATAGGGTTCCTACTGATGTTGGGATCAGCATTCGGCAACATCAATGTGGCAGATACTGCGAGTCTTCAGACAGCATTGAAATTCATGGCCCTGGGTATGAGCACAGCACTCTACACTACTTTGGTAGGTTTGGTGTGTGGACTTTATATTAAATCACAACTGGTTAATCTAGAGCACTCATTGGATCGTAAAAAAAATGTATTCAAAGGATAGATACAAGAGCACCATCGCATTCGTGGATCTACTGTTCAACATCTTGGTGGGTTTCGTGTTCCTGTTCCTAGTAGCATTCCTAATGATCAATCCCGTGGCCAAGAAAGCGGACATCGAAAAGAAAGCAGAATTTTTAATCACAATGACTTGGCCTCATACCAGTCCACAGGACATAGACCTATGGGTGATGGATCCACACAAGAACAAGGTGGGATTCGCATCCAAAGAAAAAGGACTGTTGCATCTGGAGAGAGATGACCTAGGTTGGGCCAACGACATGATAAATGTGGGAGGCAAAGTCACTCTGTTGAATCAGAATATCGAGAACACCACCATCAGAGGCATCGTGCCCGGAGACTACTATGTGAGTGTGCATTTCTATGCTCTCAATCAACTGTTCCGAGATCCGATACCGGTCAAAATCAAGATTGAAAAAATCAATCCCTACAGCATCATCTACGAGGGAACAAAATATTTCACTGCGGAAGGACAAATAGTCAACTATGTGAGATTCACAGTGAATGAGCAAGGAGTGGTCACGGCCATAAACAACAGCAACGAGAGCGCGGTGGGTATGACTCACAAGACCAGTAATATGTACGCACCACCACCTAACCCAGGGAATCCAGGATGATAGAAACAGTGGTAGCCATAGGCATCATAATGACAGCATTGATCGCTATCTATGCTCTCTACAAGATGGAGGCACGGTTATGGTTGATATTATTATT
>Ga0075460_10000750_pt1 | contig 12581 bp, 14 predicted proteins | sample DEB08_DNA_3_FD_77580 | JGI IMG/M metagenome (GOLD analysis project Ga0075460, IMG submission 77580) | Aqueous microbial communities from the Delaware River and Bay under freshwater to marine salinity gradient to study organic matter... | ecosystem: Environmental > Aquatic > Marine > Coastal ...
ACAGAGTTTACAAAAACACTGATTAATGACGGGGCAAGATTTATTCATGCAGATAATCCATTGCCATACACAAAGCATCAAGGCATCTTTATGTATGGAGATAGTTATTGTTTAGAACGCATGATTAACTTTAGAAACAGTGTCCTAAAGGCATTTGAATCTAATATTTACGATAGTATTGTTTGCAACACGTATGAGACTTCTAGGCTGTTATCTGAAATGGGTTTAGAAGATTGTGTACAGATTATTAACTACACACATTTAGAAAGCCAAATATTTACAGACACTAAGAATCCTTTCTTGGATAACGTCAATCAAACAATGCGTTTGCAAATGCTACTAAATTCTATTACTATAGGAACACAAAGTGTATTCAATTGCAACACGTTAAGTTCAAAGTTTACTGTACCTGTTTTTGAATGTCCTATTCCATTACCTGAACCATCGTTGTTAGAAAAGTATAATGGCAAACGTGAAGGTGTATTGTTTATTGGTAGATGGGAAGAAGGAAAAGGTCCTGAAGACTTTTTAGAAATAATTGAAAAAACACAATTGCCTGCAAAGGTAATGACAAATCATAACGGTGCTAAAAAGTTTGAAGCACGATTAAGAAAAATCGGTGTTCCGTATGAAATTAAAGAAAGCATTATTGGACAAGAAAAGGTCAACTTTATTAAGAGTGCTAGAGTTGCATTTAATCCTAGCACCGTAGAAAGTTATGGCATTGCATTCTTAGAACAACATATACAATTACCAACGGTAGTGTATGATAATATGCGTTGGACAAAGAACTTTGACAGCAAGTATTTCTATACTGCGCCACAAGAAGGGATTGTAAATTTAATTAAACAATTATATAATGAGTTTGAAGTAGCACAATCATATTATGAAAAAGGTGCATTAGAATTTTATAGCGCCAAAGAAGGTAAAAACTTTACACAATGGAATGAATGCTTTGAATCTTTTAAAGGCAAGCAATCTAAGTCTAATACAGCAGGCATTTTGCAACAGGGTGATACAGTTAGTTATGCGGACTATATCAAAAGCCTAAATAGAACTACACTTTGTATAGATGATATTAGAAGTGTGTTAACTAACAAGCATAAATTTAAAGTAATATATAACGATACTGATACATGGTTGACTACAGATGAAAACTTTGAAGTTCCAGAAACAGTATCAACAACACAATCAGCGGGGTTATTTGAAGGACTATGAAAAAGATATTAGTAACAGGCGGTTCAGGTTATATTGGAACACATTTAATCAAAGAACTTTTGAAAAAAGATTATGAGGTAACAAACCTAGATACTAGGCAACTTCCTCCGATTTTTATGGAGTTTGTTCAAACATTAGATAATCCAAAACTTACTCATTTGCCATGGAACATTAATCAACCATTGCAATTCCCAGAAGAATATGACACTGTGATTCATTTGGCGGCCGTCGTCAGAGTTGGCGAAAGCAAAAAGGTACCGATTGGTTACTATATCACAAATTTAAACGGTACTATGAATGTCATTAGTCAAGCTCCAACTAAAAACTTTATTTTTGCATCAACCGGATGTGCTGAACATTGTGCAGATCCATATGGTCGTTCAAAAAGAGCGGCAGAAGATTGTGTAACAGAGTACTACACTGAACACAAACCGGGACCTTATACTATTTTTAGATTCTATAACGTAATAGGAACAGGTGGATTTCCACCAACAAATCCTGACGGTTTAATGCATAATCTAATGAACGCAATGGAAACAAAAGAGTTTACAATTTGCGGTGATGATTATAATACACACGATGGTACTTGTGTAAGAGATTATGTACACGTTATGGAAGTAGTTGAAGCATTAATTGAAGCAATTGACAATCCTGCAAATGGAGTTGAGTCATTAGGTCACGGTGTAGGAAGAAGTGTAAAAGAGATTGCAGAATTATTTAAAGAAGTAAACAATGCTGATTTTGAGATCAAATATGGTCCTAGACGAGACGGTGATTTGCCAGTTAATGTTTTAGAGGGAACATCAAGTTACATGAAGGACCTTTATCCGCTAGAGGTCCTTCTGAAGATTTAGTGCATCAGTAGATACGTACCTAATACATCTGCTCGGTTAGCAGAATCGTCTCCGTCACCGGGTGCAACTACAACGTTCCAAAGATCACGTTTAAAGTTTCTATCACCGTCTGCGTGGGCGCCGCCTAAAGGCTTCTCCATCATTTCTTCATAACTGATAATTGAATCAGGTTGGATAGAATATTTTGCGGCTAGACGTTGTTTAAATGTTTCCCAGTCTTGCTCATTATTCCACTGAATTTTACCCTTTTCATCTTTAATAAGTTTGTTCCCGTCTTTTTGAATTAGATCGGTGAACAATTCTCTTGGAACAACAATAGAGTGTTTTTGTGTACCAAAATCAACTCTTTTTTGCTCTGCTCTCCTAGCACCCATTGAGAAGTTAATTAAAAAGTTAGGTGGACGATTTTGTGTGGCGCCTGCTACGTCAGCCATTTTAGTATAAGCATAGAAATCAACAGTTGGGTGAGTGGCTGCTAACTTATAAGCCATGTCTAAATATTCAGGTGAAAAGAAGTCTCCTGCATCGTGCCAACGTATAGTGACTTTATGTTTCTTTTGTTTTGCATCGCCTTTACGTTTTTCAGCATCAATTTCATCAGATAATTGGTCCATGAATCCTTGAGGATCATTGTACAAAAAGTTTAAGATTCTTGTTTGTGAAAGTGATGTTGCCTTCCATTGAACATACCCACCTTTCATAGCATAGCAAAATGTCTTACATTCGCCTGCTCCCGGGCATGTATTAATAATGATGAATTCTTTCTTTTCTTCATCATAACCCAATCCTGTTAGAGCAGGAAGACCCACATTATAAAATATGTTTACTGTGCCATCACTGTGTTGCATCTTTTCGTTTTGCTTAAGCAATTTTTTAGGTCTTTCAGTGATGTCTTTAGCAAGTTTTTTAAGATCGTACTTGTTACCTTCTTGGTCTACAATGGGAATAAGGTCCATTGCATTACTTCTATGAATATAAGGCTTCTTGTATTTGTCTAGTTTAGTTTTATCTTTTGCTAAAATTCTGTCCAAATACGCTGATAATTCATCTTCTGGAAAAGGCTTAGTTTGAGCACCTTTGATTGCTTCGTCTACATCTGTTTTGATAGTATCTTTCCAACGTCTTTCACGTTCAACATCGTCAGATGCTTTATTTTTATCTTTTTTAATTGGAGGTTTTGCATTCCAAATTCTGTCGTCTAAATCTTTTTGAACACTTTTTCTGTATGGTACAGCAGGTGGGTGCTTGCTTGAGTCCCATTCACCCTCAGTAGTTACTTTCGTTTTACCTGTGCCGCCACATTTGGGACAAGTAACTACGTCATAATTTTGATCAAAATCTGTACCGTCTCCCCAGCATTGATCACACTCTTTTTCACCACCAAAAGGTAATTCAGGTTGTTTTGGTTTTGGGGGAGGGTTAGTCCAAAATTCATTGATTTCTTCGTCTTCAGGAACTTCTTTTTTATTGTATTTTTCGTAATCTGGTTTGATACCAGCATCACGCAAGAACTGATCTAGGGTTTCTACTTCCCATCCAGCAACCATTTTTTCAAGGGTTTGTTCAGCATGGGCTTGAAACCTTGCATTAGATTTCGTAAAAGCCGAAGTTTCTCCCGGATTACTTTCATTTATGGGTAAATCAGGCTTGACCTGTACAGATTTTTCTGTTACTATATCTAGTATGTTTCTTATATCCATAGTTTTACTTGTTCCAACAATATATAGAGTATTTATGCATGATTTTCAATAACAACATTAAAAGGATAGGCTTTGCTTGCAAGTGGGTTGAAGAACACCCTAAGAAAGGTATTGTCTCAGTCGAGGGTCTCAACACAGGAGGCACAACACTAACATGGTTACGTAATAACCGTGACAAAGCAGAAGATAAAATGATGGAAGTAATGACTAAAAACATTACTAACACATTCAATCTAGTCAAACAAGTGGCTACACTACCCCCTGCACTGCGTATGGTACGTCTTACTAGTGACATGATGACTGGTTACACACACGATGACTGGGCATACTTCTATAAGTTACCCGATGTTCGCAACGAAATGGAACGCTTATTTGCCCCGATTGGTGACTTTGCACGTGCTAACGATGTGCGTTTATCGTTTCATCCAGGTCAGTTTACTGTACTTGCATCAGATACTCCTAGTATCGTAGAAAATAGTATTGTAGAGTTTGAGTATCATGTAGACATGGCACGTGCTATGGGCTACGGCAAGCAGTTTCAGGACTTCAAAATCAATGTACACATCTCAGGTCGTCAAGGTCCCGAGGGCATCAAACGTGTTTTAGGTAGACTTACTCCCGAGGCACGTAATACAATCACTATTGAGAACGATGAAATGTCATGGGGTTTAGATGCTAGTTTAGAACTAGTAGATCACTGTGCCCTCGTACTTGACATACATCATCACTGGGTCAAGGAAGGCGAATACATACAGCCACAGGATGACAGAATCAAACGTGTGATAGACAGTTGGCGCGGTGTCAGGCCTGCTATGCATTACTCTGTATCACGTGAGGATTGCCTTGTTGACCACGATACTAGCACTATGCCCAACATGAATGTACTGTTAGAATCAGGACACAAAAAGCAAAAACTACGTGCCCATTCTGACTTCTATTGGAACGATGCTGTCAATCAATGGGCTGTGTCACACAACGAATGGGCCGACATTATGTGCGAGTCTAAAGCAAAAAATTTAGCCAGCATTCGTTTGTATGATACATACATAAAAGAGGAAAATAATGTTTGAAGGCATAAAGAAATTATTTAACAAGAAGGAACCGCCTAAAACACGACCAAAACAAAAGAAATTAACTCCTAAAGAACAAGCAACAAGAGACAACGAACCGTATGTTGCTATTATGAGAGTTGATGTAGACCCTAGTAATGTGGGCAATGGTTCTTTTGATTTAGATTGGAACGACAAGTTTCTGTTAAATCTTGTTAAAGCAGGCTATAAAATGAAGGCTGACGATACTGACAATGAAATTGTTGAGCGTTGGTTCCAAACTGTGTGTAGAAATATTGCACTAGAAGTATACGAACAAAATCAAGCAGACCCTGAAAACAGAGATCCTATCACCGGAGCAGAAATGAGAGTAGTACAATCAAAAGATTTAGGTGATGGGTTTACCGAGGTAAGTTAAATGTCAGATGAAATGATCGATACAGTTTTTTGCAAAAAATACCAAAAAGAACTTCCAGCAATGAAGGTTCCTCCTTTACCTGGACCACAAGGTAAAGAACTTATGGAAACCGTATCTCAAAAAGCATTAGATGCGTGGAGAGAACATCAGACCATGCTCATTAATGAAAGAAGACTTGATTTATCAGTAAAAGAAAATCGATCTTGGCTTTTGCAAGAAATGCTTAAGTTTTTCGATGACGGAGAAGTTGCACAACCTGAAGGGTTTATTCCTCTTACTGAAAAATCTTTGGATCCGGTACAGCAATTTGTACCCAAACCACCAGATGATACTACATCAATAATCGACTAATTGGGTAAATTCTTACCCAAAATCTCACAATAAGGCTTGCAATATACGCATATTTTGCGTATAATAGCATTATATTATTTGATAAATAGTTATGGAGTCTACATGAGATACGCACTAATCGACACTGCTAATACGTTTTTTCGTGCCCGCCACATTGCCAGTCGCAATAATGATACATGGGAAAAGATCGGCATGGCTCTGCATTTGATGTTTGGGTCAGTGAATTCAGCAGTTAGACGTTTTGGCATCGATCACGTTGTGTTTTGTTTAGAGGGTCGTAGTTGGCGCAAGGACTTTTACACTCCTTACAAAGCCAATCGTAAACTCAATGAGCAGGCGATGACTGAAGCAGAACTAGAAGAAAATCAAATGTTCTGGGAGACATACGAGACTTTTACTACGTATCTTAAAGAAAAGACTAACTGTAGTGTGTTGCGTGACCCTCAAGCAGAAGCAGATGATTTGATTGCTAGGTTTGTTGCAATGCACCCCGATGACGAGCATATTATTTGTTCATCAGACTCAGACTACTTGCAACTGTTGAGTACTAATGTGCATCAGTACAATGGCGTATCCAATCAGTTTATTACTGTTGACGGTTATTTTGACGATAAAGATCGCCCCGTCAAAGACAAGAAAACAGGGGAACCCAAACTATTAGAAGATCCTCAATACTTGCTATTTGAGAAATGTATGCGAGGTGATTCTACTGACAATGTATTCAGTGCATATCCAGGTGTGCGTAAGAAAGGCACAAAGAACAAAACAGGCTTGCTAGAAGCATGGGAAGATAAAGAAAAAGGTGGTTTCAATTGGAACAACATTATGTTGCAACGATGGGTAGACCACGATGGTGTTGAGCATAGGGTGCGTGATGACTATGAACGTAATCGTACACTGATTGATCTTAATGCTCAACCCGATGCTATTAAGGAACAAGTTGACACTTGCATCAAAACAGGCTTACGTACTAACAATGACATACCACAAGTAGGTGTGCATTTTATGCGATTCTGCGGTAAGTACGAACTAAACAAGATGAGCGATCAAGCAGATAGTTATGGTAAATGGCTTAATACGCCATATAAAGGCAAGTTAGTTAATGGATAAAACGTTTTTTGTTATTGACAATTTTTATAACGACCCAGACCAGATAAGACAGAAAGTTTTATCTGGTGATGGTTTTTCTTGGTTTCCAAACCAAACATCCTACAGTTTTCCAAACGGTAATGCTCCTTTTTTAGGTAAGATGACTAGAGAAAAATATGTTCCTGATCATCAAGTAGACTTTGTTGTATCCAAAGTATTAGGTAAAAACGTAGCGCCGATAATGCGTAAAGATCATGGCACATTTCGTCTGACACTGGAAAATGAAAAAGAAAACATGTTTACACATTTAGTACATTCTGATGGCGTTTACGAAGAAAACAAAAACGCCTGGGCAGGAATAGTTTATCTGACCCCAGTGACTGAAGAAATTGAAGGTACTATTTTTTATAAAAATACAGTATTGAATAGATCACAGTGTGAATCTAAGTCAGACTACGATACTATTCAAAAAATAGGAAATGATAATCCTGTTCAATGGCGGAAAGAACTAATGTCTTATTTTGTTTACAATAGACTTATTGTATACAGAGGCGATTTATTTCATTCTCCAGGACCTGGTTTTGGGACTGATGATCAGTCTGGAAGATTGATACAATTACTTTTTTGGGAAGAACTATGATTAAAGGAGATCAAATGATATTAAATGTGGAACTTTATGCAAAACCTGTCAGCGATGGTGAGTTTTGGATTTTAACTGATGGCGAAAAGAAAGTAGGAAATGTCTGTGCTAACCACGCAGGCTTTGGTGTAGAACTGCAAGGCAGTTTTTATCAATTTACAAACACTAAAGAGATCGAAAAGAAAACCAAGATTAAATTCTTATCGCAAGAAAAGTCTAAAACAGAAGTAGCAATTCCTTATCCAGAATATCCTACAACAGCAAGAACTTATAATTCAGTTTTTGATGTTAAACGAGGCTTGCATGTTTTTACAAAAACTAGAAAAAGCAAATGTTTCCATGCGGCAGGTTGGTTTGTAGTAGAACACAACGGTGTAAATCAAGTAATGTTCTGTCCTAAGTATATTTTTATTCAGCGTTATCCGTATTTAGGTCCTTATAAAACCAAAGAAGAAGCGAAAATTCAGATAAATATATAGATATAATGCTACATATCAAATCGTTTATTGATAAAATGTCAGCAACAGACGGTAAGCAGACTACGAGCATTGTCTTGCCAATTGGTGAGGCCCGTGGTTTGCGTGACGATATTAGCAAGTTGTTAGCAGACTTGCATGAATTATCGAAGGAAGATAAAAAGAATGAAGAAGTTATTACAGTACAAGTTAAAGGTGGTGGTTTCAAGTGAGTAGAACCCAGCCATCTGTAATACTTGAATTTGTCGATAAAGACACTTACAAATGCGATCAAATTATTGAAGCCGCAGGCATTTGGGCGGTATTCTATAATGATCAGCCTATCAACTTAAAGTCTTCTCACTATCTAGCAAACGATGCGGCTCCTAAATATAAAAAGACCAGTTTTTCAAATCCAGGTCACGCAAGAAATTTGTGCAGAAAACTAAATGCACAATTCAAAACTGATAAATTTACAGTTGTCTTTATGAGTTCGGGACGCACGGTATATCCCGATGATGTCTCCTAAATCAAAAGAAGAAATCACACAAGCAGTACTAAAAGAATTACCTAGATGCAAATGGCATTCGGTTCCAATTGGTAATGTCGTATTTGATTGGTGGTTAACTGGTAGAGGTGGTCAAGGACTACGTCTATCTGACGTAGGTCTCAAGGCATTTACCGATGCTAATATTTCTTCTTGGGATTTTCCTTTGGGATTAGATGCAACCAAGAAAAATAATACACGAAGGAAAATTATTGCGCCCGAAGCATTTGTGTCTGAATTAATTAAAAAAATTAAATGCCCGTATTATCTTGGTGTACAACGTATTCGGGGAGAAGCCGGAGAGCCTTATATTAAAGTTTATGATCACAAAACTGCAATGATGATGACTATATACGGTACATTACGTGATTATTTAGACGCACAGGAGTATAAATGTGATAATTGAAATGCTGGGGCAATTCTCTGAGAGAAGTCCTGGATATGCATTAAATACACAGCACAAAATTATACTTGTTAATTACGGTGCTATTCTTAATCCAAAAAAAATAAGTAATAATTTTAGGGCGCCGGTGCAACGTCAACCGGCTAAAGATTTTTTTGAAGAATTATTGATTGGGTGGGGCATAGTAAATTTTTCAGAATGGATTTTGTGTATTGATGCCAGAGACGACTATTGGTTGCCTCATATAGAAATGGAAGAGGCCGTTAAAGATTGGTCTACTAAATTTAAAAAAGTTGTCATAGAATGCAATTCTGTATTTGATCCGGCAGACTGTCCACATGTAGAAATATCATTTCACCCTACTGCTTGTATTACCCTTAGAAACTGGTATTTAGAATTACAGAATACAGATGTCGATTGGAAAAATATTGAATACAAAAAACATTTTATTGCATTAGCAAGGCGTCCATCTGTGCCAAGAGTGCTATTTGTAAAAACTTTGTTAGATAACGGATTTGGACCTAATTTATTAGCATCATGCGGATCCAAAAGTTCATCTAGGGAACTAAGAGACTGGCGTGTGAACGGAAGAAGACCCATTGTAGTAAATAATCCAAAAATGAATATGGTTAACGTTAACACTAATGACACATTTGACGATACAATATTGAAGGTTGAAAGACCAATAGAAACAACTAATATTAAATGGGAGCAGTTATTTTTTCCATACAAATGGCCAATGTACATTGACGGTCCTATAGATGAATTAAATGCTGTGGTAAAACCCGATATTGTATTTTACACTAACGCAGTAAATGTTGTATGTGAGACTATGGAAAAAGACACCGACCCTGTTAATATTAGTGAAAAAACATTCAAAGTATTTGCTTGGCATCAAATACCCCTTTTCCATGCATCGCCCGGAACTGTAGAAGTTGTACGTAAATTAGGATTTGATTTGTTTGATGATATAATTGATCATAGTTACGATTGGTTACCTTATGAACAACGTAGAGATTTTATTGTACAACAAATGCACAAGTTTCGACAAACCTATCCCACAATAGAATCTTTAAATCAACTTAGAAAGGATATTTGGCCTAGGTTGGTTGCTAACAACCTTAGGATAAATAACTGGGTTGAGTACGAAAGTAACATTACTAAAAATCTTCTAAAAAAGTAACATAATTACGTAACAGGAATAAATAGCAATGTAGGAGGGTCCTACAAAGTGAGTATATTTTACGTAATTTAAAATACCAAAAATAGAGACACTAAAATCCTTGCAAACAGAGAGAGACGGAGACGCAATGAACACAATCATTAATCTTACCAAAAGTGGTTTACATTTACTAGGTGAATGGCATAGCAAATGCAATGGCGAATTTTGCGAAAATGTGGGTATGGCCGCATTAAGCATGTATTGCTTTGCAATTATATGGCTTTCAATAGCACAGATTACAGTGTAATTACTTTAGTCAGTTAAAAACACCCAATATGCCCAGGTCTTCTGGGCATATTTTTGGGTAAACCGGGCTTGACTTTTCCTTTGTATTTGTGTAATATAATAGAGTTATAAACTATTACACACACAGGTATAACACACAGATGATAGGCAATTTAACCGTATTACAAAAATATCTTATTATGATTGCTTGCGGCGCTATTTTAGCCGCATGCGGTGGCGGAGGTGGCGGAAGCACTAATGTTGGAGCCGCACTTGTTGGGGCAGGCGCATCAGGTGGCGGTGGTAGCAGTGGCTCAAATAATACTCCAGCTCCTCAAATTACTTCATTTACAGTAACGCCATCATCTGCACAAGTTGGCGACACTGTTACAATATCTTGGGCTTCATCAAACGCAACCGGATGCACAGCATACAATGATTGGGGTGGTGCAAAAGACACGTCGGGAACAGAAACAAAAGTAGTATCAGAAGAAAAGCAATATCGTTTTCGTTTAATCTGCAACGGCAATGGCAGTGACGATAAGTCCGTGTATGTTGACGTTGATGATCCGTATACCGAAGGATCCTGCAGGAATCCCCATAACAAAGAATTCTCTCGTAAATACATGGGTGACTTTGATATCCCCTTACCAGAAGCAACGTTACCTGATCATTTTATGAAAAATATTGGTTTAAAGGATCACGGACCAGAATGGATTTATGGTAATTATGTTAGAATGAACGCAGACTGGACGTTGTTTGATTGCACAGAGGAACAGTACGCTAAGTTAATGTATCGTTTGGCTCTAATGGAAATATTCCAAACTGGCGCCAAGACTGTTACTATATATAATTTTGGTTATTGGAAAAATGCAAACGCAGTAGCATGGCAATTAGATTGGAATTCTTTACACATTACTAAACCAATATTAGAATATATTATTGAAACAGCACATGACATTGGTTTAGAAGTTCATTTTGTATGGCAATTTCTTCCATTAGACATGAATCAAAATTGGTTGTTCCCGTTTAACGGTACTGTTTCTGTAGACATGGCTAGGATAACAAAAATGATGGATGCACATGAGGACACTATAGTTGAATGGGCAGACTGGTTACAACAAAGGGGTGTAGACAGCATAGCCGCAGATTGGAGCTCCTTGTGGGTATGTTTTTGTGGCGAAGATTTTAACTTGTCGTGGGACGATCCAATAAAGAAAGAAATAGGCAATTATTATATGGAAAGATTGTCTGGCATTATCGATGAAATACGAGCAGTTTTTAGTGGGGACATTACTGTTGGAGACAACATAATATGGAATGATTACAGAGTAACGCAAAAAGCCGATTATGTAAGTATAGGTGTTGGCAATATTATTACTGAGGCTGAGAACGAAACTGACTTTGATGTTAATTTAATTACGACTAGAACCCAAGATTATATAGAAAGGCTATACATGAATTGGTATCATTTAGACGGTCAGCCACCCGGTGACTTTGCTACTAACGATCCTGTACCTTTTGTATTTGGTTTGTTTGCTCAAAGTACTGCATTCTTTGCACATAGAGGATGGATCGAAGATGGGTTTTGTACTGCTGGAACCGTTAACGGTAAATACAACGATACATGTATGCAATTAGATGTTCCCATTGATTTTTCTAGGCAAGCAATATATTATGAGGGAATATTGCGTGGAATATACTACCAAACCTATTTCGACTTTGCAGGAGTAATTGCTCCGACTAGTTATTGGATTACCCCATCACTGCAACATCACCCAAAAGAAAAATCAGTAGGAACTGTTGTAGAGGGTTTCCCAGAAATTTCACAATCTATTAGGGGCAAACCAGCAGAAAATATTCTAAAATATTGGTTTACAGAACAATGGGATAATTATGACCCTATATTCTCAGACTAGGCTTGACATTGATTAGCAAAAGAAGTAATATAAAACAATGAGCATTTTAAACGAAGGCAGATATAAAGGTAATTTAGCGTGGATTGGCCAACTTCTTCACAACGACGGCTTTGATGCTGTTGCTAAATGGATGCAAGAGATTCCACAGCATGACAAAGAAGACATCAGATTTATGATGGAACTATTGGCCAGAGAGATTGCTACTTTGGCTAGACCAGACAAGTCTGCTAATGATTCATTTGTCCCTAAAGAAAAGCAGAAGGAACCTGGTATAAAAGGGCTAAAGGAAGCAGAAAAAATCATCAGAATGAGACCAAAATTGCGTATTGTAAAGCCAAAACCTGACCCAAAGAAAGATAAGTGATTGATTTTCAATGGTAAAAAAGTTAAAAAATCATGCAAAAAAGGCTTGACATTTAGGTCAAATGGTGAGATAATATATACATATTGACACAGAGAGGAAATTTTATGTATTATATCATTGACACAAC
>Ga0075460_10000762_pt1 | contig 12505 bp, 14 predicted proteins | sample DEB08_DNA_3_FD_77580 | JGI IMG/M metagenome (GOLD analysis project Ga0075460, IMG submission 77580) | Aqueous microbial communities from the Delaware River and Bay under freshwater to marine salinity gradient to study organic matter... | ecosystem: Environmental > Aquatic > Marine > Coastal ...
GGCCCCAGCCAAGAAATGGGCGCCAACCCGCCACAAATATAGACCGGTGCTGCGCCTCCATCTTATTGATTTCAAGCTGACCCTTGGCAAGCTCCTGAGCGTGACGCTCCGCCATAGTGGCAATCTCGTGCGCCAGCTTGTTCTTTTGGTCTTTGTCTTCGACGAACTTACCAATCAATTCGGTCGCCGGACCTATCAGTGCCTGAATCATTTACCTCGATTCCTTTCAGCCTGCTCTTTAGTCGTGCGGTTATGCATGTCCCACATGATCACTGTCCACGATTCCTTGACAAGTTAGCTTGTGTGTTAATCCGATAGACATTCACATTGTTGCGGTCATCCGCTATACCCTGCTGTACTTGCATACGTTGCATAGCCAAATCAGCGGCCTGCTGCAGTTTGGCTTGATCAATCTGGAAGTCCATCACGTCGTTCTGCATTTTACGCTGAATCTCAACCTGATCATTCTGCAGTTCCTGCTGACGGATCTGTACAAGAGGATCTTGCTGCTGGGCTGTCTCTAGTAATGGTGCCAACTGCTCTAGAGTGTCCGCAATCTGCTGTGCTACAGCAGCATCCACAGCTTCCGGCGGTAGCTGTGGGATTGGTTCACCAGCCATCTGAGATTTTTGAATCGCCTGCTTAAACACTTCCTCAACAATATCTCTAGCAAACAAAGACACATGCTCCTGAATATGCGCCTGCAGAAGAAGAAATGCTTGCGGATTGGCTTGAATAGCTGGTGACTGAAGCAGCGTCGCATGAACCCGAATATGTGCGCGGTGGTCTTGCTCTTTAAATGCCTGACTAGGAACACCCTTAAGAGCCATTGAGTTTTCCATTGCAGGATCCATAGGCTGAGGTGGCTGAGGTGCTGGCAATATTGCATCAATGTTCTTTACATCCAACGCATCATACATTCGGCGGTAAGCTTCGTACTGATTGTGAAGCTGTGGAGCTGCCTGAGCCAACTGAAGCTGGGTTTGTGCCAAAGACAAACGCTGGGACATTGAAAAGATGTTGGGGTCAGACACAGGTAGAATGTCAATCCGCCCATCAAAGTCCTGTTGCATGATCTCTGGTGGGATGTTCTGCCCGACAAAGTAAGGATAAGGCATCGGGTTGCTAGCAAAGATCTCTGCCAGCATTCTAAACTCTTGCTTCTGAGCATAATGCAAACGTTTGTGAATGCTAGAGATTACTTTTGAGCCCTGCTCAATCAACGCAACAGTGGTTCCAACAGGAGCTTGTGAGTTAACATCCGCCACCTTTGAGTCTGCTACCTGTGCAAAACGACGACCAGAATCTACAATCACACCAAGAAGCTGGGCCAGTGTTCCTGATGGCTCCTTGTATGGCAGTGGAATAATAGAGTTTTTAAGATCGCCGCCGGGAGCGTCAATATCACGAAACTCGCCGGGAGATAGCGGCTCATCGTCGTTGCGAATACGAACGCCTCTAGCCTTAAATCCAGCCGGTAGGTTCGACAAAGTTCCAGCATCAATCAATTGACGCAGGATTGAGGTCGCCGCACGAGACAATCCACCGATTGTGTGCAGCAAGCCAAAGCCGTAGAACCCAAAACCCGGCAAAAACTTGTAGTGTGTAAAATATTGTCTGCGGCGCTTTAGGGGATCCGTTTCACGATAGCTTCTAACAAGGCTAAGAATTTCTCCAGAACCTTCATCAATGGTAACAATATAAGGTAACCGAATGCCCGTGGGATCGCCCTGCATGTCAATATCTTCAAACCCTTCAAGGTCGAGGTCGACATGGACTTCATATAATGTATAGACATCGTCCCCATAATTAGGACGTATTCCTGTAAGCTCGTTAGCACGGTTGTGAATTTTTCCTTCATCTTCGCTCTCATCAACTGGTGAAATATCTACGTCTTTGTAAATCCCTGCAAACTGCAGCTTTCTGATTTCGTTTTCAGTCATGCGAAAAACATGAGTTACACGTTCTGCAGTGCGTAGATCAGATGCAGTGTAGGGTACAATCAAGTCTTCTGCAGGCACAAACTTTGATACAGCGCGTTGCTTTGTCGCATCAAAGTAAACTTTTTTAAATGTAGAACCCGTTAGTGGCAGATAGTATAGCATCTGGTCAGTGTCTGGGTCGAACTCTTCCATCACCTCAGTGATCTGATAGTTCATAAAATCTTCAATGCGCTGTGCCTGTTCTTCGGTCTCTCGGGTTGGTGTGCCCAAAATCTGTGTCTTAACAGGACCACCGGAAGGCAGCATCTCTTTGTATGACTGTGCCTGAAACTGTGTAACGGCTTCAGACAGCAACGGATGATGCACACCAGACGCACCCAAGAAAGGCTCGTTACGCTCTTCGTAATTAATTCCAAGAAGACCCAGACCTTTTGAAATAGCTTCTTCCCACTCATCCCGCGACTCTTGATCTTCTTTGATCTTAGCCCGTAGGTCGGACGAAATCTCTCTTAGGGTAGAATCATCTAGGACTTCAGCAAGGTTAGCATTGTGGTCATACTCCTCAGTCTGGACTTCAACCATCTGCTCTTCGCCGGCAATTTCAATTCCCGGTGGCAGTTCGTCCTCAAAACCCGGAAGTTCAACCTGCATTTCTTCAGGCATTAAGTCGGCTGGGCCACCCGGACCCATTGCCATGTCAACCATCTGTGGGGGTAGTGCCATTAAAATATTCCTTTGAACGTGCCGCCACGGGCTTTATGGACTGCGCCGCCGCATTTTTTACTCATATAGTATTTACCTGAACTTGCGCGTTCAGTGTCCTTGTCCAACCCACGCTTACGTTTAAGTGTGCGCTGTGTTTCTTCATGATCGGGCTGCTCTATTATAGTTCTTACACCGTCTGTAAGTTTTCTGCCTACTGCAGGGCCAATTCTAGGCGGCGGGGTCGGGTTTTTGTTATAGTTATCGGAACCTTCTTTTTTCTTTTCTTTCTTTAGTGGTGAACGAGGTGCCATTAAAATACTCCCTTAAACCGTTGAGCCCGCGCAATAGGGCTAAAGCCTTTGACCATTCCGCCCATTACCTTGCTGTTAGAAGACTTCCGCCATTCTTCCCACTGCTTGTCTGTAAGCTTGGTTACATCTTCTTGGGCTATTTGCTTTATTTGTTTCATTGTGCGCCCGTCAATACGGACTTCGTCCTTACCAGACATTACATCACACTCCTAGCCATAGCTCCAATGCCGCCACGGACATCAACGTGACCGCCCTTATTGTAAAGGCTGGGAACCTTTTTGGCAATATCCGCGCCCTTCTTTCCTTCGCGAAGATCAATCATTCTATACTTAGCTAGATCTGGTCTGCCTTGTCTCGCATATTCACCCAAAGGAGTGTATGCATTTTCGTTACGCTTTTTGACATTTAACGCTTCTAGCTCCGACACATCAAAGCCCTGCTTCTGCAAATTGCTTAAAGCTGCGTTCAAAGACTCGCCGTAATTCTGGAAGTGGCCTCTTAAATGGTCTACCCTGCCGCTTCCCATGTTTATAAAATCGTTTTTAAGCGCAAGTTTAAACTCAGCCGCTGTTTTAGGTGTACCAAAACGCGCCGGTATACTAGACAGGTTCAACGCTTCTATATCGTCAGGAGTCAGCACTTTGTCGTCATCCATGCGATTTAACTTTTGAATAGCCTCTCTGACTTCTTTTTCCCGTGCTAGCCCTACCTTAAAATCTTCAATCTGCTTAATGCCATCTCTTCCTTTTGCCACAGTCTGATGTTCTGCACGAGCCATAACCATTTCCTCAACAGGCGGAACAACCACTGCATCAACCTCAAGCTTCTTTGCCTCACTTGCAATTGCCCGCATGGCAAACTGTATAAAGTCGTTTTGTGTCTCGAATGGCGGACGGCTTATGTAATGTTCTGCACCAAGCATGTCTTCTTCAAGTATCTGAGGGTTCGCTGCGATGTCCATAGCTGTCGTGTCATTATCTAGATTGTAACGCCGGCGGAACAAGTCACCCACGCCCTTCTCATCGTCAAGAATCTTACTGATTTGCGAAACCATGTCTCGCGGTGTTGGTGCGTTTTGTTTTGCGTCGGCAATTTTATTCAAGACGTTTTCTTTGTAGTTCTCTAATTGAAGGGCGCTTGCTGCTTTAGATGAACCCACTCTTCCTAAAACAGCTCGTCTCGCGGCAGTTTTTGCAAAATCATAGTCATATGTACGAGCCGACCCTCTAAAAATAGGGTCGGCTTCTTCAAGCATTCGTAATTCTGTCGACAAAAGTCGTGCAATATCGTCAATATCACCGTCAAACTCAGCCTGATTAATGCTGCTAAGAACTTCATCCTCATTAAGTTGCTTTCTAATTTTTTTCGGAGCCGCCTGAGATTGTGGGTCCGGCTTAATTGATTGTTTGTTTAGGTCGGGTAAGTCAAAAAAATCAATTGTGTCTTCAGTATCAAGATTTTTTTGTCTGGCTTCCAATAATTTATTTTTGTTTTTACGAAATAGCTGAGTCGCATAATTCTCTATCTTTGCTTCTTTCATCGAATAAGCCATGGTGCTAATCATGCCGTCTCTAACTTTTTCGGCTAAAACATCTTCAGTGGGGCCACTAAATTTGTTTTTAAGTTTTGCCATAATTCCAGTAGTCTCAGTTGCGGTTTGCTCTGCGGCTGCTCTTCTTCTGGCATCCATCACATCTTTAGAAAGACTTTTTATTCTTTCTGCCAATATCTCCTGTGGGTTTAAATTTGCTTCTGCTGCTTGTCTGGATAAAAACTGCGACTGTGGAATAGAAACGCCTCTTGCAGCTAGTTTCTCCAGCATGGACGCAGCTTCTTCCTGTGTCTTAGCTTTATGCAGACCATTCAACAAAAGAAATTTTATGTTTTCTGCTGACTGCTCGTTAGACATGCTGTCAAAACTAGCCAACCCACGATCTAATTCCTGATTAATTTTTTGCATAACAGGGTTGTTAAAAATCCTGTCAGAATCTTCAGCTAGCTTGACCTGCTCCGTCATCTGCTTATACTTAATTACATCCGGATGTATATCCAAAGTAGCGTCAGCTAGCTTTTCGCCCGGACCGTACACAGCCCGATTGTTCAACAGCCTTGCTGCCACCGTTTCCGCTTTTGCCAGCTCTTCTTCGTGCTGGGTCTGTGCCATAAGCGTCAGGGCAGCGTCGTCCTGAGCAAGATCAGGGTTTTCCTTAACCAAATCGTTCTTGATTTTGTCCACAGACCTCACGCTTCTCTTAGCTCTGTCCGCACCAGCAAATGCCCGAACCAAATCAGACTGAATCTCCTCTACCAGCAATACCTTGATAGGCTTCTGTGTAACAGGATCCAGCATTTCCTGAATGCTAAAACGCACATGACCAAATGTGCTGGGAAGTAAGTTTGCCCCGCCTGCTCCAAAATATTGATGCTGGTCTACTGTTTTTGTAGCCACACCATCTATTGCATTTTTCTCGTCACCAAATGCAATAACACCGTAGTTTAAGCCAGTATCTTTAGCGCCAATCTGCCGCTGCATGTTGTAGCCGAATTGAGTACCACTAACATCCTGCCCCGCATATCTGTAAGGCTCATGCATAACCGTGCGAATAACAGGGGCAGGTGACATGCCGTCATATACAAGATCAATCTCATCTTTGGAAAGCTTGTCGGTTCCCTTCATCTTTAAGTAATCAGCAAAACCCGTAGCCCGTAACTCCGAACCAGCGCGAGGCTGACCACGCAGCTTCTCCAGCAGCTTGTTCGCCGCAATACCGTCCTTGGGTATGTCTATGTTCATCAATGCAGCGCGTACAGGTAAGTAAACACCCGTCTCACTTAAGCCCGACATCGGCTGATCCGGAGGCCCAGACTCCACCACCGCAGGATTCTCAGGACTGACAAACATGTCTTCCTTCTCAGCCTGAACCAAAGACTTTGAACCACCCGTCGGTGTACCCTGAGCCTCGGACATAAGAACACTGGATCGTGGACCAGCGGCAGTTACATCAGACTGAAGCTCTCTGACCAACGGTCCACTAACGGTGGCTGGCTGAGGACCGCCCGCAGGAAAGAAACCATCATTCTTTAGTCCACGGACCAAAGACTGGACGCCTGCACTTAACTCAGGAAGAAGCGCTGCACCCTTGCCATATAAAGCACCGGGAGCCAGCATTCGACCCACCATTTCAGGCCGAAGTTCACCTTTTTCGTCAAAAAACTCGTCCGAAAGCTCTACCCCGGCTGCTTTTGCAAGGCCCACGGCACCAAATTCTTTTTGAAATTCGGACAAATTTTCACGGATTTCAGGGTTTGTACCATATAAAACAGGGTTCATTAGCGCCGCAGCGGGCTCGGCTAAGTCACCCAGTAACCCCGGAATCCCAAAAACCTCTTCCTTGGCAAGGCCGGTAGCCATTCTGGACAAAGTGTCATACATGCCCGAACCAACGTCGGCGATGTTTTCCATGCGCCGGGAAAAACCAGCGGATCTTTCTGCCCGCTGCTTCTCAAGACTTTTGTCTATATACCGTTTTGCCATTAATAGTATTCTCTTTTACGAGGTGGGCCCCAGTCTTCAAGCTCTTCGCCGTCCAAACTAATAAAGCCGCCCTGACGAAACCGCATAACAGCCATCGTCATGCTGTCACAATAGTCGTCATGCTCGCCATTGGGAAAGGAGGCAACTTCTTCTATCACTTCTTCAGCGAATTTACGTTCAGGATACCATACTTTTCCGGACTCGAATATAGGGGCAACCATATGCATACGGGTGGTTTTATCCAAACCCCCACCCCCTTTTCGCCGGCCCGGAGCAAAGGTAGTAACCGGCAAATTCTGCAGACGCAGCTCGTCCGCTAGCGGCATACCAGAAGCCTTCGCCTCAATCAGCATCATGTCCGGTTCCCAATATTCATTTTCCTCCAAAGCAATCGCCTTCAGCTCCGGGAAACTCCACCGGCCCTTCTTCGCATCCAGCAAGATCAGGTGCTGGTCACCGTCCTCACGAGGCTGGAACACGCCCCATGTTGTGATAGCAGAATAGTCAGCCGTCTCTTTTTTACTGTAGGCAGTATCATAAGACTGGATTATGTACTCTAGGCGAGGGGTATCCTCTCGCTCCCACACGTTCCACCACTCACGCTTTACAAGGGCTGTCTCTTCAGAAGTAGGGTTTTGCTGCCACTGAGCATTCCACTTGCCTACAGACAGAGACGCTTTGACTCTAATAAGTTCTTCTTTTTTCCAAAACTCAGGCCACAGCGGTTCCCCCGATGGCATGATTGCCGGGAACTCAACTACCTCCCATTGATCTGTCAAGGTATCTTGGCTTTGTGCCTGCAGTAACCTGCCTGTAATGTCTTTCTTAGACCAGCGGGTCTGGACAATGATGATGGTTCCCCCCGGCTGCAAACGCTGACGAGGACCAGATGTGTACCACTCCCACGCATTGTCATAAGCACTAGGAGATAATGCATCCTGCTCCGAGTGCGGATCGTCAATGATGAGCAAATCCGCGCCACGGCCAGTCATTGCGGCGCCCACCCCTGCCGCAAAATATTCCCCACCAGCGCTGGTTTCCCATCGACCTGCAGCTTGGCTGTCCGGTTTTAGGTCCGTGTTGGGAAAGATCTCCCGGTATATCGGGTCGGCGATCAGATCTCGGACCTTGCGGCCAAATCTTACAGCAAGTTCGGTATTCATGGTAGCCTGAATAATTTTTAGTTTTGGATTTCTTCCTAAAAACCAAGATGGCATGAGATAGGATGCAAATTCTGATTTAGAATGCCGGGGTGGCATATTGACAATCAGTCGTTTTAGCTCACCCCGAGCAATCCGCTCCAGTTTTTCTGCAATGATTTTATGGTGCCGCCCTTCGATAAAGCCATCATATACATGATGGACGTATGCCATAAACTTATCTTGGGCGAGTTCTCGTGTTTCCAGACGCTTGCGTTGCTCTTCAAGCAGCAAGACTTCCTGTAACACCTCTTTGGGTAAAGCATCTAGGTTCATAGCCGAACGATAATACATTCAAATGAATTTATCAATCAGTGTAATTAATAGCCAGTCAGTAACACTGTCCCGTCAAATATGGGGGGTCCCCCCTAACGCGATGCCAATCTGGTTGCCAATCAGCGGGAGTAACCCCGAACCTTTGGTTCGAAGAACGTGTTGCTCCCACCCTCCCACCCAGCGTGCGGAATTGAGGCCGCAAGTCAATGTCAAACGTTTGACATTTGCGTCAGTAATTTGACGCATGAAGTGTCAAATAGATGACAAAATAGTTCTTGTGGTCTGGCCTAGTAGGGGCTATTGTTGATTATGGGATTTATCCCATGTTGTTATTGCCATTAACAAACGGAGGTTACTATGAGCGATAATTATTACAACATCGAGAGCAAGGCTGACATTCTGTCGGCTGCCATCCGGATCAATGCGCTGGGGCGTTCATCTGACAGTGTTAGAACAAGAGATGCCAACATCCTCATTACGAAGGTTGTTCTGGCTTATCTTGAAGGTGAAGCGTTCGAAGAGGCAAAGGTCAAAGAAGATCCCGAGCCAAAGACAGAGCAAGGCAAGAAGCTGGGCATATCGTTGCGTAAGCTGGTGATGGCTGAACAGTTCTTACGTCAAGGCTTTAAGTCTCGTGTGCAGATTGCTAACCACTTGAGCATCACAACCGACACAGTGAAAACAAAGGTGCTGCCGAATCTGCGCCGTCGGTGCAACGTGGAGCGTGAGCGGTTCGGTGTGACAGGTCGTTACAAATACCGCATCGCATCACTAACAGCATACAAATAGCCCATCGCATAATGGCGAATGACCGCGTCACTGCGATGGGTTCTCCCAAGTGTGGCGCGGTCTCTTTTATTGGAGACAAGCATGGCATCAAGTATAGCAAAAGACGGAACAAGGTTTGTAGAGAAGCCACCCAAGACAGCTATGGGCTATAAAGACTATGGCACAGATATTCCAGATAGGTTGGCTGGGAAACCGAGCGACTCACCAATTTTTGATCACTATGGTTTTAATGGCTGGCCTGACATGAGTGACGAAGAAACATGGGACGAGTGACGCTCGTCCCCTTTTTTATATTTTTCCCTACAGTCGAGGGGCGCAGGCCAAGTCGCAAGGCGCAGTGGTTCATGGTTCATGATCCAAAAACCATTATTTTTTGACAGTCGAGGGGCGCAGGCCAGACGCGCAAATGAATTTAGGACACTGGAACAAGGTGCACGATGCAAGAACGAAAGAAACACAAAACAACGGAAAACCTAGCAAATGGGATATTTAATAAACTTTCCCATTTCCATGCGTTTCTTTTTTATTGTATTAGCTGGGATTTTATGGGATTGTTATTCATTAGGTTTTTATTCAATAAACAGAGGGGCTTATTATGAAACCGCAAAATTCGATCATCTATAAAGGCGCATCACTCATCGACGGATCGCCGATTGTTGTTATTGCCATAGTCAAAAGCAGCAATCGCAAGACCGGCGACATGGTACAAACCTATATCTTGAACGACAACGGACTGGATCCGATGTTGAATAGCAAGCTCGGCAACGACTATTCAATCTGCGGGAATTGTAAACATAGAGGCCAAGCATTAACGCCGGCACATCCAGAATTCGGCAAATACAAAATGGCAAAAGGTCGGTCTTGTTACGTTGCATTATTCCAAGGCGTTTTGATCACTTGGAAACACTACATGAAAGGCGGATATGAAACAGCACAAGGTCATGAAGCTATAGCTGCATTGGGTGCCGGTCGTATGGTTCGAATAGGTACATATGGCGATGGCGCAGCGGTTCCAAGTTATATTTGGGACAGTCTTTTGTCGCAGGCTAAAGGTCATACGGGATATAGCCACCAGTCGGGCTTAGTCGAAGTTGATCCGATGCTATACATGATCAGCGCAGACGATGAAACGCAAGCGCGGCAGGCTTGGCAATTAGGCAAGAGGACATTTCGCGTTATACAAAAGACAGACGAACTTATAAAAGGTTCGGAAATATTATGCCCAGCCAGCAAGGAAGCAGGTCGGCGGGCAACGTGCGACACTTGCAAGCTATGTGCCGGCGCATCAGTAAAAGCAAAATCTATAGCAATCGTTCAACACTAAGCCCCAAGAGCCAAGCGGTTTATGCCGCTTGGCTTTTCTCGTTTAACGCTAGGGCATAGGCTCGCAGGCTCGCAGGGATATCAGCCATGACGGAATCGCAGATCGGATCAGGCCATTTTGATCGAGGCTCGCAGAGCGCAAGCACGTCTGACGAGGGAAAGAGAAGCGCAGATTTGCTGCCTGTTTCACGCATCAAGAAGAATGACAAGCCGCCGCATCTATTATGCGACAGATGCCACGCCACTTGTGACTGTGATATTCGGACGCGGTTTTTGTTGATGACCTTTAACTCAACCCAACAGGCTATGCCGTCCATGACAAGATACACATCAGGCGCGCCGGTTCCAGTTCGGTTTTCAATCCTGTTCCAATGGGATTTTTTCGGCAGGCTTTGCTTGAATGAGTTCCAAAGGTTTTGTTCCGGTTTGGGCATATTCGATAGCCTCCCCTTCAATAAACGCAGCGGGATGGGATTTTCTGATTTCAGCAAGCCGCGCAGCAATCTCTTCACGACTAAGTTTGTCAATTTGATGGACGTGGTTTTGCTCTCGTCTGTCAATTGTGAGGCCACCAAGCGCAGACCTTATCTTTTCAGCGTTGATAGCTGCAGAGAATTGACCAGACTCTTCCGCGCTGCGGGAAAGTTCCGACAGTCTTTTAAGCTGCCCGATCAAGGTCACGCCGTATTTGCGTTCTTTTTCATCCCTCAGTTCGCGGATCAGTTCGACAACGTGTGGAAAATCTCGCCCATTCAGAAACAGGCTCGCAGTCTTTGCGGCTTGGCCTTCAGCATAGCCGGCTTTTCTAGCACACTCAGCATTAGAATAGATGCCTTCAACAATGTATCTAGCAAACTCGCGCTGTCTGTTGGTAAGCTGCTGACCAGAAGGGCGCCCAACTTTTGTTTTTTCAGTGTTTTTCATAATTCTCATTATAGTTTCTGTCATATTTTATTAAAGTATAAAAACAAAAATATCGGCGAAAAGTCAAACTCCGGTAGTACCAAGTGTAACGAGTGTAACCACAGTGTAACGAGCAGCCTTAATGATTACAACAGTTTAACACTACTCGTTACGCCGTTACGCTCGTTACGCCTATTTTACAAAAATAAAAACATAATTAAAAAAATATCACAGAAACACTATGCGATGTATTTTTTTGTTTACATAGCTGGGATAGTATGGGATAAATCCTATAGACCAATAGAGAAGGGGAAACTCCATGGATCGTGGATCAGCAACCAGCAAGCCTAGATCATCATCGATTATCATTCAGTATGTGTGCGATGATTGTGTGGGTCATGGTTATGTGCCTATCAGTGAGAGGGAAGTTGATGTCTGTTCCAAGTGTAGTGGTACAGGTTTAACTGACAAGCCGGTCGCATCCGACTGGTATGATGATGTGGTTTATATAAAGGGGCAGCGTTATGTCAGAGGTTAGTTTTTATCGTGATGAGTTTGCAAGCTATCAGGTCGGCAACGACAGTCGTTTGCTTGATGTAAATGTGGAATGCCAGTTGGCCTATCGTGCGTTGCGCGATGCTCAGTGGGATGGGATGGACACGGCTGCGCTTGAGCAGCGTTATAAATATTTAACTGACAAGCTATTGATGGGGGTGACCTATGAGCCTCGTTTCTGATTATCGGTTTGAGAACCACGGTTCAATATTCTTGTGCCAGCCGTTGAATGGTGCAGCCAAGGACAACTTGGATCAGGCGTGTGAAGGCACAGATGATTTTCATATTCGTTGGGGTGATGCGTTGGTCATTGACCATCGGTTTGCTAACGACATTGCCCAGCAGTTAATCGAGGAAGGGTGGATCATAGAATGATCGAGAAAATGCCAGAATATAAAATGCATATGAACACTGCGGGCATTCCCAAGGTTGTGTTCAGTGATGCTGAGAAAGTTGCGGCAATCATGTCACCGGAGCAGCAAATGATTTTGGCTCGTGTGGCTTGTGTGCTGAAAGAAATCGATCATTGTTTTTCGGCACTGATTACCAAACGCAACTGTCCTGATTTATGCCATCAGGACATACAAGAACTGGTCACTGAGCTAGACATAAGGTTTGGGATGGATGACTACAACGAACATTTTTCGCAGAGTGATGCTTGGCAGGTCAGGTTTTGTGGTGAGACGTTAGACAGTATAGAGAGGTTATATAATGAGTAAGGTCAAAACCTATGATGTGCAGATTGAGGCCATTGTCACCAAGACAATTCGCGTCAATGCGATTGATGAGGATGCTGCCTATGAACTGGCGCATGAAATTTTCACTGTTACTCGTGATGATCATGAAGAGCGTTACGAGCAGCACACACTAAACATCTTTGAAGTTGGCGATGAAGATCGCAATGAAAAGCCAGCTTGGGAAAGGGGCGACAGATGAGTATTGATGCAGAAGTTCAAATGGGTTGCG
>Ga0075460_10000772_pt1 | contig 12449 bp, 7 predicted proteins | sample DEB08_DNA_3_FD_77580 | JGI IMG/M metagenome (GOLD analysis project Ga0075460, IMG submission 77580) | Aqueous microbial communities from the Delaware River and Bay under freshwater to marine salinity gradient to study organic matter... | ecosystem: Environmental > Aquatic > Marine > Coastal ...
GAAAAATGGTGAGACAGGTATCCAGCTAGATCGACTCGCATTCTGTTTTAGAAAGCGAGTTGAACATCAACTTCCAATTTATTTTGCCTCACTCTCTGCCCAGACTTTGGTGTACAAAGGGATGCTAACCACGCATCAGTTATCCGAATTCTTTCCAGATCTAAATGATCAGAGACTAAAGTCTCCATTCGCGTTGGTTCACTCTCGCTTTTCCACCAACACATTTCCTTCTTGGCCGTTAGCTCATCCATATCGATTCATCGCTCATAACGGTGAAATCAACACCGTTAGGGGAAATCGCAACTGGATGGCGGCGCGAGAGGCGCTACTAGAGAGCAACTTGATTCCAGGTGATTTGAGACGATTATTTCCAATCGTAGATCCGCAAGGCAGCGACTCCGCTTCTTTCGATGAAGTATTGGAGCTCTTATATCTAGGTGGGCGTTCGCTTCCTCATGCAGTTTTGATGATGATCCCTGAAGCTTGGGAAAATCACGAGACTATGCCGGATCTCCGGCGTGACTTTTATCGTTTCCATTCAGCGCTGATGGAGCCGTGGGATGGACCAGCTTGCATCACTTTTACCGATGGACATCAAATCGGTGCGGTCTTAGATAGAAATGGTTTAAGGCCAAGTCGTTTCTGGATTACAAATGATGGCCTAGTCGTCTTGGCTAGTGAAGTTGGAGTTTTAGATATCGCCCAAGATCGGGTGCTGCGTAAAGGAAGATTGCAACCAGGCAAGATGTTCCTGGTTGATCTCGATCAAGGTCGGGTAATCGAAGATGATGAAATCAAAGACACTCTGGCTAACGCTGCACCGTATGGTGATTGGTTACATGCTGGGATGGTCCGACTGGAGGATATTGCCCCAAGAGAGCACATTTTTTATCCACATTCTTCAGTTCTACGTAGACAGAGAGCATTTGGCTACACAGAAGAAGAACTTCGCTTAATCATCACGCCGATGGCGCGAAGTGGCGCCGAACCGATTGGTTCCATGGGAACCGATACCCCAGTTGCTGTTCTTTCTGAGAAACCCAGATTGCTTTTTGATTACTTTTCGCAACTTTTTGCCCAAGTTACAAATCCGCCGCTTGATGCAATTAGGGAAGAGATGGTGACTTCTCTAGGAGGATCGATTGGACCAGAACATAATCTTTTGGATCCAGGTCCACCTTCCTGTCGCCAGATTGCGTTGGATTTTCCGGTTATCGATAATGATCAACTAGCCAAAATTATTCACGTTAATGCAGATGGAAATCATCCGGGGTTGTCCGCCCACGTTGTTAAAGGTTTATTCCCAATTTCTGAAGGGGGCGCTGGTTTAACGGAGCGTCTAGAGGAGATTAGAGTCGAGGTATCTCGAGCCATTGATGCTGGAGCGAGAATTATTGTCCTCTCTGATCGGGATGGTGACGCAGATAATGCACCAATTCCCTCCCTGCTGCTCACCGCTGCAGTGCACCATCACTTGATTCGCGAAAAAACTCGGACCAAGGTGGGCTTAGTCGTTGAAACCGGGGAAGTGAGAGAAGTTCACCATGTTGCCCTATTGATTGGCTATGGAGCTGCTGCTGTAAATCCATATTTGGCGATGGAATCCGCCGAAGATCTTGTGTTGCAGGGTGTGATTACTGACTTACCCTCTGAAAAAGCAGTTTATAACTTGATCAAAGCACTCGGTAAGGGTGTATTAAAAGTTATGTCAAAGATGGGCATCTCCACAATCGCCTCATACACCGGTGCCCAGGTATTCGAAGCGCTGGGACTTTCGCAAGAGTTAATCGATGAATATTTTGTTGGCACAACATCAAGACTTGGCGGCGTGGGACTCGATGTAATCGCTGAAGAGACAATTAAGCGCCATCACATTGCATATCCGCCCGGCGGAGAAATCCCCAATACAAAGCGTCTGCCCATCGGGGGCGAGTATCAATGGCGCCGAGAAGGCGAGCCGCACCTATTTGATCCTGAAACAGTTTTTGCCTTACAACATGCGACTCGCTCAAAACGTTATGACATTTTCAAGCGTTACACAACGCGAGTAGATGAACAGTCAAAAGCTTTGATGACTTTAAGAGGGCTATTCACTTTTAAAGAAGGATTGCGGAAACCGATTTCAATTGACGAGGTTGAGCCGGTATCGGAAATCGTGAAGCGATTTTCAACTGGAGCAATGTCTTACGGTTCCATCTCACAAGAGGCACACGAGACTCTGGCGATTGCGATGAATCGACTCGGTGCAAAGTCAAACACTGGCGAAGGGGGCGAGGATCCTGAACGCTATGAGCCACTTCCCAACGGCGACCGGAAGCGCTCTGCCATCAAACAAGTTGCATCGGGACGATTTGGTGTCACAAGCGAATATCTTGTAAATGCTGACGATATTCAGATAAAGATGGCCCAAGGCGCGAAGCCTGGTGAAGGCGGCCAGCTTCCAGGTAACAAGATTTATCCTTGGATTGCCAAGACCCGATTTTCCACTCCAGGAGTAGGTCTAATCTCGCCACCGCCACATCACGACATTTATTCAATTGAGGATCTAGCCCAGCTAATTCACGATCTAAAGAATTCAAATCGAGATGCCCGAATCCATGTAAAACTAGTCGCTCAAGTCGGTGTCGGTACAGTCGCCGCAGGAGTCAGTAAAGCTCATGCTGATGTCGTCCTAATTTCTGGACACGATGGTGGAACTGGCGCATCGCCCCTTACATCGCTCAAACATGCTGGCGCACCTTGGGAATTAGGACTTGCAGAAACGCAACAAACATTAATTCTCAATGGACTTCGCGACCGCATAGTGGTTCAAACCGATGGTCAGATGAAAACTGGTCGCGACGTCGTAATTGCGGCCTTGCTAGGTGCCGAAGAGTATGGTTTCGCGACCGCACCATTAGTCGTCTCTGGATGTGTGATGATGCGAGTCTGTCATCTCGATACTTGCCCAGTAGGGGTCGCTACTCAGAATCCAGATTTGCGCAAACGCTTTAACGGTAAACCTGAATTTGTCGAAACGTTCTTTGAGTACATAGCCGAAGAAGTCCGCGAATGGCTTGCGAAGCTTGGATTTAAGTCTTTGAATGAGGCGATAGGTCAAGTTGAATCACTAGATACTAAGAAGGCGGTCGACCACTGGAAGGCATCTGGCCTAAATCTTGGACCAATTTTGGAATTCCCAGAATCAACCAAGTACCCAGCTCGAAAGCAAGAAGTTTTCCAAGATCATGGCCTGGATGGCGCGCTTGATAACGAACTTTTGAAATTAGCTGCACCAGCTCTCATGACGGGTGAACACATCTCAATCTCGCTTCCAGTCAGAAATAGAAATAGAACAGTAGGCACGATTCTTGGTTCAGAGATCACGAGAAGGTTCGGGGGAGCAGGTCTTCCTGCCGACACCATAGAAGTCACGTTCCACGGCTCGGCAGGCCAATCGCTTGGTGCTTTCATTCCGCGCGGCCTCACCATTCGACTTTACGGAGACACAAATGATCATCTCGGAAAAGGTATTTCCGGCGGCCGAGTAATAGTAAGGCCAGATGAAAAGGCGCAATTTGAATCAGATAAAAATGTAATCGCTGGGAATGTTGTGGGATACGGGGCGACGAACGGCGAAATTTTTGTTCGCGGAATTGTTGGAGAGAGATTTTGTGTACGAAACTCTGGTGCTACGGCCATTGTAGAAGGTACTGGAGATCATGGCTGTGAATACATGACAGGTGGAACTGTTGTCGTCCTTGGAAAGACTGGACGAAATTTTGCAGCTGGCATGTCCGGGGGAATCGCATTTTTATTGGATTTAGATCCAAGGTTAGTAAACACCGAGATGGTTGATCTTCAAGATTTAACATCAGAAGATAGCGCTCTTCTCCAAGGACTTGTTTCGAAGTTCTTTGCAGAGACCGGATCAAAAGTTGCAGCCGAACTTCTAAAAGAATGGGCTCCTTCTATAAGTCGTTTCACAAAAGTTATGCCACGCGACTATGCCCGAGTTCTGAAGGTTATCTCTGATGCCGAAAGAAGCGGGAAAGATGCGGACCGTGCCATCATGGAGGTGCTAAATGGCTGATCCCAAAGGTTTTCTGAAGTTTGATCGTGAGACCCCAAAGCGCCGACCAGTCGATGTTCGGATTAGAGATTGGCGAGAGGTATATGAAGCTCAAGAATTCTCTTCACTTCAACGTCAAGCTGGTCGCTGTATGGACTGCGGTATCCCCTTCTGTCATCAAGGCTGTCCGCTCGGAAATTTAATTCCAGAGTGGAATGATCTGATTTGGCGAAACGAGAAAGTTGATGCAATTGATCGACTTCACGCCACCAATAATTTCCCTGAATTTACCGGTCGACTCTGTCCTGCCCCATGCGAAACATCTTGCGTACTTGGGATTAATCAGAATCCAGTAACAATCAAACAGATTGAGCTTCGCACAATAGAAGAGGCGTTTCAAGCTGGAAATGTTCGCCCTCTGCAACCAGACCGCATAACCGGGAAAACTGTTGCAGTCATTGGGTCTGGACCGGCTGGCTTAGCGGCCGCCCAACAATTAACTCGGGCTGGACACACGGTCGTCGTTTATGAGCGGGCGGAAAAAATTGGCGGATTACTCCGTTATGGAATTCCAGAATTTAAGATGGAAAAGTCAATTCTTGAGCGCAGACTTAATCAGATGCAGCGAGAGGGAACTCGCTTTCGTTCTGGCGTAAATGTTGGAATAGATCTGACTGCCAGCGAACTCAAATCACGTTATGACGCAGTCGTATTAGCTGTCGGCGCGACTCAAGCACGTGAATTGAATATTCCCGGACGTGAAGCCCTCGGAGTTCACCAGGCGATGGAATATCTGCCTTGGGGGAACAAACAAGCGCTGGGAGAATTGAGTGAAGCGCCGGCTATAAATGCTCAAGGAAAGCGGGTAATAATTCTTGGGGGTGGCGATACTGGGGCAGACTGCTTGGGAACAGCAATCCGACAGGGTGCATCAAATGTTACGCAGATTGAAATTATGCCTCGCCCTAGTGACGAACGTCCGTCCACCCAGCCGTGGCCAACTTATCCGATGGTCTACCGAGTAAGTAGCGCCCACGAAGAAGCTGGCGATCGACTTTATTCGATTGCGACTCAAGAATTCGTAAAAGATCAAAGTGGAAAACTTATTGGCTTGAAAGTAATTGAGACTGTTTTTGAGCATGGAAAGTTCGAACCAATCCCAGGCACTGAGAGAATTATTGAAGCTGATTTAGTATTTTTAGCTTTAGGGTTTACTGGTATTGAACAGAATAAGTTGGTCAAGGATCTTGAGTTGAAACTCGATGCTCGAGGTAATGTTGAAAGAGACCATAACTTCGCCACAAATGTTGAGAATGTATTTGTATGTGGCGATGCTGGACGTGGGCAGTCCCTAATAGTTTGGGCGATTGCAGAAGGTAGAAGCGCAGCGGCTGCCGTAGATCAACACTTAATGGGAAGAACTCAACTTCCTTCGCCGATTGAACCAGACTCAAGACCGCTAACGGTGTAGTCAATCAATTACCAATTTAGTTTCGATGGAATAAGGTTCTCCAATGCGTAGAGCCAAAATAGTCTGCACTCTCGGCCCCGCGGTGGAGAGTCCAGAAGGGATTTCGTCGCTAATTGAGGCCGGAATGAACGTCGCTCGTCTCAACCTATCCCACGGTGGATATAACGAACATCAGGCCAGATTGGATTTAGTTCGAAGCGTTGCTAAGAGCAAGGATGTTTCCATCGCAATCCTTGTGGATCTTCAGGGGCCGAAAATTCGACTGGGTAGATTTGAGGGTGGACCTTATGAATTAAAAGTTGGCGACGCGCTGACGATCACTACTGAAGATGTGCTTGGAACAAAAGAGAAGGTAAGCACCACCTATAAAGGACTACCAGGAGATTGCAAGGCTGGCGATCGAATACTTATCGATGATGGGAAAGTTGCAGTTGAAGTTGTTGAAGTTACCAAGACTGAAGTTAAAACAAAGTGTGTTGAGTCTGGTCCAATTTCAAATAACAAAGGGCTAAATCTTCCAGGTGTCGCAGTGTCAGTCCCAGCGCTCTCCGAAAAAGATATTGAGGATCTTCGTTGGGGACTGAAGGCAGGAGCCGATTTCATTGCCCTATCCTTCGTCAGAAGTGCAAAAGATATTGATGGCGTTTATGCTGTAATGAAGGAAGAAAATATTCATCGTCCAGTCATTGCTAAAATTGAAAAACCCCAAGCGGTCGAAAATCTCGAGGAGATAATCAAAACTTTTGATGGAATCATGGTTGCGCGTGGCGATCTTGGTGTTGAGATGCCGATCGAAGATATTCCATTGGTCCAGAAACGTTGCATAACGCTTGCCCGAGAAGAAGCTAAACCAGTAATTGTTGCAACCCAGATGCTTGATTCGATGATTACTAATTCAAGACCGACACGCGCCGAGGCAACTGACTGTGCTAACGCAGTCCTTGATGGTGCAGACGCGCTCATGCTTTCTGGTGAAACAAGCGTAGGTAGCTATCCGATAGAGGCTGTTAAGACTATGGCTCGTATCATCGAAAAAACTGAGACCGATGCCCTCCATTTGATCCCAGCCTTAATGCATAATCCGAAAACAAAGGGTGGCGCAATAACGAAAGCAGCCACTGAAGTGGGACAGGTCATCGGAGCCAAGGTTCTTGCTACTTTTACAAAATCAGGTGATTCAGCGCGAAGAATGTCGCGTTTACGGAGCAACATTCCTGTGGTGGCATTAACGCCGGATGAATCAACATACAGACAACTTGCTTTGTCTTGGGGTGTTGAACCATTCATTACTCCACTTGTGAATACAACAGATGAAATGGTCAAACAGGTTGATGCAATACTTATCGCAGAGAAACGCGTGACAAAGGGCGAATCAATCATGATTGTTGCGGGATCGCCGCCCGGGATACCAGGCTCAACCAATGCAATGCGAGTTCACATCATCGGTGATGCTGTGGGTGGCGTTGCTCCCGCTTATCGCTAAACTTGAACCGCTTAGCCTCGGTACTCCAACGGTAGAGAGGACGGTCTCAAAAACCGTATAGTGTCGGTTCGAATCCGACTCGAGGCACATGACAGATAGCCAAATCTCTGCAAAGCGAATTTTGATTGCTGAAGATGAGACGCTAATTCGAATGGACCTTGCCGAAATGCTGAAAGAGAGCGGGTACGAAGTAATCGCCGAGGCCACAAACGGCGAAGAAGCTATTGCTCTTGCAAGTGAATTGAAACCTGATCTTGCAATTCTAGATGTGAAGATGCCGAAGATGGATGGTATTTCGGCGGCCGAGGTGATTGTGAAGACATCGCCGGTTTTAATGTTGACCGCATTTAGTCAGAAGGAATTAGTGGAGCGTGCATTGGATGCTGGTGTCATGGCATATGTTGTAAAACCATTTACAATCGATGACTTAATTCCCGCTATAGAGATTGCGACTGCCCGCTATCAACAATTGGTCGCACTACAAGCAGAAATCTCGGATCTTAACGAGAGATTAGAAACCCGGAAGATCATTGACCGAGCCAAGGGGCTCTTGATGCAGGCCATGAAGTTAAGTGAACCCGAGGCCTTTAAGTGGATTCAACGAACGGCAATGGATAAGCGGGTCTCGATGAAAGCGGTCGCTGAGGCAGTCATAGACCCCTCTCAGGCCCAGAACTGGTAAAAGTCGACTATTTGGGATTTTTCGTTACCTTATATTTACCTTTTCCCGAAAATCTACGTTGTCGCATTCTGAGATGGTCCTCTAAACTGCCCCATCCCGCGAATCCGGAATTTGCGGACAAATGAAAGGTAAATATGAAGAAGCTTCGCTTAACGTCGGTTGCTGCAGCAGCCGCTTTGGCGTTCACTTCGTTGGTTGCGTATGCACCGGCATCGAACGCTAAGGCAAAAGTTGTAACACTCGCTTTTCAAGGTCCATTGACTGGTGAAGAAGCACAAGTTGGACAAGATGAGTTAGCTGGCATGCTTTACGCCGTAAAACTCTTCAATGCTAAGAATAAAGGTAAGTACAAGGTGAAGGTTGTGCGCGCTGATGATCAGGGAGATCCAGCACAGGCAGCAAAAGTTGCTCCTGGTATTGCGTCTAACGCTAAAGTGATTGGTTTAGTTGGCGCTGCATATTCTGGCGCTACGATCGCTTCGCTTCCTTATTACAAGCAACGCCTACTTCCAATGGTTTCTCCATCTGCGACACGAGTTTCAATCACAGATCCAGCTTCTGAAGGTGGAGCACTCGGCCTTCCAGTTTTCCACCGCGTGGTTGTTACTGACAAAGTTCAGGGACCATCACTATTTAAGCTCGCAACCAAGGGTGTTTCATCACCTAAGGTTTTCGTAGTCGATGACCAATCCGCTTATGGCGTCGGTCTTGTTGATTACATGAAGCCTGGAATTCCTGCCGGACAATCTGCAGGATTTGATAGCGTTTCCGATAAGACAACTGACTGGTCGGCAACAATCGCTAAGGTAAAGACCGCTGGTGCAAATGTTGTTATTTACACCGGTTACTTCCCACAAGCAGCTGTATTCTTCAAGCAGCTCCGTGATAGCGGATACACAGGTATCTTGGCTGGTGGCGATGGTGTTCTTAGCCCTAACTTCGTGACTCTTGCTCCTGCATCAGTTCTCGAGGGTGTACGTCTCACCGCTGGAACTGTTCCATTGGCTGAAATTGATGCCAAGCTTGAAGCAGACTTCAAGAAGAAGATGAAGAAGGCCTCAGGCGTTTATGCAGCTGAGTCAATCGATGCAGCGAACATATTCCTAAGCTGTATTGCGAAGGGTGTAACTACACGTCAGGCAATGTTGCCATGCGTCAAGAGCTACAAGGGTAAGTCTCTAACTGGAGCAGCCCTTAGCTTTGATGCAAATGGTGATGTTGCTGGTGGCGTTATGAATGGCTTCGAAGTAAAGAGCGGAGCTATCAAGTTCACCGGACCAGTTAAGTAATTAATTAGGTCAGCTTGATGTAGTGCCCACGGGTAGTTCGTTTCGACGAACTACCCGTGGATTTAAATACTGATTCAGTTTTAGAATTATTCAAGATAGAGAGACGGTGTAGCTCTTGATCGGAAACTTTCTCGATCAGTTTTGGTCGCTGACATTTGGTGGCTTGAGCCTCGGCTTTATTTATATTCTTATCGCTCTGGGTTACACCATGGTCTATGGAGTACTGCGGATGATTAACTTCGCAAACTCAGAGGTATTTATGGTTGGTACCTTTGCTACCATCATAATTGTTCGCGATGTTTATAATTTCACCCAAACTTCTGAATACGCAACCGGGTTTAAACTCTGGTTAATTCTTGGTACTGCTTTACTTGCCTCGATGGCAGTCTCAGGAATCCTCTCTGTATTGATTGAGTTGATTGCCTATCGCAGACTCCGCCGAATGAACTCAGGAGTTCTTGCTCCGCTGATCTCGGCAATCGGAGTCTCGATGGTTCTCGCTGAAAGTATGAGAATTTTGACCGATTCAAGGCCAGTTGCGAGTCCGCGTGCGATGGAAAAAAAGTTCATCGGTAAATTTTTTGATGCGGATATTAGACTTGATAACACGATAATAATTGTTGCCGCCATTTTTCTTTTGGCGCTTTTGCTAGCCTTCGTAAATCGAACCAGACTAGGCAAAGCTATTCGTGCAGTTTCAATGAATCCAAGTGCTTCGAAATTGATGGGAATCAATATCGATGGAGTAGTCTCAATTACATTCTTGGTGGGCGGCTTGATGACCGGCGCTGCCGGCTTTTTCTACGTTTTGAAGTACGAAAACAGCAGTTTTAGCATTGGGTTCGAGTTGGGTATTGCTGCCTTTACGGCTGCCATCTTGGGTGGTATCGGTAATATTAAAGGCGCGTTCTACGGGGGACTATCTTTAGGTTTGCTTGAAACCTACGCTTCGTTCTTCCTTGGAACTCAGTGGAAGGCCGTTACCGTCTTTACTGTCCTTGTTATTGTTCTCTACACCCGACCAAATGGACTATTTGGTGAAGCGCTAACGCAGACGAGGGCATGATGATCAACATTAGAGATAAAGGCGCTGAAATTTGGGAGCAAGCAAACCGGACCCAGCGCGTACTGATGACGTTGTCTTTTATTGCGTTGGTCGCCGCTCTGCCACTTATGGGCGGAACGATCCTCAATACTCCAATCGCGGATTACGAGTCAGTACTTGTTTATCCCGTAGCGATGTTTGTTCTCATGGCGATTGGCTTAAATATTGTTATCGGAAAGAGCGGTCTATTAGATCTTGGCTATGTCGCATTCTTCGCCATCGGTGCTTACACCATGGGACTTCTAGGAACACGCACGAGCCTAAATACTTGGGAAATTCTTCCAATTGGCATAGCGATGGCCATGTTCTCTGGAATTATTCTTGGCGTACCAGCTTTGAAGCTCCGAGGAGATTACTTAGCGATTATCACCTTAGGCTTTGGCGAAATTGTTCGCATCGTTGCACTTAATTTGGGAACTTTGGGCCGATCCGAAGGTATTTTAGGAATCCCAACTCCACCGCCAGTTTTTGGAATTGAATTCACATTCGATAGCCATCGAATTTATTACTGGACCCTTTTAATTCTTATTCTCTTTGCAATTTGGATGGTCCGTCGCTTATCTGTTCGCAGGGCAGGGCGTGCCTGGGAGTCAATCCGTCAGGATGAAGACGCGGCTGAGTTAATGGGGGTTCCAACTTTCAAATACAAAGTTTGGGCTTTCGTCCTCGGCGCATCCGTTGGTGGAGCAGCAGGCGTTTTTTACGCTTCAAAGACATTGTTTATCGCCCCCGATAACTTTACGCTTCAAATATCAATTCTTATTCTGGCCTGCGTTGTATTTGGTGGCATGGGAAATATCTGGGGCGTGATTCTAGGCGCTGTTATTCTGGGTTACCTTCCTGATCGAATCCGATTCCTTTCTGATGCTCGTCTGTTGGTCTTTGGATTGGTTCTGGTAATCATGATGAACTTAAGGCCGGATGGACTTCTACCAAGAAAGAAGCGCGAAAAGGCTCTTCCAGCAAAATTTGAGAACCAGGAAGGAAAGAAATGAGTAGCTCCATTCTTTCCTTACGGAATGTCACAATGCGATTTGGTGGAGTTACCGCGCTAAACGATGTCACATTTGATGTGAACCAAGGCGAGATCCTTGGTCTCATAGGTCCCAATGGCGCTGGAAAGACGACAATTTTTAATGTGATTACTGGCGTTTATCAAATTACTTCGGGTGATATTGATTTTCTAGGCAAATCGTTAAAGGGGATAAAGCGCTACAAAATTACGCGTGGCGGCATAGCAAGAACGTTTCAAAACATCAGGCTCTGGGGCGATATGACTGCCCTAGAAAATGTTTTGACAGCCACAGATACCCATAAGCGTTCAGGTTTAGTGGGTGGACTATTTGGATCTCCTGTCTCTAGAAAAGAGGAACGGCGAGACAAGGCGAGAGCTCAAGAACTTCTTGACTTTATCGGAATCGGTGAATACGCGGACCGTTTGGCGAGGAACCTGCCCTATGGTGTTCAGCGTCGACTTGAGATAGCGCGCGCACTTGGAACAGAACCGAAATTAATCCTGTTGGATGAGCCAGCTGCTGGCTTTAATCCTGCTGAAAAGGTCGAGTTAGCTCGCGTCATCCGAAAGATTCGCGATGCCGGCTATACGGTGCTTTTGATTGAACATGATATGTCGCTGGTGATGAAGGTCTCTGATCGAGTTGTAGTTCTAGATTTTGGCCAGAAGATTGCCGATGATGTTCCCGAAAAAGTGCAGGATGACGCTCGTGTAATCGAAGCTTATTTAGGAGTTCCTGAAGATGCGTCTTGAAATTAAAGATTTAAAGGTGGCGTATGGAAAAATCGAAGCGCTGAAAGGGATTTCACTAACTGTAAATCAGGGTGAGATTGTCTCCTTAATCGGCGCCAATGGAGCGGGAAAAACGACTTTACTTAAGACCATCTCCGGTCTTTTGAATCCTACGTCCGGTTCGATTGAGTACGACGGCAAAAGTATTTTGGGAGTCAAGGCTCATAACCGCGTTCATTTAGGAATCTCTCAAGCCCCTGAGGGAAGAGGAATATTCCCAGGCTTGACTGTCTTGGAGAACCTTGAGCTCGGCACGTATCACATGAAATCCTCGAAGAGCGAGATGCAAGATGACTTGGCGCGAGTTTATGAATTATTTCCTCGACTGAAGGAGCGAATGTCTCAGACCGGAGGAACCCTTTCGGGGGGTGAGCAGCAAATGCTCGCAATTGGGCGCGCCCTTATGGCAAAGCCAAAAGTACTTCTCCTCGATGAGCCGTCCATGGGACTTGCCCCCCAGATGATTGCGAATATCTTTAGGATCATCACACAAATTAACAAACTCGGAGTAACAATTCTTTTAGTAGAACAGAATGCACAGCAAGCGCTCTCGCGATCCGA
>Ga0075460_10000773_pt1 | contig 12444 bp, 12 predicted proteins | sample DEB08_DNA_3_FD_77580 | JGI IMG/M metagenome (GOLD analysis project Ga0075460, IMG submission 77580) | Aqueous microbial communities from the Delaware River and Bay under freshwater to marine salinity gradient to study organic matter... | ecosystem: Environmental > Aquatic > Marine > Coastal ...
TTTGTTGATCTTCATTTGTTTTCTTCTTTTTCTTTTTTGTATTAATTTTGATAAGTGTATCAATCTCTTCTTTACAAGTATCAATTTCTCTTCCCAATTCCATAATTTGATTATCTTTATCAAGGATAATTTTTTCTAATTTATTTTTCATATCTACGAAATCTTTATCAGCTAATTCTACTTGTTTTTCCATTTCCTTAAATTCTTCTTCTGCGACTTGGTATGGTGTTGTGGCTTTTAGTTTTTCTTTGAGATCTTTATTTTGTTTGGAAAGATCATTAACCATAGAAGCAAGAATATTTTGAGGTAAAGATTCATATTTAAGTTTATCAAAAAGAAGACTCATTGTTTCTTGTGAAAATTCCATATTTATATGACTACATATGGTATTAGGAACAAAACTTTAAATGATTTATCATATATAAATATGAATCCAAACATAAGGGTCCCCCCTTTGAGAGACAAAAATGATCGTTTTTTGTTAGAACTAACAAAAATTCGGTCGCAACTTGCAAAAAAGTGATTTCGGATGGAAATTGACTTAAATAATTTTCTATGTAGTAAATATAAATGTTTGATAAACAACAAATATCAAAAATTTGGAATTGTATGAACGCAAGTGGTGAAATCAATAAAGAAGAAAAAGATGAAAAAATCAAGTCGGCTATGTATAATATGAAAAGAAGATTAAAAAATCCAAATAATCCAACAATCATATCATTAATGAAAACTATTATTTATATGAATGATAAACATTCCAGTATGGAGAGTGATTATTGGTGGAAAAATATGAAATTAGAAGATGAAAATAAAGAATTAAAGGACAAATATGAATATATGGAAAGAAGACTACGTGAATTAGAAAACAAAATAGAAACCAAAGAACAACAATATAATGATTTATGGAGAAAACACAATAACAGACCTAAGATTCATAATCTTCCCAAGCACGACGATATATACGAAACTCCTCTGGATCTCCACCTTTGTCAGGATGACTCTCAAGAATAGCTTTTCTATATGCTTTTTTCATTTCTTCATAACTGGAAGATCTTTTCAGTCCAAATACACATTGTGGATATTCATCTTCACACTCGTATGGATGACTCATATCATTATCATATTTTGTATCACTATAATCTGCAAATCCTGAATATTTAAAATTCCAACTTTCTTCCTTAGCCCAACCTTCACCGCTGTCTCGGTTGGTATTTATGTATGACGATGAAGTTTCATAATAATCAGGGAGATCTTTTTCATTAATTTTATGATCATTCCATAGATCAAAAAATGAATGTTTCATAATGCGGAATAATTATTTAATTAGATTTAATTTTAAGCGATTTATTTTTTGCGAAAATCAAAGACATCTTTTTCTTTAATTTGTTTTTTCTTATCTAATTCTTTATCAATTTTGAGTTCTTTTCCACCAACAGCTCCTGATATATATGCTCCTCTACCAGTTCTGTCTCTTGATGTGTCTGGAGGAAGTCCTTCAGGTAGTTTCAGTTTTTTAGACTTTTTAGGCATTTTAATTTATTCAGGTATTTTTTTTTTAAGTAATCATAATATAAAATGAGTTTAGTGATTACATCCTCTGCTGACGTAGATGAAACAAACCAAGTTGGTATTTCTATTCCCTATCAATACAGAAATCATCTCAAACATCCTTTGGAAGTTCCTCCAAATAGTGAAGTAGCTGTTGAGAGTATTAAGATCCAAAGAACACCGATGCTTGATTATGGGAATAATATTAGAACAAACTTTTGGTTTGGTGAAAGACTTGCGAGTGATACAGCTCAAGAGAGCCAAACAAGTTATTTTATTCCAGTTGATAATACTATTCTTGGATCAAGATCTCCACAAGATTTCGCAGATGAATTTAAGAAAGTCTTACAAGACGCATATTCACTCCATCCTGAAATTGATAGTGAAGCAATTGAGGTAAATATTCATTTATCATCAAATGAGTTTGCTGGGTTTCAGTTTAAGATTCCACAGATAGGCTCAGATGCTGCGAGTGTAATTCCCAGCGATGATTGTCGTGTCCAAGAAATGTTTGGTGAAGCAACCTATGAATCAGGAACTATTACTGCTGATGATGATGAAACATTTGTTCAGTTATTACCTCAGGGAGATGATGGTGGTCCCCTATCTCTTCACAATGGATCTTGCACTTACACAGACTTAGCCCCAGATGAAATTGTCGCCGTCGGTATTTCTCGTCCATATTGTAATAATCTCAATAGGAGAGACTCAGCTGGTAATGCTGAGGTTTGTGGTTTTGAGGATACTACATTTAATGGTGCTTTGGGTGATTGTCCTTTTAGTTTTGCCTTAGATGCTGGTGGTGTTGGTAAAGATGGTGATGTGTTTATGGATTATTGTGTTTATAATGATGGAACAGATATTAGAGTTTTTAATTATGGAGTGACACAGGGTCCTTTTGGAAAATCGGGAATAATGGAAGAGGTAGTATATTACGCAAAGAATCCTGGTGCTGATTCTATTAATAATGGTTCTAACTCATCATTTGCTACAGGAAGTCCTATTCCATCGGCTTCTATGGGTGATATAAGTTTCCAAGTCCAAAATGAAAAAGTCAAGATCTCAGTATCAGGTAAAATTCTTTTAGAAGTAAATAAATTTGACTCGGCATCATTTAAGGATCAACTTCCTTATCCAACAAGTATAGCCAATTGGAAGATGTATCCAACAGTTTATTTTCAGGATGATACTGATGATGTCACACTATCCGTATATAAGTGTAGGACAAATAGCACAATAGTAAATAATTTCCCTGAAAACTCTTGGCTTGTAAAATCAAAGATTGCTACATTTATTGATGGAAGGAGTGAAGACAGAACCTCAGGAGATCAACAGGATAGAGAGGATCCAGCTACTAATGCGACAACTCCTGCTTGGAATAATGCTAATTGGTGGGAATACGATTTATATCAAAGGAGAATCTTCCAAGGATTAACAAATGAATTAGTATATGTTGGTAATGGAACAATTAAAGATTACAAAGGATTACAATCAAATGCTATAATGGAAGATTATGAAAATATTTTTATTATGGGTAGGAATCAACGATACATTGATACTCGTATAGAAGGATGGCAGAGCAACTCAGCTCTAACTCTTGGATTCAGTCCATTCAGTATTAATCAAGATTCTAATATGATACACGGAGCATTTGATGGTGCTTCATTCACAAGTGTAGTCAAACCCAGTTTAACTTCTCAACAATCAACATTTATTCGTGTTCCAACACTCACTCACGAAACATATAATTTTAACACTGGTAATCCTTCTAAGATCTTATTCCAAATTCCAAGATTTGACAATAGTGGAGCCGAAACTGGTGCTCTGTATTTTCAGAATAATGACAAATCATTTATTGACTTAAAGAATGCAGCTCCTCTTCGTATCACAGATTTAGATGTTCATTTAGTAAGAAAAGATGAAACATTTGCTAAGGATCTCACTGGTTCCACAGAAGTAGTATTTGTAATTAGACAAAAACAAAAATTATAAGATAGTAAAAGATAGAGAAATTATCCTTTCTATAATTTGTTAAATTTTCTAAAATTATTTTATTTGTTCTGTATAAATGGATAAAGTAATGCCTGTCATTGAGATGCCTAAAAAGGAAGAGCCAGTGGAAGATCTTCTACCTGAAAGGGCAGAACCAACTGATAAAGAAATTATTGAGAAAATACAAAGTGATTTGATGGAATCATTACCCGATAATGATGAGCCATTAGTAGAAGTCACTGAAAGAAATATTCCAACAGAAGATGAAGTATTTAATGATCCTCCACCAAAAACAAAAGTAGAACAACCATTAGAAGATCTCCCACCAACTGAGTTTGATCCAGCACCAAGAACTAAGAGAAAATATGTCAGGAAGAAACCTATGACTGATAAACAAAGAGATCATCTAGCAAGAATAAGAGAAATTGCTAATGAAAAAAGAAAACAAAAGAAATTAGAAGCAGAACAACTTAAAAAGGAAAAAGAAGAACAAAAGGAAAAAGAAAAGGAAGAGGCTCGTATCAAAAAAGCAGAAGAACGTATCCTGAAAAAACAAAGAGAAGAACAAGAGCAGATAAATCGTGTAAATCAAGCACAACCTCAACCTCAAACAGGATTTACTCGTGAAGATATGGAGAAGGCAATGTTCTCTGCAATTGCTTCATATGAAACAATACGGAAAAAGGAAAAGGAAGATAAAAAGAAAAGATTATTAGCTGAGGAAAGACAACGACAAATGACAAGAACTTTACAACAGGCGATCCAACCCAATAAACCTCCCGATCAATGGAGGCAGTTTTTCTCTTAAAAATAAAATAATAATAACTAATATAAATGGAAAATAAACCTGCTCCTCGTATATTCCCAGTGAAAGATCCTCCAAAAGAGAAACCAAGAAAAGTAGTTCATCCTAACTTACCAGAACTTCCTTGTATTATGACTCTTGTTATGCCGACAAAATCAGGCAAATCTACGATCCTTAGTAACTTAATTCTCCGAGACGACTTTTATAAGGATGCTATGGATAATGTCACAATTATGTCAAATACCATAGATCAGGATGTCACCAGTAGATTTTTGCGTGATGCTTGTGATTGTTATACTGGTTATGATGATATGGTATTGGCTGGATTAATAGAACAACAAAAACAATTTAAAGATGAAGACAGACCATTCATTGGTATGATTTTTGATGATATTCTCGGATCAGTGAAAAGGAACTCATATTTAAATCATTTAGTCACAAGATCACGACACTATGGAGTTGGTCTTCTAGCAGTTTCAGTCCAATCCTTTAAGGCTGTGGGTCCTACCATTAGAAATAATACAAATGCTTTTATTTGTGGAAATTTACAAAATATGTCGGAACTTGACAAGATCTCATTAGAGTTTTCGGGAATGTTTGGTGGTGATGAAAAATTTAGGAAAATTTATCATAAAGCAACAGAACAAAGATATGATTTTCTTTACCTTGATCTACAGAGTAATCCTGCAAGAGCTTTCCGCAATTTTGAGGAACAATTAGCCGAGGGTGAAAACTTACTTTTTAGTGGAGAAGTAAAAAATAAAATAGTAGAATAAAATTAAAATAAAATTACTATTATAAAATGAGTGATTTATATGGTTACAATTCGGCATTGTCTCAAGGACAAAGTTTTAATGCAAGAATACAGAATTTTAATGATGGAGTCTTAGTAGCAAATCAAAGAGCCCAAGATAAATATAATAAAGAAGTAAAAGATCAGCCAGGAAAGGTCTCTGGTGATAAAAGTAAAGAACACGAAGATGAAGCATATTACGGATTTACTGATGGAACAGGAGCTGCGGGAACTGCCTACGGATTAGTCACAGATGCCGCCGCAATCAAAGAAAAAGGATTCTCATCATTTGTTGCGGATCAAACCAAAGGAAGATTAAACGCAATGAGAGAAACATACAACAAAATAGGAGCAAAGGCTGCTCCCAAACCACCAGCTGCTGATATGACACCAACTAATGAAACAACTGCCGCAGGAACAGTCGCAACTGATGCAGAAGACGCAACATCGGCAGCCGCAGATGCTGGGGAGAATGTTGCTAATGCTGGTGGTGAAGCACTACAAGGTGGAGAAGATGCTCTTAAAGCAGGAGCAACCGCAGCAGGAGAAGAGATTGAGTCATCTGGACTCAAAACTGCTATTATCAAAGGAACATTAGGTAAAGTTCTCCCAGGAGCTGAAAAAGTCCTTGGTGATGCTGGTCTCACAGCTGTAAGTGAGATTGGTGGAAAAGCATTAGGAGATTTTGGTGGTATTAGTCATATTGCTACTGGAATAGAAAATGTTGTAAGTGGTTGTGGGACTTTCTTCCAAGGAGAATCCACTGGTGATAAATTACAAGAACTTGGTGCTGGTCTTGATTTAGTAGGAACAATTGCTCCTCCGTTAGAATTAATTGGTGGAGCCGTTTCACTTGTTGGTGGTGTTATGGACGCAATTGATGATTTTAAGAATGATGGGAAACAAGCAGATAAAGATGCAGGGAAAATAGATCCTCCCAAACTCACAGCTACAAAAGTGACACCAGCATTTTCCAGTATGGGTCTCGCAGCTTCGGCTCCAATATCTGCTAAACAATCCATTACAGGATCTTCTACTTTTTAAAGTAAAGATTAACATTTAAAATTTAATTAAGATAATTTTTTTTAAATACTCATATTATAAAATGAGTAGTTTCTTTGTGTCAAGTGACAGAATCCAAGTCGGTCAAACTGATGTAAGTATTCCTAGTGAAAATGGTCTTGATTACAGACCAGGAGGTCGCATTGAGCTTTACATCCCTCCAACCTCAAAATTTGTAGATTTATCCCAGTCTAAATTAAAGATGAATGTTTCTCTTGCTATCCCGACTGTCAGCACAGATAAGGGAGCACAGAGAGTTCAGTTAGACGCAGAAACTGGTCTTCATTCTCTTATAAGATCAATTAGGATCTTCTCTGGTCGCAAGACTGTCCTATTAGAAGAGATAGAGGGTTATGATATTCTAACAGCTCTTCGCTTTGATTATGAAACCAATGATAATCTCAAAGCAGCAAGAGGTCTTACAGAGGGTGCGACTACCTATGACCAATCCACTCGTGGAACTCAGGGAACCACCAAAACAATTCAGAATAATGTAACTTCCAATCCTTATTTTATGAAAGTTGTTGGAGATCCTACATTAAGCACTTCTTTCGCAACAACTGATGGTGATTATGATTTTAAGGTCGCCAAGGGAGAACTCCATCTCAATACAGGACTATTTAGATCTCAGGCTGTGTTCCCAGCTCTCCTAACTGATGGTATTTTTGTAGAAATTTTACTCCAAGATGCTAAGAAAGTTTTCCGATCATTAGATGGAACCAATCGCAATCGTCGTCTGAAATTATGCCCTGAATTCCATTCCATTAATGGTAGTGATGGTGATAGAGCAACCAGTGGCTCTCTCCAAAGTGGTTCTTCTACAAATGTTCTCTATTTATCTCGTGCTAATAATATGACACACGTTGAGAACTGCCCTTTTGTTGTTGGTGAGGATATTACACTCTGCACTCCTGACTATGATGGTGGATCTAATGGTTCATTAAATGCTTCCACTGCTAAAATTTCTCAAATAGAACTTGATACAGGAATTACTGATTCCTCTGATAAAATTAAGATTACACTTCACGCAAATGTCAGTAATACTATGGGATTTGATATTACGGGAGCTGGTGAAGCTCTTGTTATTAGTAATAATGCCGTCGCAGCGAGCACTGGATACGACTGCACTTATACAGTCTCCAATGTAGAATTAATTGTCAAACAGATCCAAGTCCCTGATGGATATGAACAGAGTATGATGGCTATGATGAAAGAAGGTGGAACAATGAACTATGATTATAGAAGTTTCACTAATTACCGATACTCACAATTACAGGGTGATAATGTTGCGAATGTAAGACTCCCACTTGTTGAGTCTCGTGCTACATCAATCTTATGTGTGCCTACCGACGCAAAATCATACAGCAACAGAGAAATGTTAAGTTGCTCGGCTACTTATCTAATCAATAATGAAAGTGATGATGTTGTCAATAGATCTACCCGAAGTGGTCTAACTGGTATTAGTGATGGTCTTCAGGAGTATCAGTTTATATACGACGGCAAAATCAACCCATCTCGTAAGGTTGATGTCTCTAAGATCTCTGCTAAAAACTCAATCTCACAGCAATGGGTCATTGAGGCAGAAAAGAGTCTCGCAATGGCTGATATAGAACCTCTATCCTTCCGTGCTTTCCAAGACAACTTCTTCATTGGAAGAGCTCTTGCCCTTGGAAAGAATGCTGTCTATGATGCTCGTGGTAAGGACTTTAATTTACAAGTAGAATACACTGACACAACTAACCCACAAACCAAGGATAAACTCTGGAACAACTTCGTCTCGCATCTCCGTCGCTTACAGATTACCAATGGTGGTCTTTCGGTAATGGTTTAAAGATAGACAAACATTAATTTAAATTTCTTTCCAATACTTTTTTTAATTATTCATATTATAAAAATGAGTAATATGAATGTTGAGATCCTACCTTCCAATGTGACGGCTAATGGTTCCATCTCTTTTAAGGATGGTAATCCAGTCATCCAGTTTATTATTGGCGAACAGGACAGAATGTTAATTGGAAACTCTGTAAGATTCTGTGGTAAATTCCGTTGCCTACTCTCTAGCGGATCTTCTTCTGTTAGTGATGTATCCAATCTTGCAATGAGTGAGAAATTAGGTGTTTATTCTACTATTGATACTCTTACCATTAAGAGCCAAAAGACTGGACAGACCATAGAATCAATTCGTCACTACAATCGTTTCCTATCGTCGTATCTTCCAGTAACAACCTCAGTCCAAGATGGTATAGGTCATCTAAATGAAAGTGCTTTGATTTTACCGAGTTATGCCGCTCAGCAAGAATCTGTTGTTAATATTCCATCGTCTTCTTCTACCCAGAATCATTTCTGTATGAGTCTCCCTTGTGGTCTTCTAAATGGTGGTGAGCCACTCGCTCTAATGCCCGAGGCAGTTGGAGGACTTCTTATAGAACTTCACTTAGCACCTGACTCTCAGGTTTTCCACACAAGTGGCGATAGTGATTCTGCATCATACACTGAATCATTCTATGAATTTAGTGATGTTTCACTTGTAGCTGAACTTATGGAACCTGAACCTGAGGTAATCCAGCAGTTAAAGAGCAGACAATCCGCAACCTATGAATACAACTCTATCAACTCTTATTATCAGACAATTAACTCTGGAAATGGTATTATTAATTTCCAACTTGGTTTATCAAGAGTATTAGGTGTTTTTGCTAATATTGTTCCTGCCGCTCACATTAATAATCTTCTATATGATGGTCTTGCTACAATCTACCCAACTAATAGTGACGGATCTTCTGCTGATATTAAAGAATTATTCTTTACAAGAAATGGAACTAAATTCCCAATTGATTTTAATATTAATACTCTCCAAGCAGATAATGCTTCTAATAAAACAGCTGATTCCCAGATTCATCTCAACTTTGTCAATGCGATACAGAAATTTATCAACAATCCTAAGTCCAGTCTAAGTCCGCAGAATGTTCGCCTCAGTGATGAAGCACGATTTGATAAGGACTTCGTCAATGGTGGCTGTGGTTTTGGTATTGGTGTCGCTTTTGACAACATCTCGGATCAAGGTGTCAATTTCCGCAATGTCAATTTTGGTATTAATATGAGCCTTGACCTCACTAGTGACTCGCCTCAGGCATTCTTCGTATTTGTCAAGAATAAGCAGACTCTGGTATTTGGTCCTCAAGGATTACAGGTTCTAAACTAAAAAAATAAAATCTCTATAATAATAAATGCCTATCTGTTTTGATTTAAATGAACAAAAACAAAAATATAATTGTAATATTTACTTTGAGACTGGATTATGGAATGTAGCTCGTGAAGAAACTTCATTATGTCAAGCATTAAAATTAGGATTTGATAAATGTGCCTCAGTAGAAATTAATGGAGATTTTATTGATATTGCTTCACTAAAATTTAGAGACCAAATTGCAGAAAACAAACTAAAACTCTATGAAGGTGATAGCAAAAATTTATCAGAGTATCTAGAAGATCTTTCACCAACTAATGATGATAGAATTTTATTTTTCTTAGATTCTCACGGGAGCGGACACGGATGTCCTCTCATTGAGGAATTAGAAAGTATCAAAAATTTAAATAGAAAAGATAATATTATTATGATTGATGATGTAAGAATTATTAGAGATTGTGTTTGGGGTGATCCTAAGTATGAAGAATATCGTGGTGGAGGATTTGAGCCAATATTAAAAGAAAAAATTAAAGAAATAAATAAAGATTACCAATTTGATTATTTAAAGGGTCATCAAGATAATGATGTTCTTGTTTGCTATTTATAAAATTTATTTTTATTTGTTGTTTTTTTTATTTAGTTTATTATAAAGATAATGAACGCACCTACTACTGATATGTCTGCCGAACCTGATCCTATGGGAACCGCTGAACAGGGTGAAGTCCAAGAGACTATGGTTGAGAGAGCCCCAGTTCCTCCCAATGTCCCTAATCTTCTCCGTGTATCTCCAATGGATACTACAACCGCAACTGATGTTGAGACCAGTATTATGGATCCTGTTGTCAAAAGTAATAATTTTGTCCGATTTACTCTTTTAAATAAGGGTATTCTCCACAGTCATTCTAAGATTACCTTAGCAGTCACAGCTCCTAACACAAATGCTCGTTTCTACCCAATTACCACAGGAGTTCATAGTTTGATCTCCCGATGTGCTCTCAAAGTTGGAACCAAAACTCTCCAAGAGATTGATGGATATAATTTCTTATCCGCATACAAAAGAATGTTCTTATCCAATGAACACCAATATGAAAGAGAACAAATTACTTCGGGTAATGGTTTAGCTCACGAATTTAGATATGATGATTCTACTTCTGCTTCTCTTGTTCGTGTAAGTAATACTCAGGCATTTACCTATGGTATTAAAACTGGTAAAGAATATGATGATGGTTTCCTCACAACTGATCCTAATGTTGAGCTCCCAGACTCTCTCCGTGTAGAAAATGATCCTGTATTCCAAATAGCATTAGCAGATCTCTTCCCTCTACTCAAACAGACTCAGCTTCCTCTGTATATGATGCAGGAACAAGTCTCCATTGAGCTCACTTTTGAGCCAGTTCAGCAGAGACGCACTTGTATCGCCCAAGGCGGAACAGCCAATCAGACTATGGCGATTGACACTGATCAAGTAAAATTTATTGCTGATTACATCTACTATCCTCAAGAAATGATGACTCAATACGCACAACAGAATCCTACTATTACAATGAATCACTTTGATTACCGCCATTCTGCTGTAAGTGTTTCGGCAACTTCGGCGAATGACTCAACTCTTGTTCGCAATCTTGGAGGAGCTGGTCGCATTGTCACCAAGGTAATTACTGGTCTCCAATCTGCTGTTGCTGATAATACTCAGGAAGCAATGCTTACAAATACTTTCCATTCTATTGCTCCAGAATCAACTTATGATTTCGGTGAAGAACCAGCTGCTGGTCTCCAAAATGGTTCTCTAACCTCAAATATTAAATACAATGATAAATTCCTATATCCAATTGATGTTGTTAATCCTGCTCGTCATTTCCACAATACAGCTCAGGCTGAGGGAATGGTTCCATTCGTCACTCGTGAAGAGTTCTCCTCTGAGGGTGTTGGTCTAACTACTGATGAATACTTTGGAACTGATCAGGGAACTGGTGATACTGCTACTGAGCAGGGCATTCTTGGACGATACAACTGGTTGTCATTCAGGCTAAACCGCAATGAAAGAGTAAATACTCGTGGATTAGAATATTATTACAAATATGAAGGTCTCAGTGATGCGGGATTATACACGCAGCGATCGTGGTTGGAATTAGCCAAAATCACAGTCTTACAGAATGGTTTCGTGACGACCCAATTACTATAAATAACCATAAATTTTAAATTTCCTTTTTCCTACAATAAATTACTAAAAATAATTTATTATAAGTATTATTAATATAAATGAGTCAGCCTTCACCTCAACCATACACACAAACCATACTCTTAGACGCAAACAGATTATCTTCAGAAGAGTTTTCTGCTAGTAATCTTGCAGATAGTGATCCTGCTGTTTTCACAAATAAAGTCAGTAATGGAATCACACTTGATATTGGAGATCAAGTCACTATTCAGTCAGCACATATTGCTTCACGAGGAGCTGGTGGTGATGTCATAGAAATGAAAGGAAGAAATTTAGGTAAAAAAGAAATAACTTACACTCAACTCACAAATAGTTCATTTGTTGGATTTAATACTATCACTGGAACAGGAGGTCCTATAAAATACTCTCCTACTGGATTTGCGAAACAAACAGCCTCAAATGTTACAGAACAAGTTGATATGAAAGATAATGAAGCAACAATTGTCATAGAATATTTTAAAAATGCGAATGGAGAAAATTGTTTCTCATTACCAAGAAATTGGGGGAATGCTTCCAATAGAAACGCATCTATTGCTGGATATGGAACAAGTGGATCTTTTAAAACAGCCAAAGAATATTGGAATCAACCTGATGGCTATCCGTTAGGATTAAATATGTGTGGTCTCTATCCTGCTTTTACTTTTGATTCATTTGAGGAAACTGAAGCTGGTGATTGGAGTCTTGTCATTGGAAATAGGTCTGTATCAGGTCAAGATAGAGCAGCGAGAAAAATTAAAATGGATAATTCACGATTCACTTTATTTAAAATGGCGAATGTAATTTATAATGGCTCAGAGTGCTCTGCTTCCGATGTTCAGTCATATTTGAGAGGACAAGGATCAATA
>Ga0075460_10000777_pt1 | contig 12415 bp, 7 predicted proteins | sample DEB08_DNA_3_FD_77580 | JGI IMG/M metagenome (GOLD analysis project Ga0075460, IMG submission 77580) | Aqueous microbial communities from the Delaware River and Bay under freshwater to marine salinity gradient to study organic matter... | ecosystem: Environmental > Aquatic > Marine > Coastal ...
AATGCGCAAGTATGGATTATTTTCTCTAAGATAAACTGGACATTTTTCTTGAGGAACCACATTGGTTACATGAAGTTGACCTGCTCTAAACATTCTGTCTTCAGTGGACTCGTTAGAGACGGGATAAAAATGCATTTCATTAAGTTGTACTTTATCTATATCCCAATAAAATGGATTTTTTTCAACTACAATCTTTTTATTTAACTCCCAAGACTTTAATTGCATTGGGCCATTGCAAACAAAATTACCTGGTCTTGTCCATTCACCATTTCTATCGTCGATAGTTCCATGAGCAAGAACGGTATCCTTATGGACAGCATAAGTAGAATAATGACTTAAAAGCTTTATAAAAAATGAATATGGCTGCTCTAAAGTGACCTCAAGTGTCTTTTTGTCGATTGCCTTAACTCCAACTTCAGAGAAATTAGAAATTTCTTCCATGTGATAAGCAGCAGCATTTTTAATGTAGTAAAGCATGTCTGGATATTGAGATCCAAGCGAAGGAGTGAGAATTCTCATCCACGACCATACAAAATCTTGAGCAGTAACATCATCACCATTTGACCACTTGGCTTGAGGGTTTAGATTAAATGTATAAACTCTTCCATCCTCGCTAACAGACCAACTTTGAGCAACCCCAGGTAAATTTGGTCCACCCTTAGGGTTAGCTATAACTAGCCCCTCGCACAAAGCTGTTATTAAATGATGTTCTGGAACACCAGTGACTATATGGGGATCTAGTCCCTGTGGTTCGGATCCATTACCAAAATGGAAAATTTTATTTTCAAGCCCAGAATCAACCGGTGAAATAGATTTGCCACAAGAAATTAAGAACAGAGCTACACAAAGGGAGAAATATTTCATGCATTTATTATATAAAAAAAAGGCCGGTAAAACCGGCCTTTTTAAGCTTAATTAATATTAATATTTTAGCGCAAGGTTCAAGAACACATATTGACCAAATGCATCAAAGTATCCAGGGAATGTATTACCATTACCAGGAGCTGTACCAGCATCTGATGTGACTTCTGGCTCTTTATCAAGCAGATTATTAACACCAAACGTTACTACTAAGTTGTCAGTAGCAAAATATTGAAGTGTTAGATCTAGATAAGTAGTAGCACCAAAATCAATCTTATTGGAGTTAAGGTCATCAGTTTCGCCTAAGTATCTTAGACCAAGCGTGACATCAAGATCCTTTGAAGTTGATAATCTTGCATCGTATTTACCTGCAACTTCTGGTTGTGGGTTTTTACCACAAGAACCACCCCAGTTACCAGCACAAGTAATTGTAGCTGCGCCAGGGATCTCAATGATGTCGTAAGTATCAAGGAATGTAGTAACACCTTGAATATTTACAGGACCCCATTGTGATTCGAAGTCATAATCAAAAATTACATCAATACCTGATGTAGATTCTTCAGAAATATTAGTAATATTTCCAGCAATATAACCGCCGTTTAACCAAAGTGAGCCGTTCACAGGATTTCTGTTGATAAGTCTACAAAAAGCTGCAGCACCTGTTGCGATACACTGATCTAAAGCAGTTTTAGCTGCAACAGTACCAATTCCACCTTCAACAAGAATATCAAAATAATCGATAGTCATAGTTAAACCAGGAATAAGGTCGGTTAAAACAACACCCATTGTGAATGATTCAGCTTCTTCTGGAGCAACATTAGGATTACCACCTGATAAAGTATTGTACTGATCAGCTGGTGATGTTAAGTCTGTTCCATATAAGTTAGCTGGAAGACCAGTTAATAAACATTGTGCTTGAGAGGCAAGTGGTGTTCCTCTTGAACCTGAGCAAGGATCATCATCCAAGTCTACAAGACCAAAACCAATAGCTGAATACAACTCACCGATATTTGCATGTCTCACAGAAGTTTGAGTAGCTGCTCTAACTGCGACTTTATCGTTCACAGTCCAATATGCACCAACTTTCCATGCTTCTGTATTAGCACCAGTAGAATAATCGCCTGATCTGAATCCAGCATCAACACTCAAGTTATCTCTGACTGGAATACCAAGCTCAACATACCATTCATCAACGTCATAACCGCCGCCAATAGGTAGATCGGCTCCACCTGATCCAGATCTATCACCTGTTCTTGATGGGAGGTCTGGTCTGTAGTCAGTTGAAAGTTCTCTGTTTTCAATACCAAAAACCAAAGAAACGCTTGATGGCGCACCAGGGATAGTAAATCCAGTATCGCCTGTTACATATGCTGCGAAGATTTCTTGATCTCCATCTCCATGAATGTATGTTGCATTAGCAATATAATTTTGAAGCGCTTGACCACCATCTATAACACCTTGAATACCAGCGTCACCAGGTAAACCACCTGAGAAAAGGTTGTATGGAATACAAGATGAATCGGTTCCAGTTAAAGCTGATACACAAGTAGGAACTCCGTTTACAGAAATAACATCAATAGCTCTATTAATAGCTATCACAGAAAGGTCATTTCTGTATTCGTTAGAGTAATCAACTTTTGAAGTTTGGAAATATACATCGTATGACCAATCATCGTTAATATCGCCTCTAATACCTACTGTTTGGTTCCAGCTTCTGTACATGAAGATAGATTGTCTAGCATTACCTTCTACGTTTCTCTTCAGAGAAGTTATAGGAGCTTTATAGCCTAGAATAGATCCATCACCAACCGCAAGGTTTAGACCTGAAATGTAAGCAAGAGCTTCAGCACCACTAGCAAAATCTGGAGCATGAGATCCACCCATGCCAATCCAGTTTCCACAAACTAGTTGATACTGCTGTGCTGAAAGAAGTGGGTTATAACAAGGTAGCGATTCGATATTACCAAATGTACCAGAATACGCAATCTGAGCATTTGATTCAGATTTCATATGAGTCACATCAAAATAAAACTCTACATTGTCATTAATTTCATAAGTTCCAAAGAAGCCCATGTTTTGTCTGTCATCAGGTCTTTGGAAGAAGTTAGTTGGGTTATAGTTATAAGTACCAGAATAAGGAACAAATTCATTACCCTGAGTCATAACGTTTACACCTGTAACTGCTGGATTAACATTTACAAATTTACCAGCTGTGTATGCACCGAAATCAGCCCATCTACCTGCAGGAATAGTACTGGAACCACCACAACGTGTTGTACCACCACTCAATGCACAAGCACTGATGTCAAATTCTCCTTGGAGGATTGGTTTGGTGTCTGTATGCTCAATAAAAGCAGTGACATGACCTCTATCACCAATGGCTCCACCAAAAGCTAATGAAAACTTATCGGTTTCTCCAGTTTGAACATCACTTGGTGCTTTTTCATAATTGTATGATTCAACCAATGATCTAAGTGTAGAATTATCATTTTCGTGGTTATAAAAACCGTGTGAGTAAGAAGCCTTAAAGCCTTCAAAATCACTGTCTAAAATGAAGTTAACAACACCGGAAACAGCGTCAGATCCGTATACTGATGAAGCGCCACCAGTTAATACCTCTACTCTGTCAAGCAAAAGTGTTGGAATTGTATTTAAGTCAGCACAGTTTCCGCCGCCAGTAGTACCAGGAACCAATCTTTTACCATTCATAAGTACAAGAGTTCTGGAACAACCAAGGTTTCTCAAGTTAGCAGTCGCAGTACCAGTAGCTCCATTAGAGTTAGTGATTGACTGTCCTGGAGAAATCTGAGGCATATCATTTAGGTAATCCTCAACACGAGTAATACCTCTGTTAATAATATCCTCACCTGTTACGGTAGCAATCTGTGAAGAGCTTATAATATTAGGATCTTGGATCCTAGAACCTGTAACAACCACCTCTTCAACATCTGCCTCAGCATCCTGCGCAAAAGTGGCAGGCGAGGTGAACGCTAAAGAAAGGATAGCTACAAGAGATAGTTTTAAGTAATCTTTCATAGATAATCTCCTTCTAATTAAATATTAATAATTAATTAATACGCATAAAGTTAGAGTACAAGACTCCAACGATTCTAATATATATGCTTTATTCAGTTTATACAAACTTTTTAATCATTAAAATAATGCTTATTTTTAAAGCATTTAATTAACATTATAGGTTTATTTAGTAGTTAACGAGAGGTTTGTTTTTGTAAATGTTTCTTGTAAACTGCAAAAGTTTTAAAAAAGGACTTGGTTATGTTTTTAAAAGGTAAAAAGATTCTTATTGCTGGTCTTGCAAATAAATACTCCATTGCAGCTGGTATTGCTCAAGCAATGACAGAACAAGGAGCAGAGCTAGCGTTTACCTATCAAAACGAAAGATTGAGAACAAATGTTGAAAAAATTGCCAATGATCTTGGCCATAACATTTTAATTGAATGCGATGTTTCATCAGATGAGAGCATAAAAAGAGCTTTTGATGAGCTTGCTCAAACCTGGACAAAATTTGATGGTATCGTTCATTCTATTGGTTTTGCCCCTGCAAACGAGCTTGAAGGTAATTTTGTAGATGTTGCAACTCGTGAGGGTTTTAAAATAGCCCATGACATTAGTTCTTTTAGCTTCACTGCTCTTGCTCAAGCATCCAAATCAATGTTGAACGAGAATGCTGCCCTGCTAACACTCACCTATCACGCTGCCATGCAATCTGTGCCTAACTACAACGTTATGGGGTTAGCCAAGGCCAGTCTTGAAGCCAATACTCGATTTCTTGCAGCAGCTCTTGGTCCAGAAAATATTCGCGTCAATGCTATTTCTGCAGGGCCCATTAAGACACTTGCAGCATCGGGCGTGAAAAATTTTAGGAAAATGCTCTCCCATCATAGTAACAGAGCACCGCTAAGAAGAACCGTTACTACAGAAGAAGTGGGAAATGTTGCTGCATTTTTATGCTCTGACTTAGCAAGCGGGATTACTGGTGAGATAACCTACGTAGATGCGGGTTTTAATACCGCAGCTATGTCACTTGAAGAATTTAAAGATCTTTAGTTTATAAGTTTTTAAGATTCACTCTTAAATCATCTCTCAGCAAACTATCGAGATATACATTAAATCTTTGTTGTTGTATTTGATTAACAATCAACTGATAAGATTCTTTCTTCTCATTGATCATCTCATCATTAGGCAAGGATTCATTCGTACCTTTAAACCAATAAAGATCGCCATTGGCTAATTCAACTTTTTTAAGTTCATGCAAATTCGTTTGAAATAATGCATTAGTAACTTCTCTAGGTAACAAGGAAGAGTATCTTGAGATTGCTTTGTAAGATTGAAATTCTTCCAATGAGCTATCTAAGCCATTTTCTTGTATTTCCGAATTGGTAGCAGCAATAGCAATTTGTGCTTTAGACCTCTTAAGCTCATCTTTGGCAGTGGACTTTGCTGCTTCAAAACTTAAAAGCTGTGGTTCAACAATATTCAAGATAGTAAAGAAAGTTACCTCTTCATCTCCCTCAATGAAGGATACTGTATTGATATCATTACTTTGGTTGAATGCTTCAATTGCTAGGCTTGCAGATGCTGCCTGAGTGACTTCTTGAGCTGATAAGTTATTCAAGCTTAAAAAGTTTTCTTCAGCAAAAATAGCTTCAAAACTTTCGCCGTTTAAGATTCGTTCCTCGTATGCAGATACAGCATCTTGTAACTTTGTTGTTGCTTCGGAAGCAATAAACTCTGCTCTGAGTTCTTTAGCTGATTCTTCAAATGACTTGATTTCAGGTTCAATCAGTTCGGTTAGCTTCAGAATATGCAAGGTATCCTCTAAATCAATGATGTTAGAGATCGTGTTTAATGGCATAGCTTTTATAGCTGATTCAAACTCCTCTGGAAAAGCAAAGCCAGCAGAAAATCCTAAATCGCCTCCAGACGCCACAGTAGCATCGTCTTCACTAAACTCAGTAACGGCATCAACAAAGCTTAAGGAACCTAAATCAAGTTTAGATTTAATCTCAGAAATTTTATTGATGGCTTCTTCTTTTGAAGCATAATTAGCAACATCAAGCATGATATGAGAAGCTCTTCTCTGGAGATTGCCCTCTTGCTCAGCTAAGTACTCTTCATAAGCAGTTTTAATAAGCCCATCATCCACTTGAATGCTATCTGCATACTCATCAGAGCTAATAGTTAAATATTGCAACGTTCTGCGTTCGTCATCTAGGAACAATAATGGATTTGAGTTGTAGAAATCTAGAATCTCATCATCGCTAACTTCTATTGATTGTGCTACTTCATTAAAATCGATTGAGACAAATTCAAGATCACGAGTTTTTTCAAATGCAATAATAAAGTTAGTGATATCGTTTTCTGAAGCGGAAGTAATATTAGCTATGCCTTGAATAAAGAAGTCCATGCTGATAGTTTGCTGAACTAAATTAATATAGTCGTCGGGTGTAAAACCATTAGCTCTGATAACGCTTTGAAATAAAGCCTCATCAAATTTTCCATCGGATTGAAAGTTCTCAATTTTGATAATTTCTTTTTTAGCCTGTTTTTCTCCAACCCTCAAATCTGATGCTTTGGCAGCAGATAGGAGAATTTTTTGGTTAATTATTTCCTGTCGCAGAGATTCTGAAAACTGCTCCTCACCGATTGTTTCGATTGAAAAATCTTCTCCAAAGATTGCTTGATATCTTTGGGTCACGTTAGAAGATGCTAGGTTAATATCAGTTTGAGTAACCGTTTCACCATTGACAGTGCCGTAACTTGTAAACACGGTGCCAAAGGAAGTGGAACCAAAAAACACAAATGGAATGGCTAATAAGGTCACCAGAATAAAAAGAGTTTTCCCCGATAAAAATGATCTAACAGATTCAAGCATAGTTAATTCCTAGAATAGATGAGCATGATAAAAAAAAAGGGATGCAAATGCACCCCCTTTTTTTAAAGTTAAAACCTTACTTAACTTTGTCTTTAAGACCTTTACCTGCTTTGAAACCAGGTACTTTAGAAGCTTTGATTTGAATGGTAGCTCCAGTTTGTGGGTTTCTACCTGCTCTCGCTGCTCTGTGTCTTACAGAAAAAGTTCCAAAACCTACTAGTGATACAGTATCCCCTTTACCTAATGCACCGCCAATAGAATCAAATACTGCGTCAACAGCTCTACCTGCTGATGCTTTTGAAAGATCAGCAGCTGAAGCTACTGCATCTACTAAATCAGATTTATTCATGTGTTTCTCCTCTCAAATATAGAAATAGATACCCCTATCAAAATCTATAGAAGCCTAAAAGTCAAGCATTATAGGGCTTTAATGCGTTTTTGGTTTTTGACCCCGAGGAGGATTTTTCAGTGTCCTTGGAGTTGCTGATCTAATTTTTTTAGATTTTAAAGGAACTGGCTCGCTGATTAATGCTTCAGAGATAACCTCATCAACCCATTTCACAGGAATAATATTTAATGCATGGGTTATTTTCTTAGGTATCTCTTTAAGCTCATCTTTGTTATCAAAAGGAATAATCACTCTCTGGATTCCTGCGCGCTTAGCTGCAAGTAACTTTTCCTTGAGACCGCCAATTTTTAATACTTGACCATGCAAAGTTATTTCTCCAGTCATTGCCGTATCTGCTCTCACTGGAATACCTGTAAACAAAGAAATTAGCGCGGTCGACATAGCAATACCTGCACTGGGTCCATCTTTAGGGGTTGCACCCTCTGGAACATGGATATGCACATCAAATTTTTCATGGAAAGATTGATCGATTCCAAGAACCTGCGAGCGTGATCTCACCACAGTAAGTGCTGCTTGAATGGATTCTTGCATAACCTCACCCAAGGATCCCGTTTTGATAACGTTACCTTTGCCTGGGACATACGAAGCTTCAATGGTAAGCATCTCGCCACCTACTTCAGTCCAAGCCAAACCAGAGACCTTACCAACAATATCCTCTTGATCAGCAATACCGTATCTAAATTTTCTTACGCCTGAAAAATTTTCGATATTTTTGGTAGTGACTTTAGTGGGTTTAATCTCTTTGGATTTGCCCTCAGCCATGATTCTTTCTTTAACAACTTTACGTAAAATTTTTGCAATCTGTCTTTCTAATCCTCGAACACCAGCCTCTCTTGTATAGTGTCGAATTAAGTCAAGGATGGTCGAATCACTGATGGAAATTTCGTTTTCTTCCAATCCATTTCTCTCTAATTGTTTGGGTAATAGGTATTGTTTTGCAATGTTCAGTTTCTCATCTTCTATATAGCCTGGAATCCTAATAAGCTCCATACGATCAAGCAATGGTCCTGGAATATTTAAGCTGTTTGCAGTACAAATAAACATGACTTCGGACAAATCAAAATCCACTTCCAAATAGTGATCGGAAAAAGTAGTATTTTGTTCCGGGTCCAAAACTTCTAGAAGTGCTGATGCAGGATCTCCCCGATAATCCATCCCCATCTTATCAATCTCATCTAGTAAAAAGAGTGGATTTTTTACCCCAACTTTTGAGAGTTTTTGAATAATTTTCCCAGGCATTGAACCTATGTAGGTTCTTCTATGCCCCCTAATCTCAGCCTCGTCCCTTACTCCGCCAAGAGACATGCGAACAAATTCTCTGTTTGTTGCTCTTGCAATCGATTGACCAAGAGAAGTTTTACCCACTCCCGGAGGACCTACTAAACATAGCACAGGTGCTTTGAGTTTTTTAACACGTTGTTGAACGGCCAAATACTCTAGAATTCTTTCTTTTACTTCTTCAAGCCCGTAGTGATCTTCATCTAATATTTTTGATGCAGCAGGCAAATTATTTTTAATTTTTGAGCTTTTTTTCCATGGAGCAGATACGAGCCAATCAAGGTAGGATCTAATTACAGAAGCCTCTGCAGACATGGGAGACATGAGTTTAAACTTTGACAGTTCATTGTCTGCTTTTTTGAGCGCTTCTTTACTCATTCCAGATTTTTTGATTTGCTTTTCAAGTTCCGCTAATTCATCGCCCTCTTCAGTAATTTTTCCGAGCTCCTGTTGAGCAGCTTTAATCTGCTCATTTAGATAGTATTCGCGTTGGGACTTTTCCATTTGTTTTTTAACTCTATCGCGAATCTTACGATCGACATCAATGGCATCGATCTGAGATTCAAGCAAACCTATTAATAGGTCAGCCCTGAGTTGAACATCTTGCGTATCAAGAATTTCCTGCGCTTTTTCAATTTGAATGGGGAGATGAGATGCAATGCTATCAATAACTCTAGAGACATCATCTAACGCATCAATGGTTGCAAGAACCTCGGGGGCTACTTTCTTGGTAAGCTTGATGTAATCAGAAAACTTAGCTTTGATAAAATTTGAAAGATTGGCTTCATCCTTGGTATTAAGGGGCTCTTCGTTAATTACTTCGCATTGGATTTTTAAGTATTCAGAGGAATCAACTTCTCCAAGTACCTTGATTCGCTGAATACCTTCAACCAACACCTTAACATTGCCATCGGGAAGTTTGATTAGTTGCAAAATGGACGCAAGGGTTCCAATCTTATTGAGGTTTTTTAATTTTGGATCATCCTCTGATGGATTGGTTTGGGTTAACAATACAATTTTTTTATCAACACTCATTGCCTCTGTAAGGGCTTTAATGGATCTTGTTCTGCCAACAAATAAAGTGGTGACCCCACCAGGGAAGACTACAAGATCTCTCAGAGGGATTACAGGATGATTAAATTTTAATAGCGCCATTTAAATATGATGGGGCGAATATTAAAAATATCAACTAGCTGAAGAGGTTTTTTTCTTTTTAGACTTGTAGACTTTGATAGGATCAGTTGAATGTTTTACACAATTTTCATCAATAATAACTTTCTCCAGATCTTCGTTAGGAAGCTCAAACATGGTATCCATTAAGATATTTTCCATGATTGATCGAAGACCCCGTGCACCAGTCTTTCTTGCCATAGCTTGTTTTGCAATTTCCACCAAGGCTTCATCACGGAAATCTATCTCAACATCATCCAAATTAAAAAGGTAGCGATACTGCTCTACCAATGCATTTTTTGGCTCTTTAAGAATTTTAACCAGAGCAGCTTCATCAAGTTCATGAAGATTGGATATAACTGGGAGTCGACCCACAAATTCTGGGATCAGGCCAAATTTTATCAAATCTTCTGGTTCTAATTTATCAACAATATCTGATTTTGAAGATTTAGTATCCTTAACATCGGCTCCGAAACCTATACCAGATTTATCAGTTCTGCGCTTAATGATTTCATCAATCCCAGCAAAAGCGCCTCCACAGATAAATAAAATATTAGAGGTATCAATTTGAATGAATTCTTGCTGAGGATGCTTCCTACCTCCTTGCGGCGGGATGGACGCAACGGTACCTTCAATAAGTTTGAGTAAAGCTTGTTGAACGCCCTCGCCTGATACATCTCTAGTAATTGATGGGTTGTCCGATTTTCTAGCAATCTTATCTATCTCATCAATATAAACAATGCCTAGCTTTGCCTTCTCAGGATCATAGTCACACTTTTGCAATAACTTTTGAATGATATTTTCAACGTCTTCTCCTACATACCCAGCTTCTGTAAGGGTGGTTGCATCGGCCATAGTAAACGGAACGTCAAGGATTCTTGCAAGAGTTTGTGCAAGCAATGTCTTACCGCTGCCGGTTGGTCCCAACAATAAAACGTTGCTCTTCTGCAGTTCAACAGCATCTTTGTTATTTGCTGATCTAAGTCTCTTGTAGTGATTGTAGACTGCTACTGACAAAACTTTCTTCGCATTATCTTGACCAATAACGTATTCTTCTAGCTCATTAAAAATTTCAATGGGTGATGGTAAGGTCCCTAATGGAGACTCTCCATCATCGGATTTCACTTCTTCATCTATGATATCTATACAAAGATCAACACACTCATCGCATATATAGACGCTTGGTCCTGCAATCAGTTTTTTAACATCCTCCTGATTCTTGCCACAGAAAGAACAGGTTAAGTTGTTATTTTCGCTACTTTCCATGCGCTCCTCTTTCTTCAAGAATTTCATCGATTAAACCATAGTCTTTGGCACTGGAAGCGTTTAAAAAATTATCTCTATCAGTATCTTGTTCAATTTTCTTTAGCGATTTGCCAGTATGTTTTGCAAGAATCTCGTTTACTTTTGTTTTCATATAGAGGATTTCTTTTGCATGAATTTCAATATCGGAAGCCTGGCCCTGATAGCCACCTAACGGTTGATGGATCATGATTCTGGAATTTGGCAGTGCGTACCTTTTTCCTTTTGCTCCTCCTGCCATTAAAAGCGCTCCCATGCTTGCAGCTTGTCCAATACAAAGAGTTGAGACATCGGGTGATATAAATTGCATAGTGTCATAAATGGCCAGTCCTGAGGAAATCACTCCTCCAGGAGAATTAATATAAATGCTGATATCCTTATCAGGATTTTCGCTTTCTAAAAATAGTAATTGAGCAACCACTAAATTTGAAATGTAATCATCGATTGGACCAGAAAGGAAAATAATTCTTTCTTTGAGAAGTCGAGAATAAATATCAAAAGCCCTTTCTCCTCTGGATGTTTGTTCAACTACCATAGGGACCAAAGCTGAGTTGTAGATGTTATTGTTTTCCATTATCTGTTTGCAAGATCCTTAAATTTAATTGTCTTATCCTTAGATTTAAGTACTTTTTCTAATTTTTCAATCAATTTTTTTTCAAGAATGATCATTCGATAATTTTCTGTAAACCTTGGATTGGTTTTTACCCACTCTTTGAATTGAGCTGGATCCTTATATTTACTAGCCTCCTCATCTGTGTAAGCTTCAATGTCATCTTTGGAAACCGTGATTTCAAAATGTTTTAGAAGCTCACTAAAAAGAAGATCTAGCTTGACCCTTTTTTCAGCATCTTCTTTAAATGTGTCTAATGGGAATAGTGAATCATCAGCATCTTCAACGCTTTTGCCTATGCGCATTAAAGAATCTTTTCTCATTAACGCTGCCTGCTCTTCAATGATCGCTTTAGGTGCATCGAATGAATTCGTTTTCAAAAGCAACTCATACATGGATTCTTTTCTTAAAGATTCTTCTTGCTGAGCAACCTCTTGGCCCATTCTTTTCTTCAACTCAGCGAAATATTCCTCTTCGTTGGAAGCTTCCATTCCCAAAGCTTCATAGAGCTCCTTATCTAATTTTGCAATATGCTTTTCTTCTACTTTATTCAACTTGATTTTGAAAACTACCTCTTTACCAGCAAGATCAGCTTTAAAGTAATCTTGGGGAAAGGAACAATTAATAGAAAAATGATCGCCAGATTTCTTACCAATAATCTGATCTTCAAAGCCCGGAATCATCGATTTAGAGCCCAGCTCTAATTGAAAATTTTTTGCACTGTTGCCCTCAAAAGCTTCTCCATCAAGAGTACCATCAAAATCAATATCCACCCTATCGCCTTCTTGTGATGCTCTTGAAGCTTCATGAAAGTGGCAGTAACGATTTTGAATATCCTTGGAGGCTTCTTTAACGTCTTGATCATCAAATACGATGGAAGTTTTTTCGT
>Ga0075460_10000788_pt1 | contig 12360 bp, 14 predicted proteins | sample DEB08_DNA_3_FD_77580 | JGI IMG/M metagenome (GOLD analysis project Ga0075460, IMG submission 77580) | Aqueous microbial communities from the Delaware River and Bay under freshwater to marine salinity gradient to study organic matter... | ecosystem: Environmental > Aquatic > Marine > Coastal ...
CCGTCTCCCCAATCAATCTGGTATGTACTGACCTTGCCTGTGCAGTTGGTTGAGGTGTTCTTCATGTATATGGTTGATCCCGAGTCCGCTTTGGTTATCTCTGAACCGCCCGATGACGCCGCATAGAATTCCCACTGTGCCACTGGGTCGGCCGTGAATGCTGTGATGAAGTTGTTCTTGGTTGTGGATGCCTCCGATCCTGCCGACCCTTCTTCAACACGAGCAGAGTTGAATGCTGTGACCGTGACGTTGTATGGCGAGTTGGTGTTGTCTGTGTATGTGTGTGATGGTGTCGAATCCGATGTGGCCACATCCGTGGATCCGTCACCCCAGTCGATGGTGTAGCGATTGGCGTTGCCCTCCACTGTGATTGTGAGCGTGACTGTGAGATTCAATCCGCCTGATGACACGTTAGTTTCGAAATCAACCGAACGGACGAATGTGTTGTTGTTCACGTTGAGCAGTGCCTCGTTGAGGGCGTCCACGGCATCCGTCACTGTGGTGGTCGATCCCAGTCCTGTGAGCAGTGCCCCGTCCTGTGTTGATGAGTCCGAGAAGTCTCCCAACTCTACCTGATGTCCACTCACGTCACCGCCCGACACGTCTGCGAATGACAGGTTGCCCGAACCGTCTGTGACCAATGCCTGTCCTGTGGTGCCATCTGATGTGGGGAACTTGAGTCCTTCTATCACCACTGACCCACCGGAGTTGCCGCTCAACACCAAGTTGGCGTTGCTGGTCGATGTTCTTATTTCGTTGTCTTCTATGATGATCTCAGAGTCGACTGTGATCTTGCCCACTTCCAACGGAGCAAAGGCCGTGTCTGCTATTGCAGTGGCGTCCGATCCTGATGTGGAGGTGACCATCCTGAATGTGTCGTCACCCTCGTTCCAGTAGAACACGGCGTTGTTGCCCTGTCCACCCCTGTTCATCATGATGCCCAGATCTATGTCTGTGCCTGAATTGTTTCTGCCCAATAACAGCACAGGATCTTCCACTTCCAGGTTCACTGTGTCTATGATCGATGTCTGGCCTTCCACGTCCAGGTTACCTTGCACTATGAGATCGTTGGTGATGCGGGCAGTACCAGTGACATCCAGTGCCACTCCCGGTGCTGATGTGTTGATGCCTATGCGGTCGTTGACCACGTCAATGAACAGCAGATCCGTGTTGACTGCCAATGATGCACTACGCAACAAATTGTTCTCTATGATTTCACCTGTGACTTTTTGTATGGCCATAATTTACAGTATTTATTGCATTGAACAATTGACCCGTTGACCCGTTGGACTGTGAAACAGGGTGCAGGAGGGGATCCAGACCTGCCGAAGCGGACCGCCGCTTCGCTTCGCTCTCTATGTGGCACTTGTCGGTAAATACACAGTATGAAACAATTAGAATCAATTATCACCAATAAACCACCTGAAATATACATCGATGAGATCATCATACCACGCAACAGCATATCGGGTGACAACATCGATGGTGGTACCATCACTAATTTTAGATCTGATGGTATCAAAGACACAGCAAAAGACAAAAAAATAATCATACAAGACGACAAAGTAGAAATCAAAGGACCAATACATGGCGCTGATGCTAACCTATCAAAGGTGATCGCAAATGAAATCAACGCTCCATCAGTCACTTCACACACAGTCAAAACGCAAAAGATAGATGCCGGAGGCATACATGCACAGAACCTGTTTGTGAAAGGACATATCACCACAGAACGTTTGAAATACAACAAGGCAGAAGCAGACAACTTCGACGTGAAGAAGTCAGTGCGTATAAACCTGCGTGAAGTACTGTGGGAAGATAGACTAGGTAATTCAGTTAAAAGTTCGGCACTGCAAGAAGTAGGTGTGTTGAACAAGTTACAGGTAGGTTCTACTTTATCAGTAGATGGGCATCGGGTGGGCGTTAACACAAGTAAACCGCAAGGTTACTTGGCAGTAGATCAGGGTGGAGACCAAATTGTGCTTGACTTCAAAGACGGAAGAGCATTGGTTGGTATGCACAGTATAACTGATCTAGATGTTGGCAATGGCAAGACCAAAATCACAATCAAAGCCAATGGTAATGTGGGTGTGGGCATCGACCAACCTACCCAAGCACTAGAAGTGAACGGCAACATCAAATACAAAGGCAAGACCATAACCTCAGGTATCAATACACCGACCGAAGGCAACTGGCAACAAGGTGACATCTGTTACAATGACAATGCTCAAGTTGGTTCGTATGTTGGTTGGATATGTGTGCGTGGAGGTAATCCTGGTACTTGGTCCAAGTTCGGCCTTATTGGCTAAGCCTGATCAAATCCGTGTATTATTTTAATTGAAGTGCCACCGCCTGGTGCTGAACCAAACGTTATCTGTGTGCCCGAAATAGTATAGACAGTGTCCGGTTGGAACACGCCATCTATGAATACCAGCACATTCTGATCTGCTTTTGGTGTAAAACTCATCGGTGCTTCTACTGTGGAGTCACCACCTGCTTCTCCATTACCGAACACAGTGGTTGTGCCGTCACCTGTGTAGGAGTCGACTGTGATGGTGTGTGCGGCATTGGATGCCCCTTTGAGTTGCACAAATGATGTGCCATTGAAGAATTCTAATAAACCTGTAGTGGTGTTGAAACGTAACTGTCCTGGGATAGTTTCTGGGTCTCTTTCGTCTGTGGTGCCTGTTGGGATCCTAAGTGCGCCTTTGGGAGCCGACTTCACGGTTCCGCCTTGAACGGTTGTGTTTAATCCTGACTTGACTGTCTTGGCCATTATAAGTTCAAGAATGATGCTGTCGCAACCACTTGTCCTGATGAATCCGCCGCCTGTGCTAACAATCTATCACCACTGCCAAGGATGATTTTTTCTGTGTCTAGAATATATGTGTCTTTTGAGTTAATTGAAACTTGTTTTAATATGATGTTTGCATCAGCAGTTGAATCTCCACCGTCGCCATCCTTCGCACCTTCGCCTGAAACTGCTATGAACACATCGATAGTGGCAGTGTCTGCACTGTTATTACAAAAGAATACAGTGGTGACTGCTGTACCACCAGATGCACCTGTGACCAGTGCTGTTACTGTTGATCCTAATAAATTGTTTGATATAGCCATTTAAAATATTAATCCAAAAATTTGTGCTTTCGCTTTACTTACCAGTTCACCCGAACTGCTTGTATTTACATAAAAAAGACCAGTTCCGCCACCTGATTCAGTCTTGGCATACAAATGAGTATGTCCTGCTACTGCTGTTGGATCGGAGACTTGTGCCGTCATTTTAGTGAAATCATCGAAGTGTATTTGCCCTGATGAGTTAGCAGATATCTTTACATCTGCGTTGGATTCATTTGAAAATATCTCGTTACCTTCGATTGTTATCTGTCCTAAGTCCAGTGAAGCAGAACCAACTTCTAAAAGATTGTTTATCTTTACGTTGCCTGTGCCGGATGCTGATATGTTTAGGTCGGCATTTGAATTCGATCCTGTGATGTCATTGTCCACAATGCTTAAACCTTCTGTTTCGAATGTGTCTGCTTTGATAGTTGCTAGTGATGTGTCTGTGACTGTGTCTGATTCTGCTGTGCTTGTGGTCAGTGCCGCTTTGAATTTGTCTTCGCCTTCGTTCCAATAAAATACTGCATTGTTGCCCGCTGATCCTCTGTTGACTAAAAAGCCTGAATCTTCATCTGCGCCACCCGAATTGTTTTTGTTTAATTCGATCAGTGCGTCAGTTATCTTTAGGTTTGTTGTTTCTAGGTAGGTTGTGTTACCTTCTACTGTTAGATCTCCACCTATGGTTACATCTAGTTGTCCTGCGTCGGTCAGTGTGGCAGTGAAAGCATTGTCCACTTGTGATCCGTCAGCACTTATAACTTCTAGATTTAACGGTGTTTTGGCTCTATGGTAACTCATTTGTATTATTTATGCTCATATAAAAAGGGCGAGAAAGACCCGCCCTTGTGTTAAGTTTTATTATTGTGTGTCTACGTTAACGAAACCCGAAGATGCCTGTCCTTCGTCAGTTCCTTCAGCCAGTACACTCATTCCTTTGAATAACGGAGTTGAACCGTTATCACTAGAAACAACACAACCTCTGTTGTGGAATTTCATCACATAATATAATGTGGAGTCATCCCCAACTGCCTGTACACAGAATTCACCTGATGCTAATGATCCTGGTGCTTTTGGTGTAAGTGTTAAAGCCTCAGTTGACACAGTTGATCCGTCTACCGCTATACCTCTTACCTTAAATTTTTTAGTCGATACTTGTTTTACAATACTCATACCACCTGCTGTTGACACTGTGATTGTTGAGTCTAAGCCTGTCAATGAAGTAAAGAATGCTCCAGTCACTTCTATTAAGCCTGCCGCTGTACCGCCTATACCACCAGTTGAGTGTCCGCTTGACGAACCACCACTTGCTGTGATATTTCCTTTTTGTATTCTAATAGGTCTTCCCATTTTGTTTTCTCCTTATTAAGAGCCCAATGCGAGTTCTAGTCGCTACGCGGAGGGTACCGCATAAGTCCAACAACCTTAGTGTTGTCGGCGCACTTGAGTTACTGTATTTATTGCAGTTCTGTGAATTGTTTGATGGGCAATCCGCTGTCCAGCACTCTCTGTATTGCGTCAAGTCTGGTAGGTGCTTCAACAAAACAAATGCATTGGTCTTCCATTATGCGTAGGTTGAATGGTGCCTCTATTGTGAGATGCCTTGTCTCATCTATTGTGAATTGTATGATGTGTGAATTGTTTTCTGCATTTCGGATCAGTTCGTCCAACATGGATTTCATACAATAGTTATTCGGTCATTAAAAAAGGGCGACAAAAGCCGCCCTTGATTCTTTAAATTTACAGATTATGCAAATTTTACGTTACTGTCAGTGATAGCAACTAGACCTAAGTAGTCAGCCGCATTACCTAGGGAACTTGAAGTGTTTGTCAATTCAATGTATCCGTATCTAGTCATGAAACTTACTACCGGTTCGAAAGTTGCTGGATCCAGTACTACACCAGAACTCATTAGCGGTATGTACGGACAATAGAATGCCGCCGCGTCAGTTTCTGATGGACCTTTGTATCCAACTAGTACTGAAGTACCATCTCCCGCGTAAGCGTCAGCATATACTCTCATAGCACCGTTTAATGTACCCACAAACTTAGTGTTTGTTGGAGCATCAAAAGTACCTTCAGTAGATCTTGCAAAAGCAGAAGTAGTTGCAGATTGTAGGATTGTTAGTGCAAATGGACTAACAACCGCATAGTTACCTGCGCCACGTCTTGTTCTTTGTGCAATCAAGTTAGCAACTCTGTTGATTTGTACAGCCAAAGCCGCATGTTCATCACCAACAAATGTTGCAGTACCACTTACAGCCGCTTGATCGTATGTAAGTTCTGCTGATCCCGGAAGTGCTCTTAATGAAGTTAAGATCTCTTGATCGATTTCAACAGTTATTTCTTGTGCTAAAGCCGCCATTATTTCAGCCTCAACGTCTAAGCCTTGTTGTGCTTGAGCGTCTTGAGCCGATTCAAATGTCCATCTAGCAGAAAGTTTTCTGCTTTTCGCTTCAACAGTTTGTTTTAACACCTGGATGTTAAGTCTATTGCCTGGAGCACCTTCTAAAGATGCTGTAGCCGCCGCTTTCGCAGAAGCATTTGCCGCCTCATTACCTGAGTAAGCACTTGCAATAGTGAATGGAGATAATGCTTCGTCACCAGCAACAATACCTGCTGTGCTGTTTGCGTCCGCATATCTTACTCTTAAAGTGTGGATTTGACCAACTGGACCCGTCATAGGTTGTACACCCACGATTTCGTTTGCAATTACAGTTGGCATTACACGTCTAATAACTGGTAGAATGACTCTGTTTAGAGTTGCTACGTTACCGGCACTAGTTGCGCCAGCAGTTGCTTGTTCTGCCAAGTATTTGCGTGTATTTTCTAGAGTAACATCCATCACTTTTGATTTAGTCCCAGACAAACCTTCCATCAATGCTGACTTCGTTTCTGCCCATTTATTTTCAATCAGTGTATTTGACATTTTAATTTCCCCTTAAATACCTGCTAATTTTCGCATCTGTTCGATGCCTGTGTCGACTTCTCTGCTACCTTTATCACCAGTAACTTCACTTCTGTTTTCGTTAAGAACTTTCGCTCTCGCCTTGACATCGTTGTCCATTACTGCTGGAAGATATTTGCTGAAAGATTCTTTCAGTTTAGTAGTCTTCACAGTTTGAAGTAGATCTGACATCACTTCACGTTTATCACCTGATAGTGGTGACATGATTTGATCCATGATCTTGCTTCGTTCCAGTTGATCGTGTGCAATCTCAACCTCTGTTGATTTTGCTTCAATCACCTTGTCTTTTTCTGAAAGAAGTTTGTTGGCTGATTCCAACTCTTCTTCTTTCGCAGTCATTGCCTTGATCAGTTTGTTTACTTCGCCCTTCTCATTTAGATAACTGCTGGTGTATTCACTTGCGAACGCTTCAAACATTCTTCGTCCAAAGTTATTTTCTCTGCTAGTAGTGATGTCTTCTTTCAATTGAGCCAGTTCTTTTTTGAGAACAGATTCAACTGTAGTTTCTACCACCTTAGCGGATTTCTTAACAAAGTTCGCTTTCATTTCTGCATACTTTTTCTTTGCTTCAGCAACAAGTTTGACCTTAGTTTCCACCACGTCCTTCTTGTCTTGATCAAATTCTTTGATCTCTTCAGCAAGTTTGCCAACCACAAATTCTTCTAACTTAGCGAAGTTCTCTGCGACAGCATGTTTGTCTGCATGTAATTCAGCGATCTCTTTCTTAAGTTGTTCTAAAACGAATGATTTTAAAACGTTAGCATGTTCGCCAATTGACTTTTTATAGTTCACACGTTCTCTCTGAAGTAATTGCTTATCTTCTTTGAATTCCGCGATCTCTTTAGCCAGTCCCTCTTTGATCATCTTGTCAAGTGATTCAACCATTACGCCTTTGTCGTGCTCGTATCGTTTTGCGAATTCGGCACGAAGTTCAGCCTCGATAGTGTCACGAGATTCTTTTAATTTAGATTCCCACGCTTCTTCGATAGCCTTTTTAGTGTCGCCAGTGATTACATTGCTGTTCATCAATGGTTCTAATGCTTCTAACATATCGGTTTCTCCTCTACTTAATCTTGAGGTCTCTTATCAATTTCGATACCCCGTCTCTGAGATATCTCTGTGCCGCAGAATCCTGCGATACAGATTGCGCCACGTCCCACACTTTTGCTCCACCTCTCATATTCAGTAATCCCTCATAGATTGGTGTTGGATAAGCATTCGGTGCCGAAGGTTGCGCCACAACGTCGACTGTGATGATTTCAAAATCGCTCACTTCGCCTGTTGACTCGTTTACGTTTCCGGATCCTCTAGATGAAACACCTAGTTTCACTCCGGAATTTAACATTGTTTCTACTAACTTCCCCATTGGCGTCGGCAAGACCTTCATTTTACCGTAACCGTTGGATCCGTCCATCCATACATCTGTGATCATGTGCGACACACGATCCAGATTTACTTTTAAATCTTCTGGATGATCCACTTCACCAAGCACGGAATAGCCTCCCTGGATCTGATCTTTCAAAGTTTTAGTGGCCTTCGCTATCTCATTCACAGGATATATTCTTTCGTTAGCGTTTTTCACGCCTCCTTGAATACAAATCCCCTTCATGTATAGGTCTTTGCCGTCTTTGCCGTCACTTTCCAGGACTAATCCTGCTTGGTCAAATGTAAGATTCTCTCTTAGATGTAACATCTAAAATTCCTTATATTACTCGGAAGTCTTTGGCTTTGGAGCCGGCTTAGGATCTACTTTACCTTTGCCACCTCTGTTAGCGTATGGAGTAGTGTCAGCCTTTGGAGCCGCAACTTTTCCACCTGCTTCCATTTTAGTGTCAGTTTTCACTGGACTTGCTGTTGGAGTAGCACCACCTTTTGTAGCAACTGGAGATTTTGCTGATGCATCACCACCTTCGCTTGCAGATGCTTTAACCATTTCAGAGTATTCTCTCAAATGTGCTTCTACTGATTTGCTTTCTTCAACTTCTTCAGTCTCTTCTACTGCTTCTTCGCCTTCGAAACTTGGCTCGATTGACTCTTCTTCCGGTTTGTCCATGTCCATATCCATGTCCATTTCTGGCTCATCTTTTGGCATGTCGTCACCTTCTTCGTCGTCTCCGTCGTGGTCACCGTCCATTTTTTCGAATTCTGCTTTTAGTTCTTCCAAAGCATCTTCCAGATCCATTACTTTATCTTCTAATTCGTCTGTAGTCATTTCTTCGTCTGCTTGGACTGGCTCTTCACCAACTTGATCAGCAGTAACGTCAGCAACTAGATCGTCTGTAGCATCGCCACCGATAGTTTCTTCAACTTCGTCAGCCGCTTCTTCTACTTCTTCATTAGATGCTTCTTCTACTTCTTCAGAGGACTCGTCAACTTCTTCTGAGTCTTCTTCTTTCATTTTTTCTTTTTTGTCTTCGTCTTTGTCGTGCTTTTTCTCATCAACTTCTTGAGTTGCTTCATCGACTTCTTCTTCTTTAGTTTCTTCGATTGACTCATTTTGAGCATCGTTAGATACTAATTCTTCATATATTTCTCTTGATTTGTCTACAACGATTTCGTGGAATAAATCTTCTGCTTTATTCTTTTCTTCGTTAACCAACAAGTCAAGTAATTTTTCAAACTTCTCTGACATGGGTATACTCCTTATTTCGTACTATTGGCCATAGTTTGTGTAATAATATGTATTATCTGACACTTTAAAATTGATTATATTGGTGCTTTTTTGAGATTTTTGGCTATTTTAACGCAATTTGGGCCAGGCCGACATCAAAACTTCAAGGTCTTCATAGAAGATCATGGACATATTAGTAACATCCTTTAGTTTCTTTGGCTGAAATCTAAACTCTTCAACATGCTTGTCACATATCCTTATAAATTTTGCGTCTGGATTCTGCACACAGTTCTTACGCATCTGATTCTCCCAGTTGCCGTGGAAGGTGGCTTCTTTCTTGCCGTCACGATAGTTGCGTGTGCCCTTGTACATGTTGTTGATGCGTAGTTTCTCTTTGGTGCCACTCTTGACTCCGCTGAAGTCCATACCCAGCAGGTAAATTTCTTTGAAACCCTTTTCCAGTGCGAACCATGTTGCTGTTGGTCCGGAACTCCATCCCATGTCTCTGCTGAATCTTTTCATGTATTGATGCTTGATCTGTTGCCGCGGGTATGTCCAAACTTCGGCTCCTGTGTATTGTGCTTCTCCTACTTCATTCATCATCTGTATGTCCACACCCACTAGGTAATCTATCTTTGGATTTTCTCTGTATATGGCGTTGATTCCTATGACCTTGCCATATGGCCACAGCCTGTTGATATCAAAATTCTTCCTACTTTCGCCATTGGCGATAACAAATATTCTATCCATCTAAATGTATGTATATTATAAGGTAGGAGTGGCTTCTTCTTTTGGAGCCGCGTACATTGTTTTCACTGTCTCTAGTTCTTTGGTGTACTCTTTTGATTTGGTTTCTTGTTCTCTTCTGATTTGATTGATTTGTTCAAGTGTCAGTTTGGTCTTTCTAAGGTCATCAAATCTTATTATGGATGTGTCATCCTTCGCTGTGTAGCGTTCATCCATTAAGTCAAACATTTCTTTCAAGAACATACTTTATTTATATGTCCTTGTCCAGCCAAGGTTGCAGATGTTCGTCTACAATGTAGTCTAATTGGTCTTTTGGATAATACCGCGAGCCTACTTTTTGTCCATTTTCATCCTTATACCAGAACAATCTGTTGTGGTTGTAGATGTTTTGTATCTCTCTACATTGCAGTTTGTTCAAAGGACTGAGTGTGTCTATGTTGTGGTCTCTGGCTCTTTGCGGCATAATTCTAATGTCATGTCCTGTGGCTTTGGCGTGTGCATCTATCATCGCGATGGCTGTCTGTAGTTCCCATTTTGCCTGTGCCACATAGTGCCGTTGTCTGTATGATTGCACATACTGTTCATCTTTTGCTGAATTTGTGTGTTTCCATTGCTCAGCAGATGTTTTGTCACCGATAATATCCATACTGTTTTGCCAAGTGCATTCAATGTATTGTCCATCATCGCCCAGTTCTGGCTTGTTGTCTACCCAACATGCACCTGCAATCTCACCTGATAACAAATTTACTGTGCGTGGCGAAACATTGTCTATGAATATGGCACGATGCAAGGGTGAAAGTTGCACAATATTTGTGCTGTCTGGTTTACTCATCAACATTACATGCACAGCGATCTGTAGATTGTTTTGTTCATAGTTCATGTACCAACGTATGTCTTTTGGATGTCTTTGATCAAAGTGTCTGCCCCAGTTGTCTTCTTGTTGTTCTGTGCCTAGGCTAGGATAGGCCATGCACGATCCAAAAATTGTGTAACGCATTATTTGTTTTTTGCTTTTTCTTGATTGATCATTCTACGCAGGTGTGCGTGTTGTTTCATTTCTAGATATATCTTGACAACGCCACGTGCCGCAGATGTTTTGAACACTGCAGGACATATTGCATGGACTATGGAATCAATCACGATCCATTGCAATCTCATTGCGTTGTAAAGTGAGTGTCTAAGATGTGGCCAGTAACCCATTTTGGATTGTGCCAAATGTTGTTTAGCAGTCTTAATCATTAAAGTCCTGGAGTGTCTGCTCCGCCGCCTGGTGTTGTGTCTGGTGCTGGTGCTTCTGTGTCTGCATCTGCTGGATCACCCAGTTCTCCTGCTGTGACATCACCCACATCTGCTGTGCCCAAATCACCTGCTATGCCGCCCGGAGTGACTCCCGCTGATCGCATCGCATCTGCTCCGCCATCGACTGTGGTGTCCTCACCGTTTTCTTCCATCCAAAGTTTTTGGTTGCGTTTGATTTCATCCTGTGTCATGCCCAAGAAACGTTCCATTGCGAATCGTTTGCTCAGATATGGTGTCTCTGCCAATCCTTGGAACACTTGCACTCTGCTGTTGTCCATTTCTACCTGTCTGTATGATGCAAAGTTCTGTGGTGGATTAAATTTAAGTTTGAACATGCTAGAGTCTACATTGATGCCCCTTGCTTTTAGGAAACGTTTGAATTCAGTGTCCATAGGATCACATATCAACGTCTGTAAACGTTCTAAGTATTTGTTGAATCTAAGTTCTTGGATGTATGCCGTGCCTACTCTACCGTCATTGTATTGTGGATTGGCACCATCATCTGGTCCTGTTGGCAAGTATGCCGCAGGAATCTTCAATCCTCTGTACAGTTTGTTTGTAAAGTAACGCAGGTCATCAATCTCACCTAGGTTTGTACCACCTGGTAGTGTGTCAACTTTAGATCCTCTGCCTTCTGCTGTTTGCGGAAAGAAGTAATCTTCATTTGTGGACAGTGGATTGTATGCCGCGTCCATCATGTTGGTGCCACCACCTGTGCTGGATGGTAGGCGTCTTTGATGTATTTCGTTTTTCACACGTTCAACGAATTGCATCGCCAAGTGTGATGGCATGTTGCCCACGTCTATGTAAAAAATTCTACGTTCTGGTGCTCTCTGTATTCTGTATATCAATATTGCGTCTTCCAACAGTTCTTTTTGTTTGAACACTTTGAACACTTGTTCCAGTATGGATGTGCCAAATGGATAGTTTTCGCCTATGCCTTCGCTCAATGAAGAGTGCAACACATGTTCTGCGCCGATGGCATATTGGTTCATCTGTTCTTGGAACCTACCTGTGCCACTTGCACCACCTGTGGTTTGCATGTTTGCTGATCCACCCACACCTTGGTATCCTTGGTAACCTTGATTGTTGCCACTTGCACCACCAGTGTACAGTGTTTGGTTTGGTACTTCTGTTGCTGTTAAATTTTGTAAGTTGATGTTAAGATCTCTTACCACATACTGCTCGGGACGTTTGCCTTCTGATTCGTTCACAATAACTTTGTCTACCTTTGAAGCGTCGACGTGTAACAGTTCCTGTGTCTCCGGATCTCTAACGAAAAATACATCTCCGTATTTGATGCAGTTCCTGAAAATTCTAAATGCTCTCTTGTCCAACTTGTTGAGTGACGTCCATTGTTTCAATGCCTTGCGTAACACCATCACTTCCGAGTCAGTTGGATTGTCGTTGTATTTGATTTCGAATGGGGTCTGATTGTCCGTGTTCATCTGTGTGCAAAATTCTGCGATGATGTCCAGTGCCGCGTTGATCTCCGAATCAGCGTCCATGGAGTCATACTGTGAATATCTGTTGACCCTGTTTGGATGTCCAGTGTAAACCTCAGGTAGGTATGACGAATAGTTGCGTTTGCCGAAGTCGTTGTAACTGCCCTGTGATGCTG
>Ga0075460_10000805_pt1 | contig 12227 bp, 17 predicted proteins | sample DEB08_DNA_3_FD_77580 | JGI IMG/M metagenome (GOLD analysis project Ga0075460, IMG submission 77580) | Aqueous microbial communities from the Delaware River and Bay under freshwater to marine salinity gradient to study organic matter... | ecosystem: Environmental > Aquatic > Marine > Coastal ...
AATGATTTCAACGACTTGTACATCGAGGGGTGGGAGAAACGATAAAATCTTCTTGTGACCCCGAACTTTCGCGGCGATGTACGTGGGCCACCCGAACACGTGCCACACCGATGGGTCGCGTCCCACGGCTTTGTCGAACAATCGTATCATCTCGTACGCGACGTCGTGGTCCTTATGGGCGGCCATCCAATACGTGACGTAGTTATGTTCGTCGTATTGCCCTAATCCCACGTCAGCCATGCGGTATCCCGCCTCTTCACGGAGTTCGTCCATGAAGTAACGTTCGATGGCGACGAGGTCACCGAGTTTAATGACTTGCAGCAACGAGTTCATCGATGTTTCGAAAGTATCGATGCAAATCTTTCATAAATCGTTTGTTGTTTTCAAGAACTTCACACTCCGGTTTGTTTTTGTACAACCACACCAGATTTGATTTCGAATACTTGGTGCGTTTCTGATTGTCATTGGGCTTTCTGGGGATGATTTTTGTCGTTTTTGTAGTAGTCGTCGCGGTCGCGGTCGCGGTGGGTCTGTACGAGAGGGCTTGCATCACGGTGTCCGCGAGGTCATCTTTTTTCTTCGACGCCTCGAACGTTGGAATCCAATGCGCGTTCGTGTCTCCGGTGTGTATGAACTCTTTACAGCGCTCGATGGACGTCTTCTTGCGTTTCAAATACTGCGACCTTCCCGGACCAGCGACGTCGGGTATTTTATGTCTCGCATCGTAGAGAATCGTCTGCGCGTTAGGGTTTTTAATCACAAAATAGGCGTGAAGAAAATGCATCACCGACACCATTTTTTTATTTCGGTCGGGTTGTTTCTCAATGAGAACGACGTCGGCGTCCAAGGTCCACGGCCGTTCGTCGAGATGTTTCCGAAGGGACACGTACACACCGTCCTCGTGTTGGGGTGGGATACCACTGACGTCCCACTCGACGATGCGGTTCGTGGTGTCGTCGAGGAGGCACATCGCGAGATTCCTTATGCCAACATCTATGGAAAGAATCATTTAAATTAAAGACAATTCCTCTCTTTAATTTATGTGGTGTTGGTGGTGTTGTCACACGTTCGAGGGTGAGCCCCTTGAGATGCCAAAAAAATACGATGAACTTCGACGAAAGTTTTACACACAGGGTAAGTTTTGTTCGTGGAGCTGCATGAAGGCGTTCGCGATAGATAACTACGGGGTCAACTTAGGTGGTCGCATCATGGGAAACATCATGTGCATGCGAAAACAAATGTACGGGGTCCTCGGTCCGGTACGGATGGCACCGAAGCGGTACGAGTTGGAGCAGTTCGGGGGTACCCTCACCATCGAGGAGTTTCGAGCGCACGGGGTCATAGATAAAGGTCCGCGTAAACCGGTCAACACAGAGAACGAGCGCGACGTTTCAGTATCCTACGTTTCACCCACACCGCACGTTGTGGAAGAAACCTCGGATGAGTTGAAACTCAAGAGGAAAAAACCTTTGAAACGAACTCACAATTCACTCGAGTCCGCCCTTGGGTTGCGAATTAAACCCAAACAATTAGGACAGGCTGACGCAGAGGCGTCGTAGACAAAGTCACACGAGTCACATTCGTCGAGGATGGTTATTTGTCTGGGGGGTACGAGACCTTCGTGAAATTTTTTCAAATGATGGGCCGTATAAATCCCGTACTTGACAATAGTTTCTAACTTTGGGAAAGCCATACTTAGTATTTTAGTGTAATCCTATCTTTATGCGAGGCAGGGCATGCACTTGCTCTTCAACTTTAACATCCCCGCGAACCCGTCGACCATGGCCGGAACCATGGACTTCAGGAGCGTTTCGAATTCGCTGTCTTCGTCACCCTTGTCAATCTTCTCGATGAGATGGTTCAACAACCCGATGACGAGCTTCTTCTTTTCAGGGCCCGTGAGCGCCTTGATGCCGGACGCCATCGTCATCAACTTCGCGACGATCGGGGGGATGTCCTCCTTGGTGAAACCATCGGCGATGTAGAGCGCGTCGATTTCGTTCACGGTTGCGATGATTTTCTTCGTGTCAATCTTGCCTTCGAACTTTGCGAGGAATGCGTCCATGGTGAGTTTTATTTTATACGCAGATAATAAATGGACATCGACAGGACCCTCGCGGGCAGTGCCATCGCCCTGGGTCTGTACCAGATGGTGGACGGCCTGGGTGACGTCAGCAACGTGTCTTTTCGGTATCTGATGACTGGTATCCTGGCGAGTATTCTGTGGATTCTGTATCAGACAAGAAAAGGGGCAAACTATTCGGCATTATACACATTAATTGGTCTAGTGTTTCAATTGTACGCCCTGCGCCAAGTGCTCTTACGCGATAGGATGCGTCAGGATGCGTCGCCATGAAGGCGAGAATTCTGAGAAGTTGCACCTTTTCCTGGAAACTCAATGTTCCCACTCTACGCATCACGTAGGCTGCGAGCATACCTAGGACGTAAAATCCCTCTTCAATGCTCATCTAATAAAAAGGAACGCTAATAATCCCATCAAAAACACCACAGCGAAACCGGTGAGATAGAACCCGTTGTACTTCTTCTCAGTCTCGTTGCTCTCACACTTCTTGAACACGTCCGTCATCATTCCCGCGGTGACCGCCCCCGCGAGGCCGTACAACATCATGTAGAAGGCGAGGTCTTTTTGGATGAATTTTTGCATGATGAGCACGACTGGGATGGTCGTACCAACGGTAAGGGCGATTTCAAAATATTTTCGCATCTGTGTGTCGCTCTTGACCGCATCACACCCTTCCATCCTTGACAGACCGGTGCTCGTGGTCACGAAATACATCGCAGCCATGGGGACGATGAGTCCAAAGACTGGGAGATAGCCAGCCTCGGTCTGGAGATTGCCGGACTGAAATCTAGCGGCAATGTCGTAAAGTTTCTGAGACATTTCTTGTTACAATGGGGGGAGATTTAAATTTTCATAGCTATCGACCCATAGGATGGGGAGGTCCTTGAACCACGTGTACATCACGGGATTTTTCAACACAATCGGAATCACCCCGAGAGCGAGACACTCCCACGTTCTGTGACAATCCACACCATTGCCCTCGGGACTCGCACAAAACCGGTACTGCGCCAAGTCTTCGATGTACTCTTTCCATGGTTTCGCCTTATTTTTCGGAAACCCCTTGTGAAGGAGTTCATTCTCACACTTTAACCGCACGCGTGGGTTACTGGCAATGTTAAAGTTAAAATACAGCAACTTCGTCTTTGGTGTGGACGCACATCGAGCGAGGTGTTCTTTGTCTGTACGTCGCCACATGTCGACGTTTTCTAAACCGAGGGGTATGCCCATAGTTTTCGGATGGGGAAGCATGTTGCATCCACGCCATTGCACGAGGAGGGGATGCTGAAGGATGCGTTCCACACCACCACTGAAATGGTCGGAGTTGTGCGTGACCAACTCGAACGGGTGGGTGATTTCAGGGAGAATCTTTGCGACGAAATAGTGTATCCAGTCCATCTTCGTAAAGAACGTTCGACAACTCTGAATGAGATGAATGTCTGGATTTGGGTCTCCCGCGACGATGAGTTTTTTGATGTGTTTTAGGCATGATGGATGGGATTGTATGTACCCCCACTCGTAGACACAAACGTCACATTTTTCCATGAAATCTTCCCCAGTCTCCATGATATAAAGATTTACGGCGCTACTTTTCTAAACCAGAGAATATGTTGACAATTCGTCCGAGTATCGTCTGTGGTGAACCGAAGAAGCTCAAGAAGTTTCGCAAGCGTCTCGCGAGAGAGCGTCGTGAGGACCTCGAACGAATGGCTGAGAAAATCAAGGACATTGGCACGGACGAACTTCGTCGCTCAAAGGAAATCCTTCGCGAACATCGAGAATATTTCGAAACAAAGCCGACGGAAAAGAAGAAGGAAAAGTCTATCGACTTTTTCGAGAAGTAAAGGCGAACCACGCCGCCATGATAGTGAACATGGCCATCAAGACTTTATCATCCTGCTCTACCGCTAAGATGGCGCTCAACGTGCTGTAAAGTGCGAAACGCACCTCCCTCTGGGTCCGGTCTAAAGAACGTTTCATCGCGGTCCTACTCTTTTCCAAGTTTAGGACGGCGTTACTGATGTTTTTGATTCGTGTGGGCATTTCCGATGTCGTTTGTAACATACCCTTGATGTCAATCGCTTCGGTCACTTTGTCTTTCACGATGGGTTCCAAGTATGTGTAATAATTAAACTCCGGGTCCAACTTTAAACACGTGCCCTCGACGAGTGAAAACGCCTTTGCCAGATAGATGAACGACGTCGGGAGGATGAATGGTTTCTCTCTCGCGAGGTTGGCGATGACTTCATCTTTCATGAGGTCTTTGACATCTAACGTGCCGAGATAGTCCAAGATGGTTTCGAAAAAAACCTCGATGTCTCCGAGGTCCGTGGCCACTGGGATGATGATTTTCAGTGCCACCAGGGTTTCGACGATTTTCTTCGTGTCCTTGTTGATGATGTGTACGAGGAGTTCCATGAACCCCGAACGTAACTCTTGATTGATGGGGATGACGAGACCAAAGTCATAGAACACTAAACGTCCTTCGGGGAGAAATCCAATGTTTCCCGGGTGTGGGTCGGCGTGAAAGAACCCATGTTCCATGGTTTGTATGACGTAGCTGTTGATGAGGGCGGAACAGAGTTTCTTTTTATTCACCCCCATGGTTCGAATGTCTGTTAATTTTTCAGATGGCACGTATTCCATGACGATGACGTTTGGGGAGGAGAGGTTTTCATAGATGCGTGGTACTTTGACCCACGGCACTTTTCGAAAATTATGTCTGAAGAGGATGGCGTTTTGTACTTCCTTTCTGTAATCCGTCTCTCCCAGGAGATTGTCGATGCTCTCATCGAGGACGTAGCCCGTACCCGTGCCCGTGTCCACGCCGAGACGTTCTAAAAAAGCCACAATGTCTCGAACGTTGTCCATGTCACTCTTCATGATGTTGTAGATGTCTGGACGTTTCACCTTGACGATGACGTCCTCTCCCGTGACCAGTTGCGCTCGATGCACTTGACCGATGGAGGCTGACTTAAATGGTACCTCGTCGAACCACGCAAAGTGTTTCTGATTGACGTACTTTTTAATGTCATCGTAAGCCACGGGAGGGACGTCGTCCTGGAGCGACTCGAGCTCGGCACAAAACTCCAATGGGTAGAGGTCCCCTCTCGTCGAAACGATTTGCCCCAATTTCACAAAGGTGGGACCTAAGTCGAGGAGTTGTTCTTTGGTCCAACGTCCGACTACGGCTTTGTTCTTGGTCGTGGCGTTTTTGAGGAGAAATTTCCCCGCGAACTGCCACGTCTTAGCTTTTTGTATGGCACGCATTTAATATTACAGGCACATTTTAATTAATCGAAAAAGCGCGTCGACCATGTCTTTGTGCTTTGGACTCTCTATGGCGTCTGGGTTTTCTAAAAGATACAAGATGCGATTGTTGTCGTCGGGGAGGGAGTGACACACCTCTCGAGTTCTGATGTAATCCGCGACGACGTAGATGATGCCGTCCAGATATTCCTCGAGAGCCATGTGTAACCACGAGTTCACGGAGGTCCCCCAGTTCGTCGTATCGTCGTTAACCCTGACGCCGTGGCCGTATTTGGCCTTTCCGAATTCCATACGTTGTTTAATGAGGTCCATCGTGATGTTTAAAAGAGAAGCGCTTTAAATTTTTAAACATCATGATTACCATCTTGCCCCATCTCGGTCTCGGTGACCAACTCATCATTAATGGTCTCGTCCGACATTGCGCGGAACATGATGACGTCACTATTTTCGTGAAACATTCACACGAGCGGACGGTGGCTTTCATGTATCGCGACCTCGGTGCTCGCGTGAAAATCATCAAACTCGAAAAAGATGAAAACGAAATGATGGAGTACATAGGCACGCACGATTGTGGACGCATCCTCGCGCTCGGGGCGAACGCGATGTCTGGTGAGAATTTTCAGCGATTGTCACGCAGCCGCTACACAACGTGGTTGTGCGTATTTTACCTTCAGGCAGGTCTGAACCCTAATACGATGTATCGTAAATTTAAGGTGGACCGCGATCGTTCGCGGGAGTTCCCTGCGCCCGATGAACCTTACGTGTTCGTGCACGACGACGAACAGCGGGGGCGAGTCATCAACGTGAACACAAAACTCAAGGTGGTGCGTCCAAAGGTGTCAAAGTTCATGGCGAATGGGATGTTTGAAGACGATGGATTTAATATTTTTGATTACATGACAATCATCGAAAACGCCAAGGAGCGACACATGATGAATTCGAGCTACAGCTGGCTCGTGGAGTTATTTGACATAGGTGACCGCACCACAAACTTTTTCCACATGAACGTGGGTGCGCACGATTACTGGTCACCAGACCAAACGAAGACCTTTTACACCGACGACCTCTGGACGTTTGTGGTATAGCTCTTTTCCTCAACGAGATTGGACCCCGATGTGATGTTAATCTCCTTCTTAATTCTCGCTCGTTCATCGTTAAACTTGTACACCATCCGCGCCTTCTCGACGAACTCCTCACCAAAGTCCTCGAGGGTTTCCAGGTGTCGCAGACGTTCCTCGACGTCCCAGATGATTTCGTTTATTTTTTTCAACGCCGCTTTCTGTTCGGTGGGGAATTCCAAGGCGCGTAACGTCTCTAACTCTTTTCTCACGTTCGCGAGTTTCTCTTCCTCGGTGATGCGCGCATCTTTGATTTCGAGAATCGTGATTTTATCGATGAGTTCACCCTTCGAGACTTCCACGAGAACCATTTAAAGATAAAGAGTGCCTTTTTCTTTAAATGCTGCAGAGACGGGTCGCGGTAGTCACCGGTGCGACGGGTCAGGATGGGTCCTACCTATGCGAACTCCTGTTGGAGAAGGGATACGACGTGAAGTGTCTCGTTCGACGTTCAACGTGTCGTTCGGAACACGCCTTTTTCGACAAGGTGCAGTTGTACGACGGCGATGTCTTGGACCATCCCATCATTCATAAGATGATTCAAGATTGCGATGGCTACGACCGCGTGGAGATTTACAACTTGGCGGCGCAGAGTCACGTGCACACGTCGTTCAACTGCCCCAGGTACACGTTCGAGACGAACACGCTCGGTGTGTTGAACATTTTAGAGAGTGTGCGTCAGAGTAAGAATCCGTCAAAGTATCGCATCTACCAAGCCTCCACGTCGGAGATGTTCGGTAAGGTGCAGGAAATGCCCCAGCGGGAGACCACGCCTTTTTATCCTCGGTCCGTGTACGGCGTGTCCAAAGTGGCCGCACACTGGTTGGTGAAGAACTATCGAGAATCCTACGGGCTCTTCGCGTGTTCGGGTATTCTCTTCAATCACGAGAGTCCCCGCCGTGGCGCAGATTTCGTGACGAAGAAAATTACCGAGGGTTTGAAGCACGGCAAAGTCCTCGAGTTGGGTAATCTCGACGCGGTCAGGGACTGGGGTCACGCCAAGGACTACGTCGAAGCGATGTGGCGCATGTTACAGCAAGATGAAGCGGACGAGTACGTCGTGGCGACGGGGAAGACCCACTCCGTTCGAGACTTTGTCACGATGTGTCTGAAGCATCTCGGGAAGGAGGTGACGTGGGAAGGCACGGGTGAGCATGAAGTTGGCAAGGTCAACGGCGAGGTCGTGGTCAAGGTGTCTCCAAAGTTTTATCGTCCGTGTGAAGTGGATGCCCTCGTGGGTGACGCGTCGAAGATTAAGAGCATCGGATGGGAACAAAAACATTCCATTGAAGATTTAATTACAGATATGTTAGACATGTAATGTACTATGGTCACCCGCGAAACAGCAAAATAAATCCAACTCGTCCACGTGTTTACATTTCAGCGAACTCGCGTACACTGCAAATTCTGATTCGGTAGACATGCCGTGTACGTACCGATATTGTAACGCTTTGTAATATTTTGCGCGCATCGCCACTAAACCAAGAACGCAATCGGTGCCGGGTGTATGCATCTTTGTGCACACGTTGAAAAATTTCACAAAGGCGTCGTGACTTTCGTGGTCGTCCATGACTTGTCTGAAAAATGTAGACGACAACACTTTGTATCGACCCGTGAGTTTAATGACCATGTCATCATCTTTGATGTCTAAATGTTCAATGACCGCCTTGACGTCCGCGAGTTCGTTCCCAGCTTTACTTGGAAAGTTGTACGCGTTGTTATCCGTGTACAACACGTCCACGCCAAAGTCATCTAAAAACGTCGGACGTTGACCATTGTTCTCGACGATGATGGGTTTGATACCCTCGGGCAGAACCTTCAACGTGTTCGTAATGCTGTCGATGTACGTTCGTTTCCTATGTTCTTCGTCATCGATGCCAACTTTTGGTTTTAAACACGCCGTGATGACCAAGTAAATCATGTTATAAATATATCATATCATTACTTTAAGACAAAATAAGATATTTTATTAAATGCGCGTACTCGTGACCGGGGGTGCGGGCTTCATAGGTTCACACTTCGTGCGACGAGCGGGTGATGTCGTCGTTGCGATTTTAGATAAACTCGATTACTGCGCGTCGCTGGAAAACATCAAAGATAGCGGTGCGACTTTCATTAAAGGTGACGTGAGGGATGCCGAACTCGTGTCAAAAGTACTTCGTGACCACGAGGTGGACCACGTCGTGCATTTTGCCGCACAAACACACGTGGACAATTCTTTCGGCAACTCGTTGGAATTTACCAAAAACAACGTCGAAGGCACGCACGTACTTTTGGAGGTGTGTAAAAAGTATGGTAAAATTAAAAAGTTTGTACACATCTCCACCGATGAAGTGTATGGTGAGAGTTCGTACGAACGCGACGAGAGCAACACAGAGGGAGACACAATCTTACAACCTACCAACCCGTACGCGGCGACGAAAGCGGCGGCGGAGATGCTCGTCATGGCGTATGGTCGGTCCTATGGGCTGCCGTACATCATCACTCGTGGCAACAACGTCTACGGACCCAAACAATATCCCGAAAAAGTCATCCCAAAGTTTACCTGTCTCGCCATGCGTGGGCAGAAGCTCACCATTCACGGAGATGGTCTCGGCACGAGGTCTTTCCTGTACGTCGACGACGCCGCTGATGCGTTTCATATCATTCTCGAGAAAGGAAAGGTTGGTGAAATTTACAACATCGGGACGAGTGAGGAACGCACGACCCTTTCCGTGGCCAAGGATATCTGCGCTCATTTTGAGTTAGACCCTGTCAAGTACATCGAGTACGTGGAAGACAGACCTTTCAACGACCGGCGATATTTCATCGATTCCCAAAAAATGCACGACCTCGGATGGACAGCTAAAAAATCGTGGGACGACGGACTTCGCGAAACCATCGAGTGGTACAAAACACACGACACCGAGGTGTACTGGAAACCCTCACCCGTGTTCTTGGTGTATGGTAAGCGTGGGTGGATTGGTGGCCTCATCGGGGATATATTGAAAAAACAGGGATACGTCTATCACTACGCTCAAGAACGTCTCGAACACGCTGAACGCGACATCGAGCGGGTGAAACCCACGCACATTATCAACGCCGCTGGCATCACTGGACGCCCTAACGTAGACTGGTGTGAAACGCACAAGAGGGAGGTCATACAGACCAACGTCGCGGCCACACTTCACATGATTGACGTCGCCAAACGCGCGGGGGTGCACGTGACGAACTTTGCGACGGGCTGTATCTACACCTACGACGACGACCACCCAGTGGGTGGGGGGAAAGGATTCACCGAAGATGACCCACCGAATTTCAGAGGTTCCTATTATTCTCGAACGAAGTGCATGGTGGAAGAACTCATCAAGGAGTACGACAACGTGTGGCAACTTCGTTTGCGCATGCCCATCAGTTCGGATTTGGAAAATCCACGGAATTTCGTGTACAAGATTGCGCGCTATGAAAAAATCGTAAACATTCCAAACTCCATGAGTGTGCTCGATGAACTTTTACCACTCGCGGTACAAGGCGCCTTGCGCGGTCTCACAGGGGTGTATAACTTTACAAATCCAGGGGTCATCTCACACAACGAAGTCATGGATATGTATGGACGTCCATACGTAAATTTTACCGAAGAAGAACAAAATAAAATATTGGCCGCCCCGAGGTCGAACAATCACCTGGACACCACGAAACTTCAAAGAGCGTTCCCAGGTATTTTAGACATTAAAAACTCTCTTAAAAAGCACGTCTTCATGTAATAGTAATGATGAACATCGCCTTCTCAGTCCGTCAATTCACCGAACGTGGCTCTGAAATCGCCGTCTATGACTACGCGGACTACAACGAAAGAATTTTGAATAACAAGTCGTACATCATCTATTTTAGCGATGAGCTTCGTCGCAGTCATGGAATGCACAACAGTCAGGCGACGTTTCCAAAGTTCAGTGCACGTTTCGAGATGATTGAGGTGCGCGATATGGAAGAAATCCCCGGCATCGTTGAAAAATACAAGTTGAACTATTTTTACGCTCAAGTCGGTGGTGAGATGGACCCAATGTATCGTTTCAACGATAAGGCGCTGTGGGGCCCATGTAAGACCATCAAGCATTGTGTGTTCAACACACTTGGACGAGAAGGTGACTATTTCATCAGCATCAGTGAGACGTTGAACACACGGTTCGGCACCAACGTCGACGTTGTACCGTACATCGTGCATTTACCCAAACACGAACGCAACATGCGCGAACGTTTGGGGATTCCACGAGACGCCGTGGTCATCGGTCGTCACGGAGCCATGGACAGCTTTGACGTGAGTACCGCAAAGAATGCGATTCGATATTTCATGGGACTTGAAGAATCCAAAAATGTGTACTTTCTCTTCTTGAACACTGAAAAGTTTTTGGACAATCATCCACGAGTGAAATATCTCGACATGATCACGGACCCCGAAGAAAAAGTTGAATTCATCAACACGTGCGATGCGATGATACATGCGAGGCAGATAGGTGAAACCTTTGGCCTCGCGGTGGCGGAGTTTTCATTCATGAATAAGCCCATCATCACCACGACGTGTGGTGACAAGGAACACCTTCACATCCTCGGCGACCGCGCCATCGTGTTCGAAAGCATCGACGACTTACTCGACATATTCAAAAACATCCGAACTCGCATCGCAGTCAGGGATGACTGGAACGCCTACGAAGCGTACTCACCAGAGCGAGTGATGGAGAAATTTAAACATTTGTTTCTGTGTAATAATTAAATGCTCTATGTGAAAGGTAAATATACGTACATCGAACATCCAAATATTCAGCACATCATGGATAAAGATGGGGGGTATTTCGTGGACTGGTTACGTTGGCGGTATGGATTTAAACACGACATCGAGGGTGTAGTTGCATTTATCAAGGCTCTTATGGCGATGATTACGGACAAAGTACCAGACGCGTACATCGTGGATGAAGATGCCATTCTCCCAAAGGAATGGCAGGTCGATATCACCCATGATGACCTCTTTGTCTCACTCGGTCCGGGGGTGGTGTGGTGCACGCGAGAGTTTGCCATGCGTCTCATGAACAATCTCAACATCAGTCAGAACACGGATGTCATCATCGAGGGATTTTTAAAAAGTCAGGGCATCAAGATGAAAAAGTTTCGGCTCGCCCAGAAAGTTTCCGAACTCACATCTTGGGAAGAACCCATGCGGTCGGAGAGCGCGCTCGCGTTCATTCACGGCTACGGCGGGTTACCGAAGGTGAAGTTCGCCGACATCGTGAAGGAGTACGAGCGGTATGTGTTGGACAAGCGTGATGTGGAACGGAAATTCCAGGAAGTGTACGGTATTCACGTCGACATTAAAAGGTTTGATAAAAGAACTTTCGACTTTTCATAATCAACTTCCCACCACGTGCCATGGAACACCTTCGTGAGGAATGCGGGAACTTCGGTGTAATCGATGGGCACCTCGTGAGATGGCAGAGTCATCCACGTGGGGTCTTTAATGTGCTTAAACACACCTTGGTCGTGGGCGATGACGGGTTTACCGAAGTATTGTGCTTCGAGCATGGGTAAACCCACACCCTCTCCACGAGTGAAGGAGACCACGTAATCACACATGTTGTACAGACCCGCCAGCTCACCCGAGCTCACGCGTTCCGTGCGGTACACCACGTTAGGGCTGTCTGGGAGACCATCTCGATTGTTCGTCTTGAGGATGAGTTTGTGTTCCGTGCCTCGAAGCACTTCATCGAAAACCTTGACTAAATTTTTTGTAT
>Ga0075460_10000808_pt1 | contig 12197 bp, 25 predicted proteins | sample DEB08_DNA_3_FD_77580 | JGI IMG/M metagenome (GOLD analysis project Ga0075460, IMG submission 77580) | Aqueous microbial communities from the Delaware River and Bay under freshwater to marine salinity gradient to study organic matter... | ecosystem: Environmental > Aquatic > Marine > Coastal ...
GGCGGGTTCACGGCTTCGACGGCGATCACGGCGACGGATGCGTCGTGGTCGGTGCCGACGCTTGCCGACCCGGTGGTGCGCGTCACGATTATCGGTGGCGGTGGTGGCGGCGGTGCTTCGGTTGGGGCGGACGGTAGTGACGGTACGAGTTCGACCTTCGTGACTACGGCGGGGACCGCGACGGCGCTTGGCGGGAATGGCGGCGGGGCGGGGAATAGCAACTATGTCGGAGATAACGGCTTCGACGGTTGGGGTACGGGCAATGGCGGAAACGGCGGCAGCGACGCAACAAACGACTTCTCGGGAGGTCAGGGGCAGGGCGGTCAAGGCATCGTGGCGTACTACGACCTCGACGGTATTGCGACGGCGAATGTGACGGTCGGTGCTGGCGGCGCTGGCGGTGTTCCGGCTGCCAGTTACGAGGGCGGCGGCGACGGCGGCGACGGTGTTGTAATCGTTGAGTATCGGGCGGGCTGACATGAAGCGATACGGCGCGAAGGTTCAGGACGGCACCGTTACGGAGGTGCTGGTTCTCGCTGACGGCGTGAAGGGCGACGAGGCGCTGACGGCGTTCGGTCTGGTCGAGCAGGACGGGGTCCGTCCGGGGGTCGGCTGGTCGTGGGACGGGTCCGCGTTCGCGCCACCCCCGCCGCCGCCTGCGACCTGGGACAGCATCCGTGCGGAGCGTGACCGTCTGCTGGCCGCGTCGGACTGGACGCAGGTTTCGGACGCTCCGGTGGACGCAGCAGCGTGGGCGGTGTACCGGCAGGCGCTCCGCGATGTCCCGCAGGACTACGCCAGCCCCGATAAGGTCGTCTGGCCTACCGCACCCTGATGGACCCGGTGCTGATGGTGGGCGGCTGGGCGACCGCGATCGCGGCGACGATCGGGGCTGGGCATCTGATCGTCCGACTGTTCGTGAAGGCGGTCCGTGCCGCCCTGTTCGAGCAGACGCAGGGGTTCAAGGATGATCTGGAGACGTTGGAAGAGTGGTGGGTCGAGCGTCTGGAGCAGATCGAGGATCGGCTGGACAGGATCGACCGTGAACTGCGTCCGAACGGCGGCGCGTCGCTTCGTGACACGGTGGACAGGCTTGAGAAGTGGGCGACCAGCCAGACGTAGCCGAACCGTCGTGGCGTTACCGGCGTCGGGCGATCTTCGGCAGCATGGCGTTCGGCGTGTTCGTGATCGTCTGGGTGCTTGTCCGCTGGGATGACACCCGGCTGGCAGAGACGTTGGCGCTGGGTGCGTTCGGGCTGATCGGAACCGCAGTCGGGTTCTATGCGGGTGCCGCCGCGTATCAGGACGTCCGTCTGTGGCCTCGTCGGACGGCAGACTGGGCCGCATCCGACTATGATCGCCTCCCGCCTATGGAGGATGGTCATGTCTGACCCGAAGAAGGATCTGGAGATCTCGCTGCGGCGCACCCTCGTCCCGATCATGGTCGGGTTCCTGCTGACGCAGGCCGCCCGTGCCGGGTTCAGCATCCCGGAGGATCAACTGACCGGGGTGCTGGAGGCCCTGATCACCGGGGTGTACTACACGGTGCTGCGGATGGTCGAGATGCGCTTCCCGCAGGTCGGTGTGCTGCTGGGTGCGCTGCGTCAGCCCCGGTACCAGTAGTGCGCTACGTCACCCGTGAAGAGTGGGGTGGCGCGAGGGTCGACCGTGTTGCCTATCTTGACCCGACGAGGGTGGATCGGATCTTCCTCCACCATACGACGGGGGCGCAGCAGGACGACAAGGCGCGCTGGCTGCGGTCGATCCAGCGGTTCCACATCGAGCAGCGCGGCTGGTCGGACATTGGGTATAACCTGATCGTGGATGCGGACGGGGTGGCGTATCTGGGTCGCGGGTACGGGCGGGTCGGGGCGCACACCCGAGGGTTCAACTCGACTTCGGTGGCGATCGCGTATCTGGGGAACGGTTCGGAGAACGTCCCTGACGTGGCGACGCGAGCGATCCGTCGCGCCGTCGAGGATGCGCGTCTGTGGTTCGGACGTGATCTGCCCGTCTACGGGCACCGTGACGTCGGTTCGACAACCTGCCCCGGTGTGATGCTGTGGGGCTGGATGCGCGAGGGCATGCCTGTCCGTGATCCCCTGCCGGATCCTGACGTCCGACCGTTCCCGCTTCTCGACGGTGACCCGCTTCGCGACAGGAGTGACGCGCCACCGCATCTTCTCGGTGGTGACGCTGTGAGTTCGCCTACCAGTCGGCCAGTTGACGGTGATGGTGATACACGCACCCCCTCCGGTTCTCGCGCTACACGGCAGTTCACGGTGTCGATCTCGCCGGTTCCCGACCTACGGGACGGTTGGAGGCGGCATCTGGACAGGATGCGCCGTAGGCGGGGTTGACGCCCGTTCGAGGGTGCCGCTAGGTTCCGACCGTCTGGAGGTGCGTCGTGGACGAGTTCGCGGCAGAGCAGGCGGCGATCACGCCGGGCAACGCGGTGTCGTGGTACGAGCGGGTGTCGCCGCATCTGACGGATGCCCAGAGAAGTTCGCTGGACGAGGCGCTGCGGAACCCGACGATCAGCGCGCGCGCGATCGTCGCCGTGTTGGGGCGCTGGGGGCATCCCGTCAAGGAGGGCACCTTGTCCGCTTGGAGACGGTCGCGTGTCCGCTGACGAGTTCCTGAAGGCGCAGCAGGACGTCGGGCAGGCGTCACGCCCCCGCCGTCAGCACCCGACCGGCTGGGAACCCGGTGTTGACACGGCGCGTGGTGTGATCACGGTCGAGGCAGGCGACAGCCCGCCGTCCGACTGGTCAGCGATCATCCGAGAGTTCTCGCTCGACCCGGAGCAGTGGACGGTTGACGAGTCGTACCCGGTTCAGGTGCGGACGTGGGATGCGGGCGACCGACGATGCTTCTACTACAGGGCGACGCTGAAGCCTCTCAGATCGCCTGTAAGCCCGGATGTGGATGCTCTGGTGTCGCGCATCATGCGGCGGCGCATCTCGCCTCCTGCGGCGTCTGAAGGCGTCAGCCGGGCGTTGGTCGTCGCGCTGTCCGACTGGCAGGCGGGCAAGTCCGATCACGGCGGCGCTGAAGCCCTGATCGAGCGTCTGATGCGGCTGCGGCAGGCTGTTCCCGCCCGTGTCCGTCAACTGAAGAAGGCGGGGGTGACGATCGACCGTCTGTACGTCGTCGGCATGGGGGATCTGGTCGAGGGCTGTGACGGTCACTACGCCCAGCAGACGTTCAGCGTCGAACTTGACGGTCGGCAGCAGGTCAAGTTGGTGCGCCGGGTGTTGGTCGAACTGTTGACCGACTGGGCGAAGTTGGCACCGCAGGTGATCGTGGCTGCCGTCCCCGGCAACCACGGTGAGAACCGGCGCGGCGGCAAGTCGTTCACGACGTTCGAGGACAACTCGGATCTTGCCGTCGTCGAGCAGGTCGGTGAGATACTTGGTGCGAACCCTGACGCCTTCGGGCACGTGCGGTTCGTGATCGCGGACGGGGACATGACCCTGACGTTGGACGTTGCCGGGACGGTCGTCGCGTTCGCGCATGGGCATCAGGCGCGTGGCGGCGGTACGCCGCAGCAACGTCTTGCGCGTTGGTGGCGTGACAAGGCGCAGACGCGACACCGGGTCGGTGACGCCGACGTGCTTGTGACCGGTCACTACCATCACCTTCAGGTAGTTCAGGACGGCCCTCGGACGTGGTTCCAATGCCCAGCCCTCGACGGCGGTTCACGTTGGTGGGAGGAACAGGGCGGCGCGACGACGGCCTGCGGCACGCTGACGTTCGTCTGTGACGCGGAAGGTTGGGACCACGTGAAGGTGTTGCGGTGAAGATCGGCGCGCACGACGTGGCGATCCTGTTCAGCGAGACTGCTGACGTCGAACTTGCGCGCGAGGGTCTGTGCGGACGTTCCGACGTCGAGCGTCTGACGATCGAACTACGCAGCGACCTCGCACCGTCGGTCAGACACGAGACTCTGCTTCATGAGGTTCTTCATCACGTGTGGCATCAGACGGCGCTGCCTGAACTGTGCGGCGACCAAGAAGAGATCGTGATCCGGTCGCTGGCCCCGATCCTGTCGACCGTCGTTCAGTTCACCGATCGGCGTATTCCCTGATCACCACTCCACCCGGTGGTTCAGGTATTCCTCACGCAGCACGTCGGCGTATGTCGGGTCGATGAACTTGGCGCTGGTGTGGAGGTATGCGTTGGCGAACACGGGTCCGTGCCCGAGGTCGTCCATCTCTCCGACCCAGTGGCACGCTTCGTGGATGAGGATCCACTTCGAGTTCAGGTGGTCGGGGGCGATCGACAGTTCCGGTCGGACGATCACCTTGCCGCCACGCTCGGTTCGCTTCCAGTCCGTCCCTGCCTCGCTCCAGCGGCTGCCCTTACGCTTCAGCGTGATGTCGAGGCGGTTGCGGCGCGCCGGGATGTTGGCGACGGGGCGCTGGATGCGCGGCGTGATCGCCCGGTACTCGGCCCAGTCGCTGATGCGTCGGACGAACCACAGCGCGTCGCGCATCGGGTCGGGCGCGTCAGAGACGAGCATCGGGATGCCGAGGTCGCGGGCGCGGGCGTTCGCGGCCCACGTTGCCTTGTAGACCCGGCTTCGTTGGTTGTCGCGGTTCATGTTGCGTCCCCTGTATCGAGTAGTTACAAGGTACGCGGACTTCGGACGCCTGTCAACCATCTAGCACCATCAGTCTTCGACCGATCCTCCAGAGAAGAACGGTGAACGCTAGAACGCTGCTACAGACGCGCAGAACCCGGTGATGGGCACACACGCACCCACCACAGAACTCCGCTCACACAGCATCTCATGATGCCGTTCTAACAGAAGACCCCCCCAGAACTGCGGGGGGGCGTGCCTGCGGTGCGGAACGTCAGGCGTTCGCGTCCACACCGACGAGGGCTGACACGGACAGTTCGCCGCAGATCCAGTCGGCAGCCTTCTGTGCGCGCTGCGCCGCGCCGATCAGCATCGAGCGATCGTCGCGCAGACGCTCCAGCCACGACTTGACGTAGGCGGCGTGCTGATCCATCTCTGTGGTCAGCCCCATGCGCGCGGCGATCATGGCGGCGGCGATCTCTGCGGTCAGTTCCTCTGCCGCGTAGTCGGCGCAACCGAACTGATGCGACTGACCCTCCCAACGGTTCAGACGCGACTGATGCCCGGTCGAGTGCGCGGCTTCGTGGAGCAGTGCGCCCGTGTAACCCTCGACGGTGCGGAACTGCTCGTCGCGCGGCATCTTGATCGCGTCGCTGTTCGGCAGATACGCGGGCTGGTCGCCTTCGATCCTGAACGTCGGCAGGCTGTTGCCCGTGTCCGTCCACACACCCAGCACGTAGTCGCGCACCGACGCGATCGTGTCCACGTCAACGTCGGTCGTCGCGTGCTGCGGCTGGGTGATGCCGTCGACCTGCTCCGAGTTGAACACGGTGTAGTAGCGGAGCAGCGGGATGGTGTCGTCGCCGCGTTCGATCATCTTCCAGAACACGATCGCGGTGCCCTGTTCGCCCTTGCGAACCTGCCCGCCGATCGACTGTGCCTGCTTGTAGGTGAGCCAACGGTTGCTGCCGTACCCGCACTCGTCAGCGACCGACTGGAGGATCAGCCAGTTGATGCCACGGTAGACGTGACCGCTGACGAGGTTCGCGGGTGCGCCGCGCGTCACCCACGGCTTCTGCCACGGGACGACGCCGGACTCCAGCGCGGCGATGATCGAGTCGGTGACCTTGTTCTGAACGTCGGTTCGGTTCGGCATGGTGTCTCCGGTCGCGGTTCGTGGTGTAACACTACGCGACAGCACGGCGGGTGTCAACCACGGCGAACCGACGGCAGGTTGACGCTCCCGTGTGGTTGACGAACGGTGTCAGTCCGCATAGTGTTCGTCACGCGATCGGGTCCCTCTCTGCCCGACCGCAGGGGCGGCGACCACCCCCCTTCGCGTCCCCCGCGTCCGGTCGCCGCCCCGCCCCCAACTTGGAGGAACAGATGCGTCCGACACCGCGAACCCAGATCGAACACGAACTGTCGGAACGTCAGCCCGGCGTCACGCTGCCGACATGGTTGACCGCACGGCAGAACGAGTCCAAGTCGCTGCGCGTGATCGCGCGCGAACTGACGACCCTTACCGGCATCCCGATCAGTCACGAGTCGATCAGGAAGTGGATCCGTGAGGGCTGACGACTACGAGAGAGTGATCGCCGCGCTTGATGCGCGTCTGTCTGCGGCGCAGGCAGAGATCGCGCGACTGCGTGCCGCACTTGATCGAACCGGAACTGTAGTAGAGAACATGGAGCGTCGCGTCGACCTGCTGACGCGCATCCCCGACTGAACAGAGAGGACAGCATGACCTGCGGGCTGGATCACTCGACACAGGAAGACCGGAACCGATACTACGCCGAACTGACCGAACGGTTCGACAGCGCGACCCGAGAGGTGTGGGAAGCCTCGTCCAGCATGCGAACGCTGCTGAACGTGGTCGATCAGACGCTCTCGGTGATCGACCCTGACGACTCGGACACGGACACCGACGTTCGGTATCTGTTCAACCTTCAGACCGAGGTTCACACCCTCGCCACGCGACTGTCGCGGGCGTTCGCCAACCTCGACGCGCGCTACCAGTATCTGTCCACGATCCCGAAGGCGGTGCGCCCATGACGACCCCGGTGCTTGCCGAACAGGTCAAGGGCAAGGGACGCCACTACCGCATCCCCGACACCGACCACCTTGTTCCGTCCGTGACCAACATCATCAGCGTGCTGGACAAGCCTGCGCTGCCGTACTGGGCGGCGAAGATGGTCGCGCAGACCGCGTGGGAACTGCGTGACGCGATCGGCAACTTGGAGGAAGACGAGGCGGTTGATCTGCTGAAGGGCAGCCCGTGGCGACGATCGCGCCGCGCCGCAGACCGTGGCACGACCATCCATGAGTGGCTTCAGGCGAGGGTCCTCGGGCTGCCGCTCCCTGACACGGACGGCGAGGCTGCCGAGTATGTGGACGCAGCCGAGTCGTGGGTACAGCGGTTCAACCCCGTCCCCGTCCACACCGAGGTCACGCTGTTCGGTGACGGGTACGCGGGCACGGCTGACGCCATTCTGGAGATCGGCGGGCAGGTGTACCTGATCGACTACAAGACGTCCTCGGGCCTGTATCCCGAGGTGGCACTACAACTGTCGGCCCTCGCGTGGTCGGACACCATGATCGCGGACGGCGAGGTACAGAACACCCCAGAGATCGACCGGGTGGCTGCCGTCAGGATCGGCAAGGACGGCAAGTGGGAGATGCGCGAGGTCATGGACGTCCGCGACTGCGTGGAGGCGTTCGACCACCTGCTGGCGGTCTGGCATTGGAAGCATGGAAGCAACCCACTCGGAGGGATGATCAAGTGAGAGTCCAACAGTACGAACTGGCGCGTCCGTTCCCGGACAGCCTGATCAAGCAGAAGCCCGGCAAGTTCGCCGCCGACTACGTTGACCACGGAACGATCGTCCAGCGGCTGCTGGAGGTCGTCGGGCCGTTCGACTGGGAGATCACCTCCCCGATCACGAACACGGACGGGCTGATCGTCGGCTGCGTCGGCACCCTCCACGTCGAGATCGACGGCGTGTCCGTCCACATCAGCGAGGTCGGGGACGTCGAGCATCCCGGTCAGAACAGCGCGACCAACCTGAAGACGGCGAGCAGCGACGCGCTGAAGCGTGCGGCCATGCGCGTCGGCGTCGGGCTTCACCTCTGGGTCGGCAAGGAGAACTACTACCTTGACCGTGCGCTGAAGAAGGACATGGACGACTTCGACCCGCCGTCCAGCCCGATGCCCGATCGCGTCGCTGACCCTGACGAGTTCTGATGCCCGTCTGGGTGACACAGGAAGCGGTGGACTGGTTCAACAGCGGGGACGACTGGCGCCCTGCCGACGGGACGCCGACGTACCGTGAGGTGCTGCGGATGCTGGGTGAAGAGAAGGCGCGCACCCAGCATCTGCGGCGCCTGCTGCGTCAGGGACTACAGGCGATGGAGGATCAGGTCATGATCGACCCGCTCTACGAACTTGAACTGCGCGAGCGAGGGCTGCTGTGACCGATCAGATGCTTGTTCAGATGATGGACGAGGCACGCCGTCTGTCCGAGAAGTTGGAAGCCGGACTGAAGGCGCTGCGTGACGCCTCTGCCGACTATGCGAACGCCGAACACCGCTACAGGGAGGCGCGCGCCAAGGCCTACCTTCAGGCGGCAGGGACGGTCGGGGAACGTGAGGCGCGTGCGGACATGCTGACGGGCGAACTGCGGCTTCAGCGCGACCTTGCGGACGGGATGAGGTCGTCGGCGCTGGAGGCGGTTCGATCACGCCGTCAACAGTTGTCCGCGCTACAGTCGCTGCTTGCGGCTCACCGTGCGGAAGCGGAGTATGTTCGGACCACAGGTGGTACCGGGGCATGAGTCGTTCTGTTCCCGCTGCGGGGCTGAACTACAGATCCCTATGGCGATCACCCGTCTGGAGCGGCGACCGTGGCGGCTGGTGTGGCGGTGTCGCGTCTGCTCTGAACTGTCCCAACGGCGGCTGACACGGACTGACGCCGGGGTTGTTGCCGAGTGGTTCGACGTTGCCTACGGTTCGCAGGTCAGCATCCGAGAGGTCGAGGCGATCGAACGTCTGACGCCGGATGCGTTCGAGGTGCTGCTGCGTGAGACAGTATTCGGAACGTAGGCGTAGGCGTGACGCGGTGTACCCAGCCCGTCGTCAGCAGGTGTTCGATCGTGCGGACGGTCTGTGTGAGGCGAGGGCGACCGCGAACTGTACGGGCCGCTGCGAGCAGGTTCACCACATAGCGGGCAGGGGCGGCGACGACCCTCACGCGATCAGCAACCTGCTGGGCTGTTGCGCGCCATGTCACGACTGGATCCATAGGAACCCGTCTGACGCGCGTGATCGTGGTCTGATGCGTTCTCGCCTGTAACTGACGCTGTGAGATGCTGCGTGCTGTCAGATGCTGGTACGGCGCGTATGTCGCCATGCGCCGGTTCCGCTGCGCTCCTACGGTCAGTCTATGAACTGACGTGTTACTGACGGATCCTTCGAGGTTCTGCCGCATCAGTTGGTTGACGATCCCTGCGGCTGTCGCGTATGGTTACGCCATGAACACGACACCGAACACCGACACCACGACCGCCACCGCCACGTATCTGATCCGCACGGACGACGCTGACTACATCGCCGCTGACGTGGCACGTTCGATCGACCGGCACGCGATCGTCCTGACCACGGACGTTCGTCGCGTGACCGCAGAGATCGCCCAGATCGCCGTGAGGTTCGTCAGCCCGAAGCACGAGGTCGTCGCTCACAAGACTCGCGGGCTTCACGTGGCGCTCCACTACGCGCCAACCGACCTGCTGTAACAACCGGAGAGGATAGAACCGTGGACACGATCACCGTTCAGAACCACGACCAGTTCGGGGCCGCCTCTGGGCGATCCTTCACGTTCCGTCTCGTCCGCAAGGGCGAGGGTTACGGGCGTGACCGCTGCCTGACGCACGACGACGACCGCCCGATGGTCGAGGTCTACGACTCCAAGTTCGCGGGTGACCCGTACTGCGAGGCCGAGGGTCAGACGATCGCCCAGTACTACGTCGAGACGCTGCTGGGTATGGACGGGCGCTACGGGCTCGACCTCCACGGCGGGGTCAGCGAGTGGAAGGTCGACAACTTCGCGTTCGGGATCGTCCGGGTCTGGCTGAACAGCCACATGGCGACCCGATGATCGGGGACGACGTTCGACCGATCGCCGCCGTGGACGCGCTGTTGCGGGCGCGCACCATGCTGAACGCGGTGCTGGCGCAGAAGGTGCTGGCATGAAACTGGGCGGACTGTTCTCCGGCATCGGCGGGTTCGAGTTGGCATGGACCCGTCTAGGCGGTGAGGTCGCGTGGATGTGCGAGTGGGATAAGAACGCCCGGAAGGTTCTGGAAGCCCGGTTCTCCGGCGTGCCGATCTACCCGGATGTGCGTGACCTCGACCCTTCGGAGGTCGAGGCGGTGGATGTGCTGACCGGCGGTTCGCCCTGTCAGGGATTCTCCGTGGCTGGCAGCCGGACGGGGTTGGAGCATTCGGAGTCGCAACTGTTCGCGGACTACATCCGCATCATGGACGGCCTTGCGGAGCGCGGGCTGAAGTGGGCGCTGTGGGAGAACGTCCCCGGCGTTCTGAGCATCGAGGACGAGGATGGGAACCGAACCTTCGAGCATGTGGTCGCCGCCTTGGCAGGAGGAACTGTCCCTGTTCGACTTGACCCCGGAAAGCGGTGGGGTGCGGGTATGGCTGCTGGACGGGGTCGAGCCGTTGCGTGGCGCGTGCTGGATTCCCGATTCTTCGGAGTGGCCCAGCGGCGGCGACGGGTTTTCGCGTGTGTCGCTTTCGGAGGTTCTTGTGAGGATCGGGCCGGACGAGCCTTACTGGCTGTCGCCGAAGGCGTGCGCCGGGATTCTGCGGAGGGCGTCGAGGCGGGGCAAGGAACTGCCGGAGGCGCTGCGTCAGGCGTTGGAGGCGCGTGCGCGTTCAACTGGCAGTCCGGTGGAGATGCCAGAGGGCTTGACCTGACCGATCAGCCGTCGGCGTTGACGACGCAGCAGACTCCTGCGGCGTTGATACCGCAGGCGTTCGACATGTGGACGCTTCAGGCCAGCAAGCAGCATGGTGTCGCTCTGCCAGGAGCACAGTACGGCGTGCGCCGTCTCACCCCAGTCGAGTGCGAACGGCTCCAAGCGTTCCCCGACGGCTGGACCGAACCCGCAGGATCCGACTCGGCCCGTTACAAGGCGCTGGGGAACGCGGTGACGGTGAACACGGTCGGCTGGATTCTGCGGCGGATGAAGGCGCAAGGATGAGCGGTGCGTCGTCTCGGCGCAAGGGCAACCGGGCTGAACTCGCGGTCGTCAGCACCCTCGACTGGCGGCGCGAGACGATGAGCGACCTTGCGTCCGACTCGCCGTACTACCACGAACTGCGCGAACGCTGCCCGGACTGCGGCGGCCCGATCGGGTTCAGCGTTTGCTCTGGCGATCGCGCCGACCTGCTGGACGACTACTACGACGACGATCAGGAGGACGAGGACGATGAGTAAGCGAGGGCTGATGCCCGAACCGAAGCGGCCGGGTGAGTTCGAGACGATCAGGCAGATCCGAGGGTTCAACAGCGCGTCAGGGAGGTTCTGGTTCCACGCCGACGCCATGCGGTTCTTCGGGTCGCGCATCCATCAGAAGGTGTGGGGCGGGCGCTGGTTCGTGACGTCGGAACAGGACCCGCAGGGGATCGTCTGGGACGGCGCGCGACGGTTCACGGTTCGCAAGGTTCAGGAGGACGGTTCGATCACCACCTGCGGCATCTTCGGTCAGTACGCGACGAGCAGGGAGGCGCACCGTGCCGCCCTGCGGCATGCGGTGGACGAGAGGCGCGAGCAGGAGGGCGTCTGATGCCGAGGTTCACGTCCGACTACTGGAGGGCGCGCGGTTACGCGGCTGGGGCGCACGACTCTGATCACGTCCGTAGGCTTGCGGACATACGCCCGCCGCTGTCGGGTGAGTTCGCGGGGGAGTCGATCCCGGAGATCTTCGGATCGTGGGAAGAGGCGACCGACGAGAACATGGACGCATACGAGCAGGGCTACTACGAGGCGATACTGAGGGAGGTTCGTGATGCCTGAACAGCAGGATCTGTTCGCTTCGATCGCGGCGAGGGATGAGGCGATCAAGCGCGTCGGTGAGGGTGCCGGGGATACGTGGATGAGAATGGCGATCCACACCGTGGCTGACGTGGCTGCCGAAGAGGGCGAGTTCACCACGGACGAGGTCTGGGCAGAGTTCGAGCGTCGTGAGATGCTGCCGCGTGAACCGCGCGCCATGGGTGCGGTGATGAAGCAGGCGGCGGCGCAGGGGTTCATCTGCCCGACCGATCGGTATCGCCCCTCGGCGCGCCCGGAATGTCACGCCCGCCCGGTCAAGGTGTGGACACGATCAGGGCTGACGCATCCGCTGACGTGGACGGTGATCCTGCCGAGAACAGCGCAGTAGGACGCTGTGTGAGCGCAGTTCCGGGTGCGGTGCGTATCGTCACGTCACCGACTTCCGCGACGCTCCTACGGCAGTCTATGAAGTCGTCGTCTACTCGCAGGATCCTCGCAGAACTGATCACGGCAGTCTGCGTCTCTGGGTTGACACTCCTGTGG
>Ga0075460_10000816_pt1 | contig 12119 bp, 12 predicted proteins | sample DEB08_DNA_3_FD_77580 | JGI IMG/M metagenome (GOLD analysis project Ga0075460, IMG submission 77580) | Aqueous microbial communities from the Delaware River and Bay under freshwater to marine salinity gradient to study organic matter... | ecosystem: Environmental > Aquatic > Marine > Coastal ...
CGTTCGATGAAGTCAAAGTCAAGTGCGAGGTTCATCGCCGCGAGACCTGCGACGATCACGCTGAAACCGATTGACATCAGGCTTGAACTTGCAAGGAACGACACGTTTCCACCGAATAGCGATACCACCCACGAGATCATGTAGAACACCATCACACCGAGGGTTGCAGAAATCACAATTTTTCGGAATCGATCAGTTACTCGGATCACACCGGTGACGTACAGACCCAACATCACCGCAGTAACAGCGAGCGTGGCGCCAGCTGCCTGGATGACGATGCCGTCATAGAACTCTTCGAATGCTCGTGATACCGAACCCACAAACACGCCCTGCGCAAGCGCGTACACCGGTGCCACAAAGCGGGCGAGATGCGGCTTAAACGCCATGAGAAATGCAAGACCAAGCCCAACGAACACACCGACCATCGCAAGCGGAGGAATGCCATACTGCACAGTGCCCTGAGCACCGACGATTGGCGAGCCTGTCTTATACCAGCCGTAGGTTGCTGAGAGCAGCAACAACACAATCAGCACCGCCGTTGCGCTGACACTGCCTCGGACCGTCATCGTCTCACCTGGCGAGGGCGGTGGAGTCCAATCAGAGATCGGGCCGTCATTCACTCCAGCGCGCTGGGACGCGTCTGGGGCTGCCCATTTTGCAAGGGTTCGCTCATTAAGAACTGGGTTCGACATCATCTACCTCCAAGGGATTGCGAATCGAATTACAACTATGTTACCTCACATTTTTCGGTGGGTGTCGGCCTCTACGTCGGTATCGTGACAGTTGTCTCATCCACCGATTTTCCACCGAAAAGGGAGCCGTAATGGCGAAGGAACGAGTTGACAGAGACGACGAGGATCTCGTCCGTCTTTACCTCACCGACATCGGACAGTACGTCCTGCTCACGAAGGACGACGAAGTTCGTCTCGCAAAGGAAATCGAGGCCGGAAAAGAAGCCCTCGAGGTTCTCGAGGCGGGTGGAAAAGATCTCACAACTCACAAGAAGCGTGAGTTGCGTCGAACCGCTCGCCGTGGTGAAGAAGCAGAGCGTCAATTCGTGCAATCAAACCTGCGTCTCGTGGTATCGATTGCGAAGAAATACCAAGCATCTGGTCTGCCACTCCTCGACTTGATTCAAGAAGGCAACCTTGGTCTTATGCACGCTGTCGAGAAGTTCGACTGGCGTAAAGGCTTCAAATTCTCGACGTACGCCACCTGGTGGATTCGCCAGGCAATTACGCGCGGTATCGCAAATACCGGTCGAACAATCCGCCTACCAGTTCATGCCGGTGACACCCTCGCCCGTCTGCAGAAAGCACGCACTCGTCTCGAGTTGAAATATGGTCGTCCAGCAACGTTGGCTGAACTCGCCCAAGAGGTCGAGATGCCAGAAGACAAGGTCACCGAAGCACTTCGCTTCGCTGCCGAGCCCCTTTCACTCTCAGAGCCGCTCCGTGAAGATGGAGATGCCGAGCTTGGTGATGTTGTCGAAGACCGTGCCGCTGAATCTCCTTTTGAGGTTGCAGCAACAGCGTTGCTTCCAGAAGAAATCTCTCGTCTGCTTGCTCCACTCGACGAGCGTGAGAGCGAGATTCTGAAACTCCGTTTTGGCCTCGACCGTGGTGAGCCTCGCACCCTCGAAGAGGTTGGCGAGCATTTCAACCTCACCCGTGAGCGCATCCGCCAGATTGAGGCACGCGCCATGTCGAAGTTGCGTCACCCATCAAGCGATACTGGCGCCCGCGACCTCCTCGCCGTATAGGCATCGCTCAACGCGTTGGCCGAATGAACTGGTGCCACCCGCCGTTGGGTGACACCGGCTGACTCATCCCATCTGAAGGAATTCGACGAGGTTCCCATCTGGGTCGCGCACGATCGCAATGGTCACACCTGGTCGTAGCTCGACGACTGGTGTCACCACTTTCACATCCGCTGCCTCGCATGCTGCAACGACCTCGTGAATGTTTTCCATGTGGATGGTGAAGTACCGATAACCGGTTCCGCCCTCAATACCACCGCTCCCAGGTCGCGCCTCAGGAGTTGCATCAAAGCACACCAACTTGATCAGCGAATCGCCACAGCGGAGACGATGCATCGTTCCGCCACCACCGATGGGCATTGGCATGTCGCCTTCATGGTTCATTCCCAGAAGGTCACGGTAAAACGCAAGTGAGCGTTCTGAGTCTTGAATAACAATGCCGAGGTCAATTGCTCGCTGCTGGTGCTGAATGGTCATGTCTGCAAACTACGCGACTCGATATCAGTCTGAGCGAGCCGGGCGCGTAGCGTCTACAACATGAACTTCACTGCAGAACATGAAGAGTTCCGTTCAGTTGTCCGATCATTCGTTGAGCAAGAGGTAAATCCTCGAATTCCGGAATGGGAAGAAGCCGAGATGATGCCTCTTCGTGACATCTTTTCGAAAATGGGTTCGCTCGGTTTTCTAGGTCTTGAATACGAACCCGAATTTGGTGGCCAAGGCGCTGACCACCTGTTCACAGTGATTCTGGCTGAGGAGTTTGGCCGTTGTGATCACGGTTCGTTGCCGATGGCCCTTGGTGTTCAAGTTGATATGGCCACACCGTCGCTAGCGAAGTTTGGTTCAGCCGAACAGAAGGCAAAGTTTTTGAAACCAGCGCTCGAAGGCACGAACGTGTGCTCCATCGCTGTCAGTGAACCTGATGCTGGCTCAGACGTTGCCGGGTTGAGAACCCGCGCGGTGAGAGATGGCGACCAGTGGGTCATCAATGGTTCAAAGATGTGGATCACAAACTCGCTGCAGGCTGATTGGCTCTGTCTGCTGGCACGAACATCAGATGATGGCGGTTACAACGGGATGAGCCAGATCATCGTGCCGACAGATACAGAAGGCTTTTCGGTGTCAAAGAAGCTCGACAAACTTGGCATGCGAGCATCAGACACCGGCTTACTCTCATTCGATGACTGCCGCGTTCCTGTGAGCAACACCATCGGTGAAATTGGTCGAGGGTTCCAGCAGCAAATGGCACAGTTTGTTGTCGAGCGAATGTGGGCTGCGTACTCAACAGTCGGCGCATGTGAGTTGGCATTGGAGCGAACCGCTCAATACCTTCGTGAACGTCACGCCTTCGGAAAGCCACTGCTTGCGAATCAGCACCTGCAGTACAACCTCGCCGAGCTCTCGGCAGAACTTGACCTGCTGCGCAGTTACAACTACTCGATAGCTGAGAAGTATCAGCAAGGTATCGACACCACCCGTGAGGCAACCATCGCAAAGCTCACCGCTGGCCGGCTGATCCGCAAAGTTGCTGACACCTGCCTGCAATATCACGGAGGAATGGGCTACGTCGAAGAAACTTGGACGGCGCGATTCTTCCGCGACAATCGACTGTCATCAATTGGTGGCGGCGCTGATGAAGTCATGTTGCAAGTGCTTGCGCGTCTTGACGGATTTACTGCCTAAAAACCGGAACCCCTTGGGCTCAGTGGGATCCGTCAAGATCCCGGCACCTACATTCGGGTAATGGACGTACGAAGCCTGATGCGCCAAGCCGCGCACCTCAACTCACATCGAACTGCAATCATCTACACCGACGGCACAACGTCGGAGCAACTCACATTTGCGGATGCGTGGACTCGTGGCGTTCGTATGGCAAATGCACTCTTAGAACTAGGCCTCAATCCTGGTGACCGGATCGGCGTTCTTGAGGACAACTCGATCGGTGCACAAGATTTCTTCGCTGGCGCAGCAGCTGGCGGATTTGTTCGAGTTCCGCTCTACGCCCGAAACAGCATTGACAGCCACCATCACATGCTGAGTCACACCGGTTGCCGGGCAGTTGTTGTTGCCGGTCACTACCTGGACGAAATTGATGCTGTTCGTGAGCAGTTACCAGATCTTGAACACGTGATCGTCCGTGGTGACGATTATGAATCATGGCTCGCCAGCTTTTCTGACGTAGATCCGAACGTCGCCATACAACCTGATGACTGGTACATCATTCGTCACACTGGCGGCACAACCGGAAAATCGAAAGGTGTGGCGTATAGCCATCGTTCGTGGCTCGCTGCTGGTCGAGATTGGTTCTACAACTTCCCGCCGATGGAGGCCGGCGACCGTTGCCTGCACGTTGGCCCGATTTCACATGGTTCGGGATATCTCTACACCCCAACATGGCTGAGTGGTGGCACCAACGTGATGCTCGATCATTTTGATCCAGCCGAAACCCTTGAGGTGATGGAACGCGAGCGGATTTCGTACATGTTTGCGGTTCCGGCAATGTTGAATGCTCTGGCGCGGGAACCAAGTGCTCGTTCACGTGACTGGTCGGCACTGCGCGTACTCCAGATTGGTGGATCTCCGATTGCCGATGAAACAGCACTTCTCGGCCGTGAGGTATTTGGCCCAGTGCTGTTCCAGGGTTACGGCCAGACCGAGGCGGTTCCGGTGTGCATGATGGGCCCTGATGAATGGTTCTCGGAAGTTCCGGGATCAAACCCGTTGCGATCAACCGGCCGTGCCTTGCCGTTTGCGTTGCTTGAAATTCGTGATCCCGAAGATTCTTTGGTGAGTCTTCCAATCGGCGAAGAGGGAGAGATTGCGATCCGATGCGACGGCCAGATGACCGGCTTTTGGGAAAACCCTGAGGCGACTGCGGAACGCATCACAAGCGATGGTTTCGTGCTCACGGGAGACATCGGACGCCTCGACGAAAATGGTTACCTCTACGTTCTTGATCGAAAAGACGACATGATCATCTCAGGTGGCTACAACATTTGGCCTGCTGAACTTGAGAACACGATCGCCGAACATCCTGCGGTCATCGAAGTCGCTGTCTTTGCAGCACCTAATGAACGGTGGGGAGAGACCCCAGCTGCGGTGTGCGTCATCGCCGAAGGTGATGCTGACCATGACGCCTTACGAAACGAAGTTGTTCAACTCTGCGTTGATCAGTTGGGCTCGTATAAGAAGCCTGGCGTTGTTGAATTCCGGACAGAGCCACTTCCAAAAAGCCCGGTCGGTAAGGTCCAGCGACGTACTCTGCGTGAACCGTATTGGCAGGGAGTTGATCGACGAGTTGGAGGTGTGTGATGGGTGATGTGTTGCTCATGACAGATACGGCAGCAGCAAATCTTCGTGAGCGGGTCACATCGATTGCGCCTGATCTTCAGATTCTTGAATTGATCGATGGGGTTGATCTTTCTGAGGATGAGCTCGCCAGTATCACCCATGCATTCTTTTCTGCTGACTGTTGGCCTGATCGAAGTACACCGTTTCTCAAGGCCTGTCTTGCTGCTCCCAATCTGCGTTGGCTACAAAGCGCCTCCGCTGGTGGCGATCACCCAGTGTTTGCGAAGTTTCAAGATCGTGGTGTCGAGGTGTTATTCACGCCGGGCGGGTCGGCGCCTTCTATTGCTCAGACCGTCATGATGATGTTGCTTGCGTTGGTTCGGGGGCTTCCCGAGTTACTTGATGCCCAGCAGCGTCGAGCATGGGAAGTTCGTTCGACGGTTGACGTTGGAGATTTGCGTGTCGGCATTATCGGCATGGGGTCGATCGGAGCCGAAGTCGCAAAACTTGTCTCTGTGACCGGTGCAGAGGTCATTGGTGTCCGTCGCACTCCCCGAGGGGACGAACCTTGTGAGACGTGGCCTGATTCTCGTCGCGATGAGGTCTTGGCCTCGTCTGATGTCATCGTGTTGTGCATGCCGCTAACCGATGAGACTCACCACTCGATTGGCGAGCGTGAATTTTCGATGATGCCAAAGGGGGCAATCGTCATCAATGTGGGGCGTGGCAACTGCGTCGATGAGGAGGCAATGATTGCTCACCTCGAGTCAGGCCATCTCGGTGGTGCCGGCCTCGATGTGTTCGCGGTGGAGCCACTTCCTGAGGAGAGCCCTCTGTGGTCAATGCCTCGGGTACTCATCTCCCCACACTCATCTGGAACAACCGATCGGTCGATCCGTCGGACGGAAGACGCGTTCGTAGAGAATCTTCAGAAGACAACCTGAGTCTCCGGCGTCTGGCCAACGCCTACGTCATACGCTTGTATCCCCGACCTTCTCTCCACTCTGTCTTTGTGGAGGAATATGTACACCGTCTGTTGGTCACCGAAGGGTGGCAGTGGAACCACCGTCGTTGCATCGGCCATTGCTTTACGACATCAAGAACCACACACACTCGTCGACCTCGCCGGAGACCTGCCCGCAGTACTCGGCCTTGATGATGGTGGTCGCGGAATTCGTGATGCTCTCGCCGACGACACCACAATCACCGATCTACACCATCTGGCGACCCCAATTAACGAGCACCAATCGTTGATCCGGCGCGGAACTGCCGTCACTGTGCCGCCGCACCGGTGGCATGAATGTGCACTTCACTTCGCAAGTAACGGCTCTTACACCATCGATGCTGGGACGGTGACGTCTCCAGACGACATTCCGATGCCGTTGCTGCAACATGCTGATCAGCGGCTGATTGTGTTGCGGCCCTGCTACCTCGCATTAAGACGGGCCCGCCTGACTTCCCACTTCAACCCTGACGGAATCATTTTGATTGATGAGCCTGGGCGAGCGCTGTCCGCACACGATGTCGCAAGTTGTCTCGACACCCCAGTAATTGCGCAAATCCCTTGTGACCCACGAGTCGCAAGGGCAGTTGATGCAGGCCTGCTGTCGGTTCGCCCGCCCCGATCGCTTGACCCTCTCTCTCGATTGTGAGTCTCGATCACGCGCCGCGCCGCAACCATGATTCGGAACTTAAGAACGGTGCAGCGTCTCACCACAATTCATTGTTCACGGCTCTGCTCAATGACGACGCTGTTGACGAAGTCATTGTCCATCGGGGAAAAGAAGTCTGGACAGACCGCGATGGCTTGCTCTCATTATGCGGAGCGGTTGAACCAAACGAACTGCAGTATTTCTTGGAGCACACCCTTTCGGAGGCCGGTCGTCACCTTGATCGCCTCACGCCAATGGTCGATGCCCGACTGAGAGACGGTTCGCGGCTTTGCGCAGTCATTCCACCAATCGCAGTCGATGGAATTGAGCTCTCAATTCGTCGGCACCGCCAACAATGCCGCGAAATCGAGAGCTTCGCAGATGCACCTGTTTCGCAACTCATTCACGAACTTGTCGTCGAGCGCCACAACATCATCGTGAGCGGTCCCACCAGTTCGGGTAAAACAACATTTCTCTCAGCCTTGCTAACGAATGCACTTGCCAACGGTGACCGAATCGTCGCCATCGAGGACACCTGCGAGCTCCAGCCCCAACAGGGCGAGAGCGCGGGCCACATTGTTCACCTCGAAGCTCGCCAACGATCAACCGACGGATTGGGTGAAATCACTCTTCATGACTTGCTCGTCACCGCTCTTCGCCTTCGCCCCGACCGAATTGTGGTCGGCGAGGTACGAGGTGCTGAGGTTGTCACACTTATCCACGCAATGAACACCGGCCATGACGGGTCGATGTCAACCTGTCACGCGAATAGCCCGGCAGATGCCGTGCACCGGCTCAGCCAACTGATGCTTCAGCATTCACCAAACTGGCCGGAACGGTCAATTGTCGATCAGTTACACAGATCAATTGACGCAATTATCCAAGTACAGAAAACCCCGCAGGGAAATCGCGTTGTTACCGACATCGTGCAGCCGACCGCCGATGGACTCGTCCCCATCGTCTCGTCTGGAGAGGTGAATGGTTCACTCCAATCAAGGGCACAACGTCATGCGTAGCGCCATCATTGACGCATTGGCCTCGATCGTCGGAGCGACCGGTATCCGTTCGGCAATCGACAGCACACCACCTTCACGAGTCATCAGAGCCACTCGCAATACCAAGTCTCACAAGCAACCGAATACATCACTTTCACAATGGTCAACACAGACCGCTCGACAACTCCGTGCTGGATCCCCTATCGGCGACGTCATCAACAGCACCTTTCCAATTGAGTTACCTCGCGACGGAACGACAGTCAACAGAGTTCACCGTGCACTCATGTCAACTCGTTCCGAAGATGAGCGACTACTGCTATGGGTCACGCACTCAGTGCTGGTCTTCGGCATCCCTGGTGGCGCAGCTTTCGAACGCACCGCTGATCGACTTCGAGCGAGAGAGCAACTACGACATGACAGAGAACTTCATTCAGCACCGGCCCGACTGTCTGCACGATCGCTGACGGCACTTCCGATCGCCGTACTTGTCTTGCTGGTCGCTACATCATCGGACATCCGCAGTTTCATGCAGACAAGGTTCGGCATTGGGCTTCTAATCATTGGCCTTCTGTTTAATGAATGCGGACGTCGCACGATGCGCTCCGTCATCTCACCATCTCATCGCCAGCGGCGCACTCAAACCTCTCAAGAGTTGACCGACACTTTGGAAGAAATCGCTCTCGTCGTGATGGCAGGTGTGCCACTTCGAACAGCCCTTATCGATGTCTCATCAACCGCACCTGCATCTGTTCAACCGATGTTCCAACAGTTGGTGTGGGAGTTGAATCAAGGTGCGCTACTCGCCGATGCCCTCGAGGCGTTCGGCCAACATCTGAAAGAAGCAGACCAGCGAATTGTGGTGCCAATCATCGAAGGGCAACGCAATGGAAACCCGATGTCTCAGGTACTCAGTGATCTCGTCACTGAAATCGACACCGCCCGGGAACGTACTGAGGCACAGTACGTAAAGACGCTTCCCGTACGCCTCGCCGGTCCATTGGTTGGCTGCTCACTTCCAGCATTTGTATGCCTCGCAATCGTTCCACCTCTGGCAAGTTCACTCGCTGGACTCTCAACCAGCCCTATCTCATCTATTTGAGTTGGAGAATTTATGCGCAATACACACGACGAAGGTCAAGCCACCACTGAATACGCTCTCGTGCTACTTGCCGCTGCATTTATCGGTCTGCTGGTCATTGGTTGGGCAACGAGTGGTTCCGGTGAGGAACTCATCAGTCGTCTATTTGGTCGAGTGATCAGAGCCGCGATTGAGCAAGCGTGATGGTGGTCAATCAACGGTGGAGTTTGCCTTCGGACTTCTCGTGCTCGCAGCGATCGGGGTGCTCGGCATCAATTCCGTCGTGGCTGTGCAACACCAGATCGACATCACCGCTATTGCGCGTGAGGCTGCCCTCGCAGCAGCACGGTCTGCAGATCCCTACCAAGCTGCGCACCGAGTTGTGCGGTCATACGGATCAGACACCGTCAACGTTGCCATCGACAGTCCACAGGTCACGGTTTTGGTGCGTCGAGAAATTTCAACCGTCTTACGGGCAGTTGGTATGAATGACCTCACTGCCAGCGTCACGATGCCGCTGGAGCCACCGTGATTAACTACAGCCGATGACAGCTCGGAAGGATTCACACCACACATGATCTGGCACATTGCGCTCCAAGACGACTGGCGAGATGCTCAACCCTTGGGGTCATACCTAGTCAGCACTCGCGGAATGACGCTCGAAGAAGTGGGATACATCCACTGCTCCAAGCCCGAACAAATTGAGGGCGTCGCGCAACGGTTCTATGCAGATTTGAGTGAGCTGCTACTTCTCGAAGTTGATCCTGAACGCGTCGAATCAGAGATTGTTGAAGAGCCACCCGCTCCGGGTGTTTCAGAACTGTTCCCTCACATATATGGTCCACTGCCAATCACCGCAGTATGCAGTGTTCGACAGTGGACCAGAGGAGAAACCGGTTGGGTACTTCCGGATCAGGGACCGGAGAAGACGCCCGAGTTATCGGAACCCTTCTCTGAGTAGAAGGTTTCTTTCGGGTTGTAGTCGCGAGCTGCTTCTTCCATGGAGGCAATCTCTGAGCGACCGACAACAAACCAATGCACTTCGTCCGGGCCATCGGCGAGACGTAGCGTGCGCTGACTTGCGTACATACGGGCAAGTGGTGTCCACTGAGAGACACCCGTACCACCGTGAATCTGGATCGCTTCGTCAACGATCTGGCAGGTTCGGATTGGCACCATTGCCTTAACGGCGCTCACCCACACACGGGCTTCAGCATTTCCAAGCTCGTCCATTGCTTTGGCAGCGGTCAGCACCATGCGGCGCATTGACTCGATTTCAATACGAGCCTTTGCGATCACCTCTGGGTTCTTACCAAGGTTCGCAATGCGCTTACCGAATGCCTCGCGGGTGATGCCGCGCTTCACCATGAGTTCAAGTGCCTTCTCCGCTGCACCAACCGAGCGCATGCAGTGGTGGATACGACCTGGTCCGAGGCGGAGCTGCGAGATTTCGAATCCCTTGCCTTCGCCCCACAACATGTTTGAAGCAGGGACGCGGACGTTGTTGAAGCGAATATGCATATGACCGTGCGGAGCATCGTCTTCGCCAAACACGTGCATTGATCCACGGATCTCAACACCTGGGGTGTCACGTGGAACAAGAATCTGTGACTGACGACGGTGCGCAGGACCGTCTGGGTCGGTCTGCACCATAACGATCATGATCTTGCATCGAGGATCTCCGGCGCCAGATGACCAGTACTTTTCGCCGGTGATCACGTACTCGTCACCGTCACGAACGGCGCGACATGCGAGCTGCTTCGCATCAGATGACGGCATGTCTGGCTCGGTCATGATGTATGCCGAACGAATCTCACCATTAAGAAGGGGCTTGAGCCACTGCTCTTTCTGCTCGGGCGTGCCGACACGCTCGAGCACCTCCATGTTGCCGGTGTCTGGGGCTGAACAGTTCAGGCATTCTGATGCGATCGGGTTCTTGCCCAACTCAACTGCGATGTAGGCATAGTCGAGGTTGGAAAGACCTTCACCGGTTTCGGCATCTGGGAGGAAGAAGTTCCAGAGCCCGACTTCCTTCGCCTTGGCCTTAATCGAATCGAGTAGTTCGAGTTGGCCCTCGCCGTATCCCCAGTGGTCCTCGCGTCCCTCACCAAGGCGGAAGAATTCGGCCGTCTTTGGCTCGATCTCTTCAGCAATGAACTTCTTAACTTTTTCGTACAGCGGACGTGCACTTTCAGACATCCGCAGGTCATACATGTCTACTGTTGATGGCAAAGCTGTCATAGAGATGACAGTAGTCATCTCATGTCAATTCATCCCCATCGGGATCGTCGAGTGGCTCTCTCCCGCCCTTTCGTCGATCCGCAATGCGCTCGCGACGGGCCTGCTCTTCTTCAAGAGCGGCTTCCTCAGCGACAAGGCGTCGAAGGCTTGCGAATCGCAGAGAATCAAGTTCACCAGCAGCAATCGCTGCCTGAACTGCGCACCCTGGTTCTTGATCGTGTTTGCAGTCTCTGAACCGGCAGTCGTCCATGAGGTCAAACACATCAACAAACGCACGCTCGATTCCGCGGCCTGACAACCACAGACTCACCGCGCGAAAACCTGGGGTGTCAATCAACCATCCGCCTTCTGGAAGCGGAAGAAGCTGCGTGGCAACAGTTGTATGACGGCCACGTTGGTCATGTTCTCGCACCGCCGAAGTTGCCATCTCTTGACGGCCAATGAGCGCGTTCACCAACGTGGACTTTCCAACTCCGGAGGCGCCGAAGAACGCCAGCGTGCGACCACCTTCAGAAGCAGCGCGAATCGGTTCAAGACCAACTCCGGTCACCCCACTTGCAATGTGAACTGGTACTCCCGCCGCAACAGCTCGCAGCTCGGCAACCGTGGCATCGATAGCCTCGGCGACATCGGACTTGGTCAGCACAATGTGTGGTTGCGCACCAGAGTCAAAAGCGAGCACGAGCTCACGTTCAAGTCGCCTCTGGTTCGGAGGTGCCGTCAACGCATGAATGAGAAAGACAACATCAATGTTGGCTGCAAGCACGTCAGCCTCAGCCCGATCACCCTCATGAGAAGCCCGACGAATAAACGCTGAGCGCCGTTCGAGCACGTGAGCAACACGTTCAATCTCATCATCGACTACGACCCAATCACCGACGGCGACATCAGCACCAATATTCCTCACCCGCAAGGGATCGGCATCGGTGGCGTGTCGAAGGATGGTGCTCCATCCACGGTCGATTCGGCTGACCCGGCCCGGGGTGCCGTGCGCGGCAGGTTGTCCTATCTCGTGCCAAGCGGCATCAAGGTGCTCGTCCCAGCCGAGCAACACATCAGGCATCACCGCGAACGGTATCGCTGTTAGATCGTTCCTGCGATCA
>Ga0075460_10000823_pt1 | contig 12096 bp, 10 predicted proteins | sample DEB08_DNA_3_FD_77580 | JGI IMG/M metagenome (GOLD analysis project Ga0075460, IMG submission 77580) | Aqueous microbial communities from the Delaware River and Bay under freshwater to marine salinity gradient to study organic matter... | ecosystem: Environmental > Aquatic > Marine > Coastal ...
AACTTGTTTCTTTAATCTCTGTCGCTCCTTCGCCTTCCATTTCTGTACTAATTCGTCGTCTTCTTGCTTTATTTTCTTCTCGTGCAGTTTCTCTTCCCTTTTCTTTCTACGATTCGCTAATGCTGTTTCTCTACCCTTTTTAAGGTTTTCTAATTGCTGTTCTGTCAATTCTCTCTTCTTCCTTGGTTTCCCACTTTTCGTAAATCCCTTCGGTGGTTTCTCTTCAGGGACTTCTTCTAATGGTTCAGGTTCTAATATAGTTTTCACCTTCGGGGGACTGAATATTTCTTCTTGAGGGATCCTAGGCCTTTTCCTCACTGGCTCTGGAATTTCTTCTTCAGGTTCTTCGTCAGGTTCTCCCTCCTCTAACTCTAATTCTAGGTCTTCTTCCGATTCTATATTCATATTCTCCTCAATGATTTTATCGGTTCGTGCTTCGGGCATAACAACTTCCGCTAAATAATCCGCCATTTATAGTAAAATAGATAAAAAAATTTTGTGATAATTCTTAAAAATTGTGTGGATTTACTTGAATTATTTGCGTTTCCTTATATGAAATACAATCTGAGTTGTTCCCGTTAATGAATTGATTTCCTTTTCATTTACATCTACAATTTGGACTTGTAATTGATTCAATAATATACTTGTTGGATTCATAAGTGCTACATAAGTCTTTTCTCCAGGTGCGAAATATAGATTACCAGTCTCTCTTCCGTCATTGCTGAATTGTGGCACATGATATACGAATTTACTCAGTGCTGATTGAGCGCCATTGAATGATTTATGAGTTAATCCAGGGAGACGAATAAATGAGGATTGTGCGCCCTTTTCAAGTTCGGAAGGTGATGTGAATAGAATAGACACTGGTGTTGTTTCGGTGACATATCCATCTATTACACCTTGCGGTTGAGTCAATAATCCTCTATCAGCGAAACCCAATTGAAGACCCATATTTGGTGAAGAAATCAGATTTGAGGTGAGTCCTAAATATCCAGGGTCCGACTTTGGAATTCTTCCAACCGAAAGGGTGTGCTTGAAGGAGACTCCACCCGAAGCATTGGACCCGCTGAATGGATATGCTGCTGGACTCGCTCCCGCTTGATTATTGATAAATATATTGGTTCCTGAGTCTATATGAGAAATTGCTCCCTTTATTGCTGTTGTTGGACGATTTGGTTGAAATTGATAAAACTCTTGTTCTTCTCCTTTTAGATTGATTGCGATTCGCTCTCTTAATCTGTTATTAGAATAGAAGTCATCGCCAGGTGTATAACTATTCGGTTCTCCCGCAGTTGATGCTTCGGTATAAACAGGATATTTATAAGTCATACTATAAGAATCAAGTTCTTGAATCTCTGTATCTACTCCACTTGTTCCGATACTAATCACTGGATAGAGTGCTTGTGTGTTTTCACTGATTGGTTTTAAGCAATGATTAGGGTCAGTATCTAAATTTGGACCGCACATTTGGTCATATACTGCTTTTCCTTTCTGTCCGAAATAAACCGATATTCCATCATAATCACCCTTGAATCTCACTCTGTCATAAGAAGCATAGAATTGCGATTTGGTCATTCTAGCACCCGAATGACTTCCACCACTTTCCCAATATTGAATTTCATAGTGTCTCATTTCTGCTCTGTTTGTTGATGTCGCTGAATTCATTATGAAAACACCTTGATCTGAAACCATAACACCATAATCCATATGGAATCGCGGTGCCAATTCTTGTTCTGCCCCTGCGTATGTGATTAATTTATTATCGTTCTGCCATTTGAATGGAAAGAGATTCTTTGTCTTGAAATTTACAGCACCCGAAGTTTTTGCTCCTGTATTAAGTTTTGCTTGAAGAAATGGACGAGTTAATCCAGTGATTACATAGTTAGCAGAAGCATTTAAGAATTGATAAGTGAAATTGCCCCCATTGAGACATAGGGGTCTATTCTTAATAATACCAATCGCGGCAGTATTAGATGGAATATTGGAGGTAGGTGCCGTTCTCTGAATTATACCATTCGCAGGATTGAATGACAATCCACTACTATTCGTATTCGCATTGGGTCGTTTAACATTGTAATAATATGTCATTGCTGTATTCGCCAATTCATTAATTGCGGTTGTTCTCGCATTGAATGTAATATCAAGACCCTGTTCGCGACCAGCCGAATCTGTATTGATTCCTACATTAGCGTTATTGAATATTCTAGGATCAGCATACATAGTATTCAATACTTCTTTCATTTTATCTGCGTATTCAGTTAATTCATATGTTTTAGGAGGTAATTGAATAGGTCTTGGCACATTGACTTGATAAATCGGACCCTCCCTTGTTGTATCGGTCCCCGAAATACCAGTTGTGGAGGCAGACCTTTCAAGCGGATCTTCACCCCAAGTGTGAGTAAAATAATTCGCAGAATTGATTGTTATATTTCCAGTTCGTTTGAGTTTTATACTCTCTACTGCTATTTCGCTGTCAGGTTCAATCTCAATAGGAGATCGGAAATAGTTAATGAAGTGCGCGGGTTTCTCTGCGTCAGTTGCTACACTATTCTCTGGTAATCTAGAAGTTGCCACAATTAGACTCATATTTATAATTAACCCATATAAAATAATTTCTCTGTTAAAATTAAAAAATGCCTAAGAAGAAACCAGCGAAGAAAATGAAAGGTTGTGAGGGAAATGTCTGTGGTGAAACACAGCACAATATCCCGAAGCGAGTGGAGGAGTTTAAGAAGGTGAAACCAAGTGAAGTATTTCAGACACAGCCTAAGGCGAAAGGTAAAAATGGTAAAGGTAAAACAGGTTATTAAATATGTCAATTTTAGACATAATGACTTGCCAACTAAAATGCGAACTAAAAAATTTGATAGTTATATGAACTAAAAATCATAGTAAATAAGAGATACTACGAACTTCGTAAAACTTCGTATAATTACATAAAAAGTATATAGAAAAATATATTGTGAGTATAGAATTATTGAGATCATACGAACTTTTACGAACTTCGTAGGATTTATTAATTGACTTAAAAACAGCGTCATATAAGTAAATATAGCAACTATGCTTCAAGACATTATTGAAGAATACGATATTGAGGACAACTTCCCTTACTTGATTAATAAATATGCTAATTTCCTTGAAAGAAATGGTAAATGGAATAATTCCAGCAATCCCAAGCACGCGAAAACTAATTGGACTTCTAGATTGAAACGACTTCATAAAGAAGGAGAAACGGAAGGCAGAGAATACAAGAGATTCAAGGACCAAGTTGAGAAATGGAAACATAAGGACCAGAAACAAGCAGAGCGAATTGCTAAAAATCTAATGGGTAATAAAGAAAAAGAATTACAGACTCAATTGGCAGAAGCAATGAAAATCATTGAAGCACAGAAACTTGAAATAGAACAATTGAAAGAAATGAATATTCAATTGGAAAAAGAGAAAACAGATTTATTTAATAAGTATGATAGCGATTATGAATCGGAGGTTGAGGGGGACGATATTTAGGAAATTAAACATTCATATGCCTCCCTAACCTTTTTAAATTCTTCTTCGTCTCCACCCTTATCGGGGTGAGTTTCTAACGCTTTCTTCCTAAATGCATTTTTTATGTCCTCTTGCGAAGCAGACCTTTTCAGTCCAAGGATTGAATAGTTTTCGTCCTCAGCCTCCCATTCCTCTTCAAAGAAGAATGGACGCTTTCTTTCTTCTTCAAATGGATTTCCAAAGAAATTACTATCCGAATACCAATGCTCCTCCCTTTCAAAATTTTTATATGAATATGGTGTCCCCTGATAATGCTCGGGCAATTCTCCGCAAGGTAAATGATCCTGATTTCCTAGCGACCACATCAACGGATATGGATTGGCACTCATATCAATTCTATAATAGATATTTTTTCTAAAAACTATCAAATTTAATTTATCAAATTTTTTAAACAAGTCTATCAATTATTTCATCCGTTGCCCTCTCTGCTTCTAATTCTTTAGAAGTTTTCGGCACAAGCCTAGGAGTTGAACTCTCCTTTTCTTCTTGGATATCCTGCTTTTTTTTCACTTCTTTTAATTTTTTCGCTTGGTCCTTTAATGATTTCATTTCTTCTTCATTAGGGGGTCTTCTTTCGCAAGAAAATATATAACATAAATTCACCTTACAATGGCACTTAGATTGCCAAATCACCAATAATAAACTACCGATTGCTCCCGCAACCATTACGAAAGCACCCGCCGCCTGATCCACTGACATTTTATCAATCTGAATAAATCGCTCAGATTCTTCCATTTATTTATGAGAGATTAAATCTCTTTTTATACGATTTTAAATTATCCCTAAATGAAGTGCTTTCTCCCCATAGGAGATAATACGATAAATAACCTGCTCTCATATAATCTCCTGTTGATAAATCCTTCTTGTGTCTATCTCTGTATCGTCCCCTTCGTTCTTTATCCTTATGAATTGTATAATCGGACATTCCACTTGCTCCAAAATGTGTTGTTTTCGTTCTACCATTGTCTCTGGTGAATATTGCCATATATTTCTTCCCTGGTTTCGTTGATTTCTTCACAACCATTTTAACCATTTATTAATGAATATATTTTTTAAAATTACACTTAAAATAAAATGTTTATTATGAATAAATGAGTGTCGCAAGTAATCAGCATCTAGAAATCGTGCCTTCTAATATTACGAGTAATGGTAGATTATCGTATAAGAATGGGCAACCCACAATTCAACTATTAATCGGCGCACAGGATCGTTATATCGTTCCTGGCTCCGTTCGCCTTGTTGGCAAGGTAAGTATTCTAAAGGATTCCGCAACTCTTGCTTCCGCTGGAGACGGAATCCGAATGAATGAGCGTCTCGGAATTTATTCCGTTATTGATACCCTTTCCATATTCTCTCAGAATAGCGGTCAGACAATAGAAACCATTAATCACCACAATCGTATGATGTCCAGTTATTTATCGGTCACTCAATCGCAGGCAGATTTCGCTTGCCACGCATATGAGACTTCTCTCCGATTCCCTAACTTCAAGGCACAGCAGAAGGCAGTTGTTGAAAACACACAGAATAATGGTGGATTAACTCAAGAAAATTCATTCTGTATTCCACTTGTTTCGGGTCTGTTTATGGGTCAAGACCCTATTCCGCTTTCTAATCAGTGGGGTGTTGGTGGTCTGAATGTAGAGATTCAACTTTCGCCAGACCAGCAGGTACTATTCTCCGCAGACAATACGGACACTAATCTCCTCAATGCTTATTATGAATTATCGGATGTTCGTTTAATCTGTGAAGTCCAGAGTCCTTCTATGGATCAGATGAAGCAGATTCAATCGCAGACAACCAATACATTCGTCTATAACTCAATTTCGTCCTATTACAATACAATCAACTCTGCGAATGCTATTCTGAATTTCAACCTTGGTCTCAAGTCTGTTCTCGGAGCATTTATGAATGTTGTTCCTTCAAGGCACATTAATTCATTCACCAGAGACGGCCTGGCAACTCTTCCATTCACGAATAATAGTGGTTCTGTGGCGAATGTAACTCAGGCAGTATTCACCCGTGCTGGTGAGCGATTCCCTCTAGAATATAATGTTGATACCTTACAGAAAAGTGCCAGCGGTGCCGATAATACAACTGGAGACGCACAACTTGTTCGCAACTATATGGACGCAGTCCAAGGTTTCTCTAAAATTATGAGGACTTCGGTTGATACTTCTGTCTGGCGTAATTTTGATTCGGGGACGAATTTCGCAGACGCGAAACAGATTATTAAGGGAGGCAGTGCTTGGGGTCTAGGTGTATGCTACGATCAGATTTCTAATTCGGGAGTTGATTTCTCTATGGTGCCTTTCGGTCTCCAATTGCAACTCGGATTAACTAGTGACGAACCGAATGCTGTATTCTTATATGTCCATTCTCGCCAGACAATTGTTTCGGCACAAGGGTCTATCCAAGTCCTCAAGTAAATTTAAAAAAATACGATAAAATTATTTTATTCAATACAATAAATGATATTAGAATTGATAGCATTTATGGTTAAATCTCCTTATGATCCTTATGGTTGTTGCGTTTCTTGTGGTTATACTTGGTGTGAAACACTTCAAGAATGTGTAAGGGTATGGGAAACATATTGCGAATCTATTGAAAACGGACATTAATCCCTTCGGGATTAACGAGTAATCCTTTCAGGATTACGAACATTAATTCTACCCTAAATCATAGAAAATAACTTATATGAAATGGATATAAAGGTTAATCATATATTATAGATTAATGATAATGGATAAATTAGAATATGTTGGATTTGATTACCTGAAAGGCACTGCGTATGAGAATGATTTCAAGGTATTTCCAGACCATAGTGTATATGATATTAAGAATGATTGTTGGGTGACGGCAACTCAAGGATTATTTGAGTTTCATTATATTTATAAAATCACTGATAAGGAAAATAAGTTGTATATTGGTGAAACACGATTAGATTTAGAATTAAGGCACCGATTACACAAGTCTGAACCTTGTAAGTGTGCCTATAAAGAATTAGATTCAGAGAGTAGTAATATTGAATTATGGTGTATCTGTTTTAGGCACGAAGCAACTAAGTTGGAGCAATTATTCATTGATCAACACCCTGAATGTGTCAATTACAATAAGCGACAACAAGCACCTTCATTCGTTAAATCTCAACTCAAGAGAATTCAACAACATAAATATAGAAATAGCACCGAAGGAAAGAAGGACGAAATCAATCTCCAAGTATTTACTTCAAGACTATTCAGCAAGGATATGTAAATCAATATTTTAAAATTTAACTCTATTTTTTATGTTTTCATATACTATAATATGGATTCTTCTATGGCCCCCGCTCAACCTCAAGCGTCTCAGATTCCCGATTTGGTGAAAATTGGTGCTGTTTCAACTGATACAGCGATTAATGTCCAGACTGATATTCTTGATCCTGTGATTTTCAGTGATTCTGAATGCCGATTTGTCTTAGAGAATAAGGGTATTCTTCATAGCAATTCTCGCATTACATTTTCTTCCCTTGGAGATTGTGTTGATAATGCTTCTATTGGCGAAACTCGCGCATTTTACCCTGCGAATGTTGGTATCAATTCTGTTATTCAGCGTGCTTCTCTTCGTGTTGGAACGAAAACTATCTGTGAAATAGAAGACTTCGGTCATTTCTCCGCATATGAAACCTGCTTCCTTCCCCCTGACGCAATCAAGGAGCGTGAGCAGGTTATGACTGGGCGATTTATGAGTATTGAACCGAAGTTTCTCAACCGATCTACTAAATTCGCTTCAGGTGATTCTACCGCGAATTTTACTGAATCAATTAAGGAATCGGAGAGTATTGGTATTGATAATGCTCGGGACGCAACTCTCACTTCTCCCGAACTTGGTTTCTTCAATGTGCCAGCGAATGCTTCTGACCCTACTCCTACAGGTGTTGTTTGGGATTGGCAGAATGAGAGGCGAAAACCTCAATATTCTGTCCTACTCGCGGATCTGTTTCCCTTCCTCAAGTTGAATCAGTTGCCACTCTATTTAATGTCTGAGCAGGTATCTATTCACCTGACTTTCGTGACTAAAAAGGCGGATGGTTCGGCGGCGACTTCGCAGCGATTGTGCCATAATTCCGCACAAGTTCCTCAGAAGGACATAACTCTAACTCGTCCCGATTGCCAGATGGTGTCCGATTATATTTTTTATCCTCAGGACATGATGGAGCAGTATCGTCAGGCCAATTCAACTATGTCATTCAACTATGTTGATTATCAGTTTATGAAGCGTAGTGTTTCCTCTACTGAATATGAGAATGGATTAATTCAGAATATTGGTGGAGCAGGTCGTATTATAAATAAGGTTATGGTTATGGCGGTCCCTGACAGCGCGAATGCTGATTCTCTTCTGAATGTTTATTCGGCAGACGGACCAGTTGTAACTGGGGCTACGAATGGTAAAGTGACCACGAATATCAAGTATAATGATAATTTCCTATTCCCTGTGGATGTGGATAATGACGCTCGCCACTATCATAATGTTTTCCAATCGGAGGGTCGTGTTCCATATATCTCTCGTGATTTATATCGTGGAGAGGGTGTTCTTGCGACTCGCTCAGCGGATACTCCTGGAGCAGAAGAATTTGAAGGTCATTCAATGTTGGATACTCTCCAACAGCAGTTCTTTTATACCGCATATCGTCTGAATAAGGGTGAGAGAGTCAATTCTCGTGGTATTGAATTGTATGATACACGAAATGCTATGGGTGGTGCTTCTACCCTTCGTGTATATCTCCAAGTAGTAAAAATGGCAACTCTCCGAGACGGAATTATGGAAGTAGCATTCGCTTAAATTTAATTGTATAACAATATTTTTAATTTATCACTCATAAATAAATGAGTGGATACACGAAAACAACTATAATTGAGTGTGCGAGATCTCAGTCCGAAGAAGCACTGGGTAATAATCATAGTAATCCTGCTCAATGGACGAATAGAGTTGGCACAGGGTTAAAATTAAAAGCAGGTGATCAGATTTCGGTCCATAGTTCATTCGTTTCTGAAATTGGAGCACAAGCGGGAGAAATACAGATTAAAGGAGAAGAATTAGGTAAAGAAGTAGAAGTAGAGCATATTAGTGTAGAGAAACTCCTTTATGATAAAAATCTCCCAGAGAAATATCATTTAGAAAATGCGTCACTGATTAAAACCAAGGTGCAATTAAGGGACGATACATTAAATTTAGTTGTTTCTCCTTATAAAACAGCCAATGGAGAAAACTACGCATTTCTTCCGAGATCGTGGATTGGACTTGCGTCTGGGAGTGGTTTTAATGCTTGGGAGGGTTGGGACGATACTGCGACTGGCACATTTTTAGGTTCCGCACAGCACTTTCGTCCTGAATTAAATCGGTGTTTAGCGGATGTAGAATCTCGGAGACAACCTCAAGTCGCGGCAACTCCTCCACCCGAAAAAATCTCTGGAATCAATGACGGATCTAGATTTACTTTATTTAAGGCGAAACAGACATTTTTTTCAACTCCAACTTCAACAACTACTATTATCGGTGAAGCGAGGGATGGGTCTCCAACTATAACATTGAAGCACGGAGGAGATACGAGAAATGTATTACTGGGTATGAAAATAATAAGTCAATCTCCTGATAGTGTTTTCGTTACGAGTGCTTCTGTTGTATCAACTACGACCGATACGATTACAATGAGCGGAAATGCTTCGGCGAATACAAGTTCTCACAATACATTTGTATTTCAATTATCAAGTTCAGCAACTCAATCTCAATATCTCCCTCCAACTACAATTAATTCGGATTTATCTGCTTCTGAATGTTTAGCAACAAGAGACCCTGCGGTTCTCGGAGATTATATCCAAGTAAAGGATTTACTTCAATTAAAGGTAAATCCTGGTTATAATTCTCCAACAGATGTCTCAGTTCAATTGACAGAAGAATTAAATGAAAGGAATGATATTGAATATTTAAATTATGATTTGACCACTAATTCTCAGACTTCTCTTAATGAGACATTAAGTTTTCGGACAGAAACTCCAGCATATAAACATTATCATTGCGCGACAGCAACAAGTTATAATTTAGATACAATAGTCCAGTTTCACCATACTGACGGCAGTTGGGATTTAAATCAAGCATATCAATATTTAGCGTCCTATCAGCATATAGGAATCAAGAGACCTGAGATATATGTAGCAGGAAAAGAATTAAATGGACCCGAAGGATTTATAACATCAGAAAGCGAATTCACGCGAGGGCAGGATAAGGTATTCAATACTAGTATTCCTTGGACGAAAGAAAACTTATTAAAACTAAAGAAATTCTTTGATACCCAAGCAATCTACCCTGAATTATTTGACCAATATACGCAAGGGGGAGAAAGTGTGACCGCAGAAAGAAATAGATTGATACATATGAATTTATATGACGAAGGACCGAATGAACCTACTGAACTCAATTATCCTTCTGATTTCGCTATATTAAAGGATTCAGCAACTCCTAAATTCGGTTATGATTATATTGCTTCTAGTATTGGTGCTTCTCAGGGATCATTTCCATTATTTATTGATTATAATCCTGACACAGAAGGTTTCAATGAGAATGATGTCGGATATACTGATTATGGAAGTTTTTATGGGACAATTACTGGTCTTCCATTAACTTCTAATTATGACGATTTAGCGTATGGCTTCGCACGAAAAATAAGGAGAGGAGTGCCTGTTGCTCCTGGTGGAGAATATTTCACTATTGGATTTCAATTCACTCGGACTGGAGATACTATACCCCCTCATTTCTTACAGGTAAATAGAGCAGATGGTAATGATCCGCAGATTGGGACTGCTGGTGGTCGTAGATTTGGTTTTGATTATCATTTCAGTGCTTATGGCACACTCGCAATGATATTGTATAATGGAAATACAGACGATTTAGGTAGAAATAGAGGTAATCAATCTCAAGAAATCCATTCTTTATTTCAGAGTCAGTATTATGGTGGTATTAAATTAGACCCTTATAAATTTGGAGTTTATTTGGGTGCGAATGAACCTATTATCAACTACGACCAGAATCAACAGAGATTTCAGATAGAGTCTCTTCATACTGCTGAAACAGAGGGTCAGGATTATAATGCTGGGGCATACACTTCTGCTGGGGACCAGGTGCCTACGAATGGAAATGCGGATCAACAATGTTATAAAATCAATAAGGTTGTATTTCCGAATAATTACACTCCCGAAATGGCGCCTTACAATCAGTTATTCTCTGCTTCATTAACTGGTCAGGGCACGCCTGTCACTATGACCTCAATCAATGAAAATATAAAACCTTTTTCAATTATGGACGCACATAGTGGATTATTCATAGAGGATTGGGTTGTGCCTGAAGAATATTGGGATCGTGCTTTAGTTGGTATAATGGGTTTTAGATACAATCAATTTCACAATCCGAATTCTACTTCTTCAAGGCAAGTGAGAATAAAGGCACACGGGGCCAATGCTGATTTACACAATGTCAATGTGATTACAACCAATGCGAATGTCAATGAAGGTGATTTAATTGATTATAGTAAAATGATTCAGAATGAAGGAGATTTCCAGATTACGAATATTGTAAATAAAGCACCAATTACTCACCCTGCTGACGCACTGAAACAAGCAAGAAATGTATATCCAGTGATTACAACTACACCAGTTGAAAGTATTAAAATCACTGCTGAGAGATTACCTACGAAAACTCTTAGACCATATTATACAATCAGGAGTGATATTATAGAAGAAAATGGATATTTAGGTGGTGCTAGAAGTGGAATAACTCTTCCAATTGTTAGCGTCACGAATAAAGCGAATCCCTATGGAGATTTTCTAAATGGATTTGGTGGAGATATTGTATTTACGAATACAATTGATAGGGTGCTGACGAGAATAAGGTGTAGTATCCACGAACCTAGTGGTGAATTGGCTCGGTGCGATTTGAATTCAGCGGTCATATTTAAAATTGACCAACAGATAAATGCTGATTTAAATTTAGTGGGAACATTATTACAGAGTAAAAATAAACTGGATCAAGAAGAAGCAGAATTAGCGGAGGAGGGTCCCGATTATTCTAAGGTTGATTATTCTCAGGCATTGGTATTTAAATAATTTTTAATTTTATGATATAAAAATAATATTTCATAAAATATAAATGGACGAGAGATTTGAAGCACTCTGTGAGATTGGCGATCTAGTTATTAATGCTGGTAGAAACGATTTAGTTGAAACTTATTATGAATTATTGTGCGAACATTATCCAGTTGAATTATTGACTCATATGGCAGTAGGTAGAACGACTGAAACTGAAAGTAGCGAAGACTCGGAAGAAGAGGATGCGGATCCACATATAATGGTTTCGGAGGAACCACCACTTAGAGAAATTCCTTACAATGAAGAAATAGAAGAAGACGATAAATTAGAGGATATTGACCCAGCCAGCAGTGATATGGATAGTGAGGGGAGTGAATATGAAGCAGATATGAGTGATGAGAGTTTAGAGATAAATTGCGATGAAAATGGTTTTCTT
>Ga0075460_10000827_pt1 | contig 12073 bp, 23 predicted proteins | sample DEB08_DNA_3_FD_77580 | JGI IMG/M metagenome (GOLD analysis project Ga0075460, IMG submission 77580) | Aqueous microbial communities from the Delaware River and Bay under freshwater to marine salinity gradient to study organic matter... | ecosystem: Environmental > Aquatic > Marine > Coastal ...
ATTTTCCTCGTCGTATTGTTGATAGAACTGTCCTTTATCGTCGTTATAAAAGATTTTTACACCTGGAGTGACGAACTTAAAGTTGTCGTGATCACCAAAAAGTGCCTTTGCTTCTGCATAATCAATGAATCGTCGTCGGATACGGAATCGTTGTTTTGGGTGGTAATACTCGTAAATGTTACTAATCAACATCTCATCTACTGGAATGTTGCCGTATTTTACCCCTGAAAGTACCTCATCTAGTATTTCCTTGTAGGTAATATCACCGTTTTCTAGGCGTACTTTGATTGATTGTGTTGCTTCTACGTAGTCAACACTAAAGTAAGCACATGGGTTGACCAATGCTGATATAACACCAAACAGGTGTGAGATCTCATAATCACTGTTTTCAATGTTCCATTTGACCATTGTGCGCATGAGATCTGCTGCTTCCTGGTCTTGATTGTCATCAGAATCTTGTGCAAAGAACTGTGGATAGACAATCTGTGCGGTCATTTGTGCAGCCATACCAATAACACGCTGACGTGAAATTGGTCGTGTTGTATTTGCATGCCATTTTTCCTCGTAGTTGTCTGATTGTGGCTCTACGTATGAGTTGAAACGTTTTTGGTTTTGCTCTGACTTGGTGAGAACGTTGACATCATTAAACTCTGCATACTGCTGGTTTTGAATGTTGTCTCCGATTTGGTAATCATCACGAATCTGTTGAGTAAAGACACGCACATCTTCTGGTGGCATGTACGCACTTGGATCGTGTTTGTCTTTATTAAACTCTTTTGGGCTTAACATAGTTGTTATCGTCTATTGTATCGTCGTGATTGCTGTCGGTATCGTCGGTTCTTTGCTTCTTCTTCTCGGAAACGACCTTCAACAACGTCTGGAACAAAGTTTACTGCTTTCTTGATTGCTTTCTTTACGCTACTTGCAGCCCTTCGTCGTGCTTCACCACGTTTACTCATACGTGATTCCATTCGTTTTTTAGCTGTTTTTTCTTTTTCTAGTTTGTTTACGTGACCTGCAAGTTTATTCATGGTCATGGTTGTACGTGGTCCTGCTGACACACGTCGTGCTGATTGTCGCTTGCTATTTCGTAGTCTGTTTACTCCTGATGGCATAATAATTTCTATTAAGTAATAAAAGCTGGTCGGTAAACCAGCTCTTGTATGCAGTGATTATACCACGAGTTAGTAAGTAAATGAAGTGCGGAATTGCTTTGCTTTCTTTCTTTTACGTGTATCTTTGTGATCTATTTCAAAAAACATACGCATCATCATGGCATCTGAAAGGTCTGGTGATCTACCAATATGTTCTTTGATAGTGTCTTTTGGCATCACCATGAGCTTTCCATCTTTATCAAAGTCTTTTGCTTTTACTTGCTCTAGTTCCTCAATAAGCATCTCTTTATAGTTGTCCATCTTTTCGGCTTTGACGGAAATACTGATTTTGTGATGGTTTATGTAATCGGCCAGCTTGTAGTAGCACTGACTCTTTAGGTTGTTAAAGTTTTGTTTTACCTTCTGGTCTTCTAGTGGGCGTGAGTTGTTAATAAAACCTTTGACTCCGTAGAGCATGTCTACAACACCACCACCAACACCATCTTCATCAATAAGCACATGAGAGTAAGGAACACCGTATTGATTGATTTTTTCTTTGATTTTGTCTTTTGTCACAACCGTACTAGATTTACTCAACACTTCCATATCAATCAGTTTTAGCCCTTGCCATACCATAATGACAGTTTTATCTTCCCCAAAACGTGCAATGTCGGCTGTTATGTAAAACTCTTTTGAGTCATCTATCGTGTTGGTGAATAGATCTAGGATATATTCGTAGATAATAAGCGCGCTTGGGTCGTCGTCGTATTCCCAGTTACCAAACATCAAGCGTTCTCTATCTGCGGCGTTGCTGATAGCCGATAGTTTTGACTTGTAATCCTTTGCGGTGAATGGGTTATCGTTGTACAGGGCCTGAATAAATGCGTAGTTTACGTCTTCATCACCAAAGGTTTCAGTCCATGTAATCATCTTATCGTTATGCATGTCGCCATGTTCTTTTGCTTTCTTGTAAAACGTGCGATATGTCCAGTTTTTACTTGGGTTTCCTGTGACAAAGAATTTACCTAATAGGTTATATTCCTTGTTTTTCCAACGACCAATACGTGATTTAAGAATGTCGTATGCCTTAAAACCACTGTCTGAACCTGATCCCTCACCAGCTTCTTCAATCCAACCGTGTGTGTAGAGTGTTGAACCAAACCGTGCATAGTCTGGATCTGATGGCTGATATGCAGTTGCAAGGAGACTTATCGTGCTTCCATTGCTGAATGTAATGACTTTGTTTTGGCCATTAAACTCCCATGTACCCTGTGGCACTTTGTGATGTTGTGACACCTCGTTAAAAGAAACAAGGACAGATTCCTTGAGTGTTGATATTTCACGTCGTGCAACAAAGAGTCGTACACCGGGATACTGTAATGCGGTTACTAAAAACCATTCACAACCAAGCCATGTTTTTCCACCACCAGCCGCACCACCGTAGAATATAAAGGTTGTTTCATCGTCAAAGAGCGTTTGATACGCAACGTGTTGCTTCGCTGTTGGTTTAATCGTTATCTCGCTCATGTTTTTTTAGCTTTTTTTGGAGTTCTTGCAGAATTTTGTATAGAGATTCTTTAGTAAGCCATACCCCATTTTCCATGTATATAAGGTATTTAGAAACATGTACTCCATTTCGTCGCACTTCCTGGTATGTCTTTTTACCTCTTGCAGTCTTTTTTTGAATTGGTTTTCTTTGTTTTGCATTCCTACATTCTTTACACTTCGCAACACTACTTCGGTTATATCGTTGTATGTCTTTACTACAACCAGAACATTGTATTGTGATTAGTGTTTTTCTTTTCATTACTCATCTTTGCCCGTCTCGTCTTCTATCTCTATTCCAGGAGTTAGGTAGTTAATCTTGTTAATACGTTGACCTGCTGTTGTTATGTCGGTTTCTGTTTTTGTTGAGAACTCTTGTTTCATTCTACGTTCTAACCACCACTTTGTTGTTTCTTTTCGTGGGTCTTGGTCTTCACCTTCTTTTTTAATAGCATCGTAGATATTCTGCATTGCAACCTTATTTACAGCGTTTTCCCAGCCTTCCACTTTCATTGAAAGTGCTTCATCTTTTGACAACCATTTAGAAAGTGTGGTTTCGTCAAAACCTATTAGTTTACAGGCTTTACTACGGCTAAACCCAAGCTCAAGGTACTCCTTGAGGCTTTCAAGGATTATTTGTCTTTGTTCGTCTGTATATGCTTTACCTTGTGCCATCTGTTGTTTATTTCTTATCTGTCTTCTCTTGTTTGATTGCTTCCTCTAGAACCTGGAATGCTTGATCTACTACCTGGTGTTCTGGGCGTGTGATCTTTGTTAGTTCTGTAAGGTTCTTGATGATTTCTAGTGCTTTTTCTGGTGACATAGTTATTATCTTGTTAGGTTATATTCTGGAGTTATTTGCCCTGATGCTGTGCTGTTATAGGGTAATTCTACCATTTTTACTTGGTTTTGTCCTTTATGACTGCGCATTTTACAGCTCCAATGAAGTCGTTACAGAGCATATCGGTGTATGCTTTGACGATTGTTTTGAATGATCCAAAGGTTTCATCTTTACCAAGTCCTTTCTGTGTCACTTCTACCTGTGAGTGTTCTTCTGCGGTGGCAATAATGTTTCCTTTTGTGTCGGATAGTTCTGCTGTAATGCGTACATTAAGCATGTTATTTCAAGTTCTGTACGTTGTCCTTGATACCTTCAAGGTGTGTTTCAATGGTGTGATCTTTGTTGGCAATGACTCCTTCGGTTGTGAGGAGAATACCTGCAACACTACATGCGTTTTCTAGTGCGTAGCGTGTCACTTTGACTGGATCTACTACTGATTCTGGAATGGTGAGCTTTCCGCCAGCATTTTCTTGGATTTGCTCGTATGGTGCTTGGAGCATCTTGTATAGCACGTCGTCTTTACCAAGTTTCTTTGCAACTTCTTTCAACGCTTTTCCACCTCCAGGCACGACACCTTCTTCAAGTGCTGCTTTGGTAGCGTTGATTGCATCTTCAATCTTGAATTTAAGGTAGCCTTTTTCGGTATCTGATGATGCACCAACCCTAAAGACTCCAATTCCTGATGCAAGTGAGCCAATGCGACGCTCAATTTTCTTCTTAAACATCTCGTCTTTTTCTTGGTTCATGTGTTCTTTGAGAACGTTGATGCGTTCTGCAACGTTTCCTCTCCCTCCAACCATAATGGTTTCATCATCGTTGACGACAAGTTTTTGCACTTCTCCAAGATCCTCTGGCGTAACATCACGTAGTCGCATGTTTGACCGTTCATCAATAAACTTTGCATCACAGTATGCAGCAACGTCTTCTAGGTGTTCTTCGGTGAGTGATGGTGATTTGATTGGAATAATCTTGAATCCTGTTTGTTGCACTACACCACCGATGTTTGTCAGCACTTCTTGGCTAAACTTTGGTGACACAATGACAAAGTGTCCTTTACCTGTCTTTGAAAGGTTTTGGACCAGTGGGAGTAGGTGTTCATGCACGTCGGTTACGTGAATACCTGTAACAAGGATTTGTGCCTTTTCCATCTCTGTTTCTCGCTTTTGGTTTGCAAAGAATGGTACGGCCTGCTTTCCAAGAAATCGCATACCCTTGATCACTTCGGTTTCAATGACTCCTTTAAAGCCATCTTCAAGCAAGACAACTCCGTTCTCTCCAACTTCGTGGACAATCTCGGCAATCTTTTTACCGATAACAGGATCTTCTAGAGAAGCTGTTGCAACTTGCTCTAGTTCTTCAACGGTCTTTACCGGCGTTGCCATTTTTACCAACTCTTTGAGTGCTTTTTCTTTACTCTGAATGATGTCTTTATACAACTCAACACCTGTTGTGTTGCCTGTAATAGCAGCAACAAGATCGTTTTCACCGTCAGAAAGGTGTTCTTTGATGAGTGATTGTGCAAGGACAATTGAGGTGGTTGTACCGTCGCCTGCTTTTTCATTTGTTTTCTTTGACACGTCGTTGATGATCTGTGTTCCCATCTTTACGATTGGATCATCATGCGTGATGTTGTCGGCGATTGTCACACCATCGTTTGTGGTGAGTGGTGATCGTCTGCCACGCTCAATAACCACATTGCGCCCTTTTGGACCAATGGTGAGTTTTACTAAATCTGCAACTAAGTTTACTCCCTGTAGAAGTCGGTTACGTGCGCCTGCACCAGTTGCAATAACCTTTTTTTCGGTGTCTTCTTGAAACATGTGTCGGTTTATTTATTTTGTTTCTTTGTAAAGTTTTTACTTCGCAACTCTCTGCTAGTGTATTTTGCGGTTTCTTTGTCTGTTTTTTCTTCTCGTGCTGGTGTGCTTTTATCAGTCATGTCCACAGAAACACCATACAAGCCACGCTTATCATTCAATCCGAGCTTTTTTAGTTCCTCACGAGTACCAGAAATGACCACATCTGCCTTTGCGTTCTCGGTAATATCAACCCCATAGTTGAGCTTGATGTGTTTTTCAATGTCTTCTCGTGTTGCAAAATCTTTTGCACTAATTTTAGTTACGACCATACGCTTATTATATCACGATTCGTTTGCACTTTCATTAAGTTCGTTTTCTAATTCGTCACGAAATTCCTCAAAAAAGGCAAGCTCTGTTGAGAGTGCGTGGAGGCGTGAACGAAGAAAGGTGTTGTACAACCGTGCATTGCGAAGCAAGAGTTTTCGGAGCTGTCTTTTTTGTCGTGCATCAAGTGTCTTGCCCGTTGACCGTTCTATGAATAAATAAATATCTTTCCTGCAATGTGCTCCTGGTTTCATATGATGTGAATTGTTACTTCATCGCTTGTACCTTTCTGTGTGTACGCACCTGTAAAGGACACGTGTTGATAGCTGTCATCTTCAATGATGCCATTCTTGATCAATCCGTCTTCTAGGCATTTTGCCATAAACATACAATTGGTGCTGTCTAATGGTTTCGTCTTAAATCTGAATATGTAGGTTATCTCTACGGGGTACTCGGTGACCTTGTGTCCTTTGTGTTCTATTAAGGACATATGATATAGGTCGGCTATCTTCTTTCTCTGCGCCCAATGTGTTCCAGCATATATCTTGTTGGTTGATACTTTCTCTGGAATTGGAATGGTGATACTGATCATACAAGGAATCCTGCATCTTTTGGATCTGGTAATGGTACGCCAGTCAGAGCCGAAATCTTGTCTAGGTATTCTCCAAAGGCAATCTTATCTAGTTCTCGTGTGGAACTTGTAACAGCAAAGGTTTCTCCGTAAAGTTGTTTTACGGTTACTGGTAAGAATTTTCTTTTGAATATGCTGTGGAGTTCGTTTCTATCGTTTCCTGTTTCTGCTTCTACCAATCCGAGATACAACCAATAGTAGTTATTCTGTGAAAGTGATCGTACTGGTTTCTGACGTTCTATTCTGTAAGTGGCACCCTCGTTGTTTTTTACATCTTCTAGAAATCTTGCTTTGTTTGCGTCACTTCCGAGAGAAAGTTGACCTTGTTTTGCGACAGCTCTAAATACTGACATGGGGATATTTTACCACAAACACATTAGTTCGTGGTAAAATGTACTGGTACTGGTGAATTGACTCATAGCCAGTATTTTACTAAAGTACCAATCCATAACTAAGAGCCTATAGGCGAGGAGGGGGGTAAAACACCCACGCATGACGGTACTCATGCGAAGTCACCCTCCTCACCTGTGGGCTTTTATATTACCTGCATGTCAAAAATAAATTTCAAAAAAGATCGGATACCTTTCACACAAGTAGCAAACGAATTACTAAACTATAAAAACCTGTCGTTTAAAGCAAAAGGTTTATACGCCTACCTGTACTCAAAACCAGATGGTTGGGATTTCTCAATAGACAGAATTGCAAAGGACACATCAGAAGGTCGCAGGAGTATCAATTCTGGACTCCAGGAACTAGAACGAGAAGGGTTCTTAATCCGAGAACGTCAAAGTACTGGTAGGGTAGCATATTTACTAAAAAGCCAAATGCTCAAAATGGACATGGGGAACGAAAAGCCAAATGTCCAAAACAGCAAAGTGCTAAAACAGCAAAGTGCTAAAACGGACACGGTAAGTAATAAAGATAATAAAGCAATAAAGAGTAATAGTAATAAAGATACTGGCGAAGCTGTCACTTCGCATGGTTCAAAGGTATCTAAGAAAGAAAAATACTCTGTTCTTGGTGCAGACATTTTAAAGTTGTTTGAAAACGTCAACCCAGCTTGCCGCAAAATGTACAACAACAAAACACAACGAAAAGCATGCGATAATCTCATTGAGCTTTATGGTTTTGAAACTGTGGAAAAAGTTATCGCAATTTTACCAAAAACAAATACAATGAGTTATGTACCAACAATCACAACACCTCTACAGTTAGAGCAGAAATGGGTATCACTAGAGTCTGCACTTAAAAAGAAAAAAGAAACATTACAAGACAAAAAAGTAAAAGTTGCATTTGTATGAAAATCAAACTTATTCTCGGATATAGAAAAGATCAAGAACACACCATTGATGCACATGAGGCACATAAAGCGTACTACTTGTTTTTGAATCCAGACGAGCGTGGCATATTCTCAACTGGACTTGCTGTACGTGGTCAAGACATTCAAGCAATAGAGCCAGACTATGTTGCCACAATGGGTTGGAACACAGGTCACCAACTGACTTCGGAAGACTGGAACGAAATTAAACAACAAGGAGTTGATAAAAAAATAAAACAATTACTCCTGGAGGCAAAAGAGATTGCACTATCTGGAAAACAAGATCTGCTCAAACAACCACTACAACTAAATTAGTTTAAAAAATGACTATAAAAAAAGACAACAAACGAATGCGACCTTGTAAGTATTGCAAAAAGATCAAATACATACACGTTTCTGTGTGCTACCAATGTCAGTACAAAAAAGCTATTGAGAACATAGCAGAAAAAGAAAATCTTTATATGACTGATGATCATAAAATATTACAACGATGTGCATGCGGACATGGCTTTCTCTCTAATGGAAACGCAACGATGTGTAAATGGTGTTGCCCAGAAAAGAAAGATACCGAGTACCATTGCTCACGGTACAGTGTATGTATGAAGATATAGTTGTGGATAACTTAGACTATACAATTACAAACCATGTGCTACACTTATACAAGTTCCTTTCAAACATATCTACTTTGATGGAAGCACACGTAAACCAATTGGCTTTCACAGCTCTTTAGTTGGCAATAACCTATGTGTGCTGCCACCAGAGTAGATAGAAACGTGGACATATGAGCGTTTGTAAGTACAACAATTTTAAATGTACGTTACTTGATAACTTACATTATGCTCTCCCCAACCAATGGTACGAGCGATTACTGTGGTTGTAACGAAAACCGACATTAACTGGGGTAATACGCTACTCATAGGTACTGTGTGTCCACGTTCCTGTCTGGTCTGACAGGGATTAGAAATGATTAAGAGCTATACACTATGAGCGTAAAAGAAATGGATTGCCTATATGAATCACTTGCAGAGTGGTTAGGCGAAAAAGAAGTTGTTGCTGCAGACATTAAAAAAGACAACGACGGATACTACATCTTCGCAAAAGACGGAAAAGATTATAAAGAGTTTGGATTTGCTAAAAAAGAATACCTACCAAAAGCATTCCAACTAATGAACATTTAGAGCTATGACACATAAAGAGCAAGAAGCCCTATTTCAAAAAGGGTACAAACACTGCCCACAATGTAAGGTGGTAAAGGAATTAAACGACTTTTACAACAACAAAAATACGAAGCACGGAAAAGCGACATACTGTAAAATTTGTCACAAACAAAAAAAACTCATGTCACAAGGAAGACAGATGCTAAAGAATGAACTCATGGAACGACGAATGGAAGCATTAGAGCCATACGACAAAGGTAAAGACACATCACAACCGTACAACAAGGAGAGCATGAAGCGCGTGTACGCACATCACAGCATGGAATTTAGAGATGGATTACTTATCTTTGGTGCGATTTACTTCTCGTTTATCGCACTTGGTGTTGTTGGATACGTCATTGGAAAACTTATTTACGGATAATATGTTTGAATTTGACGAGAAAACACACGTATACAAGCTAGATGGAAAGCGCCTCACAGGCGTCACAACCATTCTTGGAGTGATTGCAAAGCCAGCACTTATTGGCTGGGCTGCAAACAAAGCCGTAGATTACATCAAGGATCACATATACGACAACGATATTGATGCGATGGTGACAAAAATTCTACCAGAAGCACGGAAAGCCCATACCAAAATTAAAGACACGGCTGCTGACTACGGTACACATGTACACGATCAGATTGAAAACTACTGTAAAGGTAAAAAGGTTGTATCAATCAATGAGCAAGTAGATAAAAGTGTTCAGTCATTCATTGATTGGTTTGAACGACAAAACGCAAAAGTGATTGAAAGTGAAAAGCGCTTGTATTCAAAAGAACATTGGTATGCAGGAACAGTTGACCTTGTCTTAGAAATAGACGGCAAGCATTGGATTGCAGACATCAAGACAAGTAATGGTATCTATAACACCTACTTCTTACAGATGGCTGGATACCAAATTGCGCTAGAGGAAACAGAAAACTACGACATTGAGGGTCACATGATCATTCAATTAACAAAAACAGGAAAGGTGCGTGTAGAGAGAAGTTATGGTGTTGAGAAGAATAAAGAAGCATTTTTAGCAGCACTCACGCTCTACCGAACATTACAAGACCTTGATAAACAATTAAAACCGACATGGAACAAGTAATAATTACAAAAGTCTACAAGTCAGACAAAAAGAAAGACGGACAAGAGTTTAAAACAAAAGATGGTAAGAAGTTTTGGCGTGTAGCGATTCAAACAGATCGGCACGGTGAAGAATGGTTGAGTACACTAGCATTCAAAGAAGACGACAAAGCAATGAAGCTCAAAGAAGGTGACGAGGTAATGCTCAAAGTAGAAGACACAGACTACGGTTTGAACTTTAGACTACCATCACGACTAGATGTTGAGATTGCAAACCTACAAACACAAATTAACGCTCTCAAGGCACGACTTGATCGTATTGAGGGAGATACACCAAAAGACACAGAAAGTCCGTTAGAAGCTAAAAATGAGCCAGATACAGCACCTGTAATTGATTACCCAGAAGATTCTATAAATCCTGACGACATACCTTTTAGTCAGAGTTAGGGTATAACAACCAAACCTCTAAATCAGTACTACAAAACAGATGGCAGATGGCCATTTTAAAAAGTAACAAACATATGAAAAAATTACATAAAAAACAGTGGGTCAAAAAAGTTGGCCCAGCACGAAACAGAACGCAAAACACCAAGATCTACAATGCGCTTGCAGAACTTGAATTGAACGAAGCGTTAGAGTTTTTTGACGACGAATGGAAAGCAAAAACCAGCCCACGTAGATTGATTCCATCACTCACAAAGGCATCAAAGAGAAAGGGATACGAAAAGTCACCACGTGCACAGCTTCTCATTGATAAAAAGTTCTCAATCAGAAAGACAGCACAAGGCTGGATTGTCATTAGAGTCATGTAATATGCGATACGATATTAAAACACTACACAACGGTAAGGCTTGGATAGCAGACAAGATATTACGGAAAGCACAGAACTTGTCAGAGGATCTAGTCCTGGTGCATGAAGGAAAGAAGATGGTTATTGAAAACGAACGGATCAAGAAGACAAACACAACATTATTTGAACCACACCCACACAACCCACAGAAAGATAAATTCGGCGGTGAGGACTATAACCTGTACGGTGTTCACTTTATCGCAGAATAACAGGATTTATAACTAATCAAAAGACATGAAACCATCAAATATTAAAAAAGAACTACAAGCACGTTACAAAAAATCACCATACAAGCTATACGCACTTTGTATGATCGCACTGCTTTACTTCGGACTACATGTAATCATTTACCTGTCATGAAGCCTGAGTTGGAAGTAAAAACAAAGTACCGCCTCATCTTCAGTGAAAAAGACACAGAGATAAAAAACGGTAAGGTCTACATCAAACAAACAGAAAAAGAACTGACAGACCTATCAAAGCAATTAGCAGAAGAACTTGAATTAGATATATGAGCAAACAAGACGTAGAGGAACGATTAAAGGAACTAACACCTATTGAGTAATATGAAACAAACACAAGAGGGGGAGAATATACATTTCAGTAGTAAAACGAATGAATGGTCAACACCACAAGACTTCTTTAATAAACTAAACAAAGAGTTTAATTTTACATTAGATCCCTGTGCCACAGAAGAAAATGCAAAATGTAAAAAATTCTATACTCAAGGAGATGATGGTTTATTACAAAGTTGGGACAATGAAATTGTTTTTTGTAATCCCCCATATGGTCGTGAGATAAAACACTGGGTAAAGAAAGCTAGTGAAGCAAAAGATGGAATTGTCGTGATGTTGATACCAGCACGCACAGATACTGCCTACTTTCACGATTATATTTACGATAAGGCAGAGATAAGATTTATAAGAGGTCGTTTAAAATTTGGAGATAGTAAAAATTCAGCACCATTTCCAAGTATGATTGTTATATTTAACCACTAACACACTATGAAACAAAACAAACAAGAATATATAGATGAGGCTATTGAAGAATTTGCCGTACTTTATACAGAAGTGGAGCAGATACTAGACAGAGATATACTTGATAAATACAGGAAGTTATTAGAACAAAAACTATCTCAAGCATATGAAAGAGGGAGGGAGGAAAGTAATAGTGAAGAAATAGAATGTCAAGATTGTGGGGTTAAAGACGACACAGTAGTAATGACAAATTGCCCTTATGCAGAAGACGTTGGAAATGACTCTAGTGTGATGATTACAGTCTGTAAAGGTTGTCTGCATGAAAGAGCTATGGATATTTAAAAACCTAAACAAATAAAACACTTATGAAAGAACAAAAATATATTTATAGAGTGATTGAAAAATTTAACAATGGGGAAAATCCACTAGAAG
>Ga0075460_10000854_pt1 | contig 11919 bp, 13 predicted proteins | sample DEB08_DNA_3_FD_77580 | JGI IMG/M metagenome (GOLD analysis project Ga0075460, IMG submission 77580) | Aqueous microbial communities from the Delaware River and Bay under freshwater to marine salinity gradient to study organic matter... | ecosystem: Environmental > Aquatic > Marine > Coastal ...
TGATGTTTGCTGAAAACGTAAGAGACGGGCGATGGCGAGAACATGAGTGGAAGGATGCCAACATATTCCTCCAATCCCCTGAAGTCCAGGCATGGAAGGAGCGGCAGAAATGACAAGGGATGAATTTGAAACCACCCTCAAACAGGCGAGGCAGTTTGGGGGGTATGGGTTAGAGCCATTTTTTGAGTCACTATTATCCCATGATAACGAGCAACGGCAGGAGATTGCCCGACTACGAAAGACCCTGGACACGTTATTGTCTGAGCCCCTCGTTGTGCCCATAAAAAGAACACACGATAACCCATTTGACATTTTGATTATATTATGTCAAATTGAACAAGACTAATTGAACAACTACGAAGGGAGGTGATAGAGATGGCAACAAAGAAGCCCGTCAAGAAGGGCGGGAAGGGGAACAAGAAGGGGTGTTAAGACAGTCCTTCATACTGGCATAAAGAATGGGGCTCTCATGTTATGGGGATAGCATGAGGGCCTTGTTCTTTTAGAAGTGGGAAAGGGCCATCATGAACATAACCCAGGAAGATCTGCAATATTATTCAGACCTTGCTCGTTTAGCGATGGATGCTTACACGGAACTTCACACGACACTTACACAAGCAGGGTATACAACGAAGCGAGAACACAATGGGGAGCTTGTTCTTGTAAAACTTGATCCACGCGCATAATTACAGTTCAAGGTGCCCAGGATCCCACCCGATTCCAGACGCCCCCAATGGCTTAAACCGCCCACCCCATTTCCCACCTAAAGACTCCCACTTTTCGCCTATAGGGAGAAAATCAATACTACTAGCAAGTTTATTATCAGCATCAAAGAGATTGATATCCACAGCTAATCGGTCTAGGTGTTTACTATTCAAGGTCTTGGATCGTTTATTATAAACAAGAATCTCTTGTTGAGAATATTCACGGCCACAATGGGGACACGGGAGTTTATCAGAGGATTCATACGCACGGCCAAGAGACCATTTATATTCCTCCTGAGCCATCCAATAGAACAATTGCCCAAGCATTTTGGAGAATTGGAATTGTCTTTCCAGCATTATCTCACCTTTCCCATTCCATGTGTTATAATGGCTTTGTCTAAGGAATCCTCGCCTCTGGTCACTTTGGCAAGGTATCGACCGAACCCATCATGCTTTTCCACATGCACTTGATACGATCCCTGTGAAAGCCATTGTTCCGTGAAGGCTTTGGCTTCGAGAAACCCCAGTTCCTTTCGTTCAGGGGTATCCACGCCTAATACTCGAATAATCTCCTCCCCCTCAACATTAAAGGCATAGACTGCGAAGGTATCCCCATCAATGACTCGTTTCGTTTGTTGGACAGGAATGGTAATGGTTAAATGATTCAATGGAACCCCTTCCATCCAAGAAGCCCTAAAAGCCCCACCCAGGCCCCATAGAGGAGTTTCTTCACAAACCAGACCTCTTGCCAAACTCTACGATCTTCTTCAACATGTTTATCAAAGGTACTTTTGATATCCTTCAAAATTTCTTCTTGTCTGTCAAATCGTTCTATAATCATCTCAAAAAGTTGATTGTCCATCATTCATCCTTCTTGATGGGTTGGCTGTTATAGATGAGATGATCCTTATTTTGGCTACTCGCGCTTGATCCTAGCCAGAACCCCCAAACCGCAGACACCCCCGCCATGAGCTGCACCGCGAACATATTGATGATCTGTTTGGAGAGTTCATCGGCACCGGCATTGACGCCATGCACCAGGATATAGCCACCCCCTCCGAAGAACCCGAGGATAATCACCGTGGAGAGTATTCCAGGCCATCGACTTTGAGTAGACATCTGCATCTGACGAGCAGATTTCACATCATCGAGGAGTTGCTGAGTGGATTGAACCTGTTGCTGGAGTAGGGCTAATTGCAACTTGGCCTTATCTTCAGGGGACATATGGAATTCTTCAATGATCCCCTTAACCCCATCGAAGACACTCCCAATTGCCTTTTCTGCCAATTGTCCTGCCTGTTGTCCTGGTGTCGCTCCAAAAAGCCAGTCTAGAAGTGCCATGTTATTCCTCATCTTCAAATGGTACAGGTGTAAATCGAGTTGGTTTCTTTTGTTTTTCTTTGATATTCCCAGCTTCATCCGCTGCCATAATTGCTCCGATTTTAGTACCAATCTCAGCCGCTAATCGAGATGTTGCCGGGGTAACAAGACCTTCCATCAGAAACTTTCTCCCCAATTTGCTTAAATACAATTTTGCAACGGCTGCGGTTCCAAGAGCTTGAGGAGCATTCGCCAATGGATGTTTGATCAAAGCACCAGCGGTTGTAAATGTCACAAGATTTTGAGCAGTCCCAGATGGGTTTTCAGCAAGTTTTACTGTTCCTTTTGTCCGTTCAATAATTCGCGCTAATTGATGAAAGTCTTGAAGTTCCTCATTCGAGAATAATTGTCGTTGGACATCTTTTGGGTATGTATTAATTGTTTGAATCATCTTTGTGGGAAAGGGGGTTGATTCATTCGAGTGAATTCCATCTACAAATGCTTGACGAAGATGAGGACGCATTTCTGGGAATGATCGTAGTGTTTTTGCAGTAGTGGCCCCGTCTGAAAGAATAGCAGGAGCAACTTGTGAGGGATTACTCTTGACCATCTCTCGAAAGAATGGATTCCCGATAGGATTCTTCTTCATCCATTGGCTTTTATCTGCTAGATGATATAAATCTTTTACTTCTTGGGGGGAATAGACTTCAGATAAAGTTTGTCTCCCATAACGATCTAAGGTATTACGTAATCCGGCTAAACCTCCTGTTCCTTTACCACCTTCCCCCATCAAGTGATTGGTAAATGCTTGTTTAATAGGTTGGGTAACTTTTTCACCGGCAACTTGTTTTAATTCGCTAAATCCCGCTGCATTCCCTGGTTGGATAAGTGCCTTATGTATGACTTCTGCATCTGTAGCCATAGCTTTCGCAATGGCTTCATTTTCCTTTGGATTAAAAAAGGATAACCTGTCCCCTGATGTTTTTCTGGCAATCGATAATGCAGTTGCAATGTCTGAACCTGATTTGGCTCCATAGGCTTCAATATCTTTATCAATGGCGCTCATGGCATCTTTATAAAGTTTGCCGTACTTATCCAAAGAACCTTGAGCCATGTTACCCTGTTGGATACCAGAATGATGGGATGAAGCTGCATCACTGAGGGCGCTTCGAAGTTTTAATAAGGATTGAACAGGCCAACCTGGTTGTTCTTCCTTTAAAATGGACTTGATAAGCTGTTGCTTGGCTTTTTCACCCATCCCTTCAGGAATAGTAGCAATCAGAGCATCATACTTTGGATTCCCTGATTTCATCATATCCTTCAGTTGTTTAACAACAGGCTCATCAAGCATACTAGGATAAAGTTCATAATCCTTAATCGTTTGCTTCGCAAATTCATTCAAATGGGATGCTTCATGCCGTGCGTTTGGTTCAATCAGGCTACGGGCATGTTCCCAGGCTAGTCCTTCAACTGCTTTTTTACCTTGATAGATTTCTTCAAGATTCCGTTGTACTTGATTCCCTAGATCTTTATACGATACAGGAGATCCAAGATCCTGCATGATTTTTTCACGCATTTGCTCTCGAACTTCCTGTTGACGTACTCCTGCCTTATCTAATGAAGACTCTATTACATCTTGGATCTTTCGTCCAAGATCCCCCATGCGTTGCCTATCAGGGGCTCCTGTTTTCTCGCGTAAGGATTGCCATTCTTTTGTTAAAGCCTGAAGTTTTTGAACTTCAGATCGTTGGATCATTCCTGACGTAAAAGGGACGTTTTCTAGAACTTTATGTCCAAGGGCCAAAGGTCGTGACTGCATGACTTCATGAGGGTCAAGAGTAATGCCTCGTTCTTCAGCTGCTTGTCGAATAGAGCGGTTTTCACCTTCAAATTGTTTTGCAAATGGGGCAAGAATAGGAGGGATAATCTTACCCATTCCTAGCCCAAGAGCTTCCATTATCGTACCAGATTTAACACCCTCTAAAGTTTCTTTCCCAGCCTGCTCAAGTGAACGAATAGGAGGACGTTCCCCTGCTAGGCGTTCTACTAAAGAAGCAGTGGCATCCCCCGCTGCATACCCAAGCGCACCACCTGCGACTGCTCCATAAGGACCCCCTACAGGTGCCCCAAGAACAGCACCTCCAGCCATTCCTATGGCTTCCAATCCAGGTCGTACATACTTGTGAACAGGGCCATCAGGATCATTTTCTAACGTACCTGGCTTTGCAATATATGAACGAGCATTACCTGGTTGGATCCCTAATTTCTCATAGATCTGCTTTCGCTTCTCCATGCGAGCAGGACCTTCGAGGGCTTGATATCGAGGATCGTTATTTAGTTGTTCTTCAAGTTCATCAGCGGTCATTTGCCTAGAACCTCGTCAAGAACAGATTGGACCTTATCAAATTTTTGTTTGTCCACTTGTGGGGATTGTTGTTTTTTCTTTCCTATTTCTGGTAAACCTGAAACATCAATACCTGATCCTTTAAGAACTTCCCGACGACGATCTGCTAAGAATTTTGCATTCTTTCGTGTTTGTTGTAGTCGAGCTTCCCATACTTCGGGGGGATTATGAGGCTCTGGGATTTGTTCACGAATTCTTTGTGATTCAGGTTCGCTCATTTGAGCCCCTGTAATCATTTTTATCATATGGTTTTTTAACGCAGCATTGGAAGCTCTAAATTTCGCTTCATCTGTAGTAATTCCTCCGAACGTCTCCATGAATGCACCAGCACGTCCACGAGCAGGACCAACAAAATCTGATGAATACAAATTATTCAAATTATCGAGCGCGTCAAAGACCGATAAATCTTCAGCAGTTTTTTCTCTATCACTTTGAGAGGGTTTATCAGGCACTTGTAATTGTGCTTGTTGAATAGCCATTGATTTATTAAGCTGTTGAGTGCCTTGAAAATTCAACAGCCGATCATTAACTTGCTTCATCTTCTTTTGATCAAGAGTACTGTATCGTGTTTTCGGACCATACAATTCTTGGGTAATGGCTTCTCGATCTACCCCCATGAGTTTGTCGGATCCGCCTGTTTCTGCTTGTTTGCGATAGTGTTCTGCCTGGGCTTGGTTCTCATCAATCTCTGACTGCATCTTTTTTGGTTTAAGTTTCTCAACCTCTAATGCTGCTTGATGCTCCTCAACTAAAAGTGCCTCACGGGGAGTTCGTTGATCTGCTGGTTTATTGATAGCCCTGGTAAGAATGGCTTGTTTAGCGTTAGCTTTAGCATTTTCCTTGGTAGCTGTTCGAGCTTCATCGAGCCATGCGTTGAGTTCATGAGCGGGGAGTTTTCCTGCGATAAATCGTTGTTGGACATCTTCAGGAATGAATTCTTTATAAGCTTCGAATGAACCAAAATCAGCTTCCTTGAATCCCTTATGGAGTAATGCTGCTTGATGGGAAAGGGAAAAATTCGGATCATTGGCAAGCTGTTCAAGGAGAGCTGATCCTTTGGGGTGGGATAAGGCTTTTTCCAATAAACCTAAATCATGCCCCCGTTTCATTTCCTGTTGTTGGGCCATCTGCTGTGCTAGTTGAGCCCGTCGCATTTGCATGAGTTCTTGGGTCTGCCCCATCTCGTGCATCATCTGCAACTGCTTCATATAGAGAGGGGTCTGGCCCGTATATGCCGCTCCCATATTTTGAAGGCGCATTCCGATACTATTGAGGGTATCTTGAGAGGGGGTAATAGCATTGAGCCCACGACTGGCCGCACTACCAAGTGCCCCTAGTCCATTGCTAATCGCGCCCCCTACTGATCCAAGGCCACTGCTTACTTGGTCATACAACCCAGACATATCCCGCCCAATATCATTTCCAATACTTGATAATCCTTCAGGTATTTGCTGAAGTGGGGATTTGAATGCGTCGTCATCTGGGGGTAAAGCTTCAAGGGATAATGAAGGCGCACCTATTGATTGATCCACAGGGACACCTGAAAGTGGAGACGTGGTACGATTATCGTAAACATCCCCCATCCCTAATTGGGGATTCCATCGTCTTGCTAATTCAAGATAGGTAGGATCATTCGGCCCAGGATCCATGATTCGACGATAATCTGGCATTGGTTATTCCTTACAATAGTCCAGGGGTCATTCCTAATTGATATGGGTTCATGTCAGCGGGAGAAGCTGCTGCACCAAATCCAGGGCCTTTGAGTCCATTTCCTATCTTAGTGAAAAGGTTCCCCCAACCCATTCCCCCACCGCCTCCATTTAATTGCCCCAGTCCACCCATCATCATCATAGGATTCTGAGTCATCAACCCACCAGCCATCATGCCTGCTCCCGCTGCGATCCCCATGCCCTGTTGAACTTGTTGCATCACCGAGGGGCTACTATATTGGGTCTGATCCGTTGTCCCTCTTCCTGTTCGGGTGGTCATCCCTCCTGCCATTCTCTCGTTATACAGAGGGGCAAAGGCTGCATTCATCCCACCTGGAGTCATCCCGATTGCTCCTAATTTTGCCATATTGCCTTGAAACCCTAGATTTAATCTGGCATTGGCTCGTTGGGAGAGAAGATCGCTCATCCCTAATCCATAGCGTTCCATGGCTTGCTGACTGACAGGGGTATCACTCTTGTTCAATCCACGGGTTGAGGAGAGGTAATCGGCATAATCTTTTCCTTGGAGGTTGAACCGATCAAAGGCTGATTGATAGGCTTCATCTAATCGTTGTTGGTCAGGGGAGCTTAAATCATACATTCCTGTCTTACCGTGGAACATATTTTTTAAGAAATTGGACTGGTCTCGCCCCAAGCTATAATAGTCATCCATAATAGCTTGTTCACGTAGAGATGCGGGATCAAAGGTGGTCTGTTGCGTACTCCGACTATCCTCCGTATTAATCGTGCGTTGTTTTGAATTACCCATTATAACCCCCGTATATAAAGTGTGCCGTGTTCCGTGGGAATGAGCCCACGTTTTTCAATAATCTTTTTCCATGAGGTATCTTCGTCATTTACATATCCTGCGACTAATTGGGAACCTCCCTGTTTGAGGACTGCCATCCCGGCATAACAGAGATCCCTAATGGCACAAGCATAGGTTCGTTTAGGAAGCTCCTTCACCACCGTAAGCCATTCTAAACGCCCCACAGGCATCCCTGGATTTACATTGATACATCCCACGGGATTTGGAGCACAATACACCAACCAATAGGGTCCAAGGGGGAGGAGCCAATTGACTTGATAAGCCAAGGCCACGTTTTGATTAGCCAGGATTGATTGAACAAGAGGTCCTTCATGGGGAAGTGCCCATCGAATATTAGCGTTCATATGAGATATTAATGGCACCGGCATCAAAGGTTTCTGCTCCACCCACCGTCGTAATCGCTAATTGGGTGAGTTCCGCTGTGAGGGCTTTCACCCCCGCTCCTATGGAGATATTCGTCGCATTTGAATGCCCCACAATGGCACGAGCAGCCCAAGTAAATGTTGCCGCATCCATCAGATCAAGAACAATACTGCCATGGGAAATGGTCCCTGCTGCGGTTGTGGCCTGAACACCAAATCCCGTGGTAAAGTTCGCGGTAGCAGGTGTCGCCCCTGCAATAGTTGTAGCCGCTCCTAGATATCCAGTTGCTTCTAATCCCCCTGAATCCCCTATCTGAACCATCACATTTGAAGTACCACTTGTAGAGACCCCTGAAAACATAATCGTAATACGACGGACCCCTGATGGGATACTTGAGAAGGTAACAGATGTACCTGATGTTGAGGCAGCTTGGGTTCCCAGGACAATTTTATTTAGGGCAGGAGTCAAACAAAGGACATTTGATGTCATTGTATTAACATCACTCTGCCCCGCAGCAGGGAGGATATTTGTTACGACATTCTCAAACTCAGCATTGAGATCAGTCGCAGTCAACACTTCGCTTGTCCATGTTTTGACTCTTGAAATACTCATGATTCTAGGCTTTCTCCTGAAGGGGTTATTAAAACCCCAAAGTTATCAAGAATGAACTTTTTGTCTTCTTCTACAGTTAATGAATATTGAGCAGATCGAAATTCCCCTGCCATGGGTTCATAAATTATGACCCTCGATGACTCTACAGCGAGGGAATCAGTCCCTAGAACAAAGGTATCTAAAGGGACTCCAAATGAGCGGCTTAAAGAAACTTCTGATACCCCACCAGATTCATTGGCATAGTTGAATTGAACCGTGGTTGTATCATGTGCTGTAGGGGATAGATTAACGGAAACATTGACAAGAGTTTTGGTTTCAATGGGAGGGCCATACGTAAGAAATGGAGTTGTCACAGTGGATCGAATAGCTGTCTCACGATGCCCATAGGTATTTCCGCTTCCATCAATAGACCAGATTTGGTTAAAATTATGAACATCCCCCCATTCATCTCCCATATAGAAAGAATGGGTTGCTCCATTACTGATTAATCCTACAGAATGACATTTCAAATACGGCCATAAAGCAAATCGTGGATATGGATTTTGGTCGTTCATAAACCGAAAATCCATCATCATCGTCATGTTATTGGCACTCGTTCCGTATTGGTAAGAAGTCCGTTCATGCGAATCGTAAAAATTAAATACCCCATACCCTTTTCGTGGATCAACAGATGCTTGCCACACTTCGGAAGTCCCTCCCATATGTTCCTGACACCAAGACAGAATAGGGTAATTCAAAAAGCTCTGAATAAAATTCCCATATCGATCTGTTGTCTTCAGGGAATGAAGCGACCCAAAGGGGCTCCAAAAAATCAAATCATTATTGTATTGGAATATACAATTTTGCCATGCGGCTGAGATGTTGCGGGTGAAGGGAACTAAGGCAAAATCACTTGAAGTAGATCCTGTCAATCGATGGATAGACAGGTTTGTAGATCCCTTAAAAATAAAGAGTTCCCCTTGAAACGAATAAATTCCTGTAATTTCATCCCCATCCCCAATATCTACATCAATAGAACCTGATCCCGCCCCTGACCAGTCTTCAGGATTCCCTGAGACAGAGTAATACAAACGGGATGGATTAGAGGCTGTATTCGCTCCCCAATGACGCCCACGATGCTTATGGGATATTTGAAATTCTGCCGGGCTTCCCGCTAAAGACTGAAAAGTCGTACCGTCATAACTTTTAGGGGGTGTGAGATTCTGTGTAATGATTAATAGGTCATTAAATTGTGAAAAAACAATATGGCCGGAATTGTTGCTATCAAGTGGAAGACTCCCAATTCGTGTAATTGAAAATGTACCATATTCATAAAGGTCTTCACCCACAGAAATAATTGTTGTAGGAGCTGAACCTAATAGACTATATGGGCCCAACCCTCGAACAAGTGTTTGACCATACTTCATCGATCGAAGTGGGAGAGTGATGGCACCCGAGACTAGTAATGTATCTGTCCCTGGTGCACTTGTAATACGCCCATCAAGGGTATAGGAAATATTTTCAGCTTTATTCAACCAGGGGAGAGTAAGATCAGTCCCATCAGGGCTTCCATAGAAGGTCTGTCCATAATCCGTGGCCCATCCTCCACCAAAACTATGATTGATCCATTGTGATGAATTATGTGCCATGATTACCTTCTAAATGAATCAAATTCATCATTGAGATCATAGATTCTACGACCCCCTCGGTAACTATAGGGGTTCTGCGCTGCCCTCACATACGACCCTCGTGGTTGGAGCTGTGCCGTAGTATGGGTCGCAATGTCATGATCCCCTACGATTCGATCCATGATGCTTTGATATTCTACTGAAGCCGCCTTGGAACGGGCATCATCTTTTCGGTCACGGTACCAATGTGCCAGGGCATGGAAGATAATGGCATGACGATACCGAAGGGGCATAGTGGGGATATCGGTATCCGAAGACATGCTTGTGAGAGAAGATGACCCCGTGCTTGTTGTGGCAACAGTCGATGTAATATAAGTATATGGAATATTATATGTTTGATCGGGGTAGGGGTATAATAATACCTTACGAGAAGGAAGCCCTATTTCTGGGGATGTGATTGAATCCACTAAACACGCATACCGTGGTCGGCCACTTACATTCACAACCGGGAATCGTTTCCGAAATTCAGATCGTGAAATCAAGGCAATGTTCATTTGCGGACTGAACATTTGCATATCAATAGGCCGAAGAAAGGAGGAATTGAGTGCATATTCATCTTCAAAATAAATATACTCAGAATCCGTTAAATTTTCTGAACCTACGTATTTATTGAGAAGAGTAGCCGTCGTGTTACTTGCGGGGGCACTAATGCGATAAATTTCTGAACTACCAGAGAATATAATTTTACCCAATCCCACCATATTTGTTTCTGAGTAACTGTTTGCGGTAGTCCATGCTGTCCCTGTCCCTGTAATGGTGGTGCTCCCGACTGTTGCTGAAACAGTGCCAGTTGTATAGGGGGCTTTTGTACGAACAACGTCCCGCCGTTCACACCACGGAAGTTTGTAATCAAACCCAAGGTGGATGTCTTGGAGGGCAACATTGATATAATGTTTGGCTTGATTATCGGTGGCAGTTACACCCGTCGATACACGGACTCGGCGTAGAAGCCCCTGGTAGAGATCTGCAAAGGTAGTATATTGTGTCGTTTCACTCATTAGAATCCTATTCCACTCGCCATGGGGTTGACCACTCGGACACGAGCAGTTTGGGTATAGGTATCAAAGTCCAGATCTGCCTCAGTGCGGAGTTTGTAATCGTAATAGTCTCCAGCATGGGTAGACCCGACTCGTACAATGTAGGCTAAGACCGTACACCCATCTTGAGGGAGATCGATGGAGGGTATTTGTGATGCTGAAACTTGGGTTGTTCCTGTAGTGAGGGTACATGATCCAGTTAATCGAGTACTTCGTACCCCGTTATTGAAATTTGCAACAATACTTTCTCCCCACATCCAGGTGCCATCAGCAGTTTCCGTATCAGGGACCTGCTGCCACGTACTCGATCCGTTTTTCACATACACGAGCTTGAACGCGGTCGGGTCACAATCTGAAATGTTTTGGCAGTGCACTTGGAACAAGAGCACCACCCCACCACCCGCAGGGACTTCGATCACTTGAACCGCTGAACCTACGATAATGGGGGAGCTGCTTGAATCCAGAATCACACCCTGGAATTGGATAGCGGCTTGAGCCAAGGTGCCAGTTTGTGGGGTCGCTTCTGCGTTGAATGCGGCAGAGATCGCTGCGCAATCTTCTACGGAGGTATAGACAAGGAAATCATCATAGGTCCCTGCGGCTGCATTCGTGGTCACATCCGCAATGCGCCCCAGGTCAAAATCTCCAGATAAGGTGTAGGAGGTATAGGATTTGACCGCCCCTGCCGCAGTAGAGGCCACTCCATCAATGTAGAGCGTAGCGACATCGGTTCCTGAATTAAGAACCAGGCAGACATTGTGCCACCCACTCGTGACCGCAATATCCCCGGCTGTTGCATCATTTGAGCCTTGAATCCCAATGCGCCACGTCGAACTTGAGGTACTAACATAGAGGCGTTGGTTTGTACCTAATGGGGCTCCGAAGTAATTGCGAGACAAGGTTTCCTGCCCTGCTGGAATATTGATTCCAAACGCAATGGTGAGGCTTTGCGTGCTGGGGTTGACGCCAGAGCCATAGGGGATAGCTACATGTTGTGTGCCGCCCGTTGTGACCACGCCGGAACCAGTTTTCCCTGCTCCCCATGTCGGACTATTCGTGAGCGTGCCATCAAGATTATTGGCACTCTCATCATTGGCATTGGTTCCGCTCCCATCATCAAATTTGTAATAGATATGATAGCCAGCGGGGTAGCCAGATGGACCGCTCCCTGTGCATTGATTCGTGACCGCAAGGCTGGTAAAGGAGAAAATCTTTTGGTGCGAACCTGGGTAGGCTCCAAGATTATCATTCCCCGTCCATGATCCTGAAGCGGA
>Ga0075460_10000872_pt1 | contig 11826 bp, 10 predicted proteins | sample DEB08_DNA_3_FD_77580 | JGI IMG/M metagenome (GOLD analysis project Ga0075460, IMG submission 77580) | Aqueous microbial communities from the Delaware River and Bay under freshwater to marine salinity gradient to study organic matter... | ecosystem: Environmental > Aquatic > Marine > Coastal ...
GTAGTATCAACGCTAGAAATAATCGCGGTATTACTGGTTGCGGTTGCGGTTACTGTTATTTCAACCTGCTGCACCGACTGAACAATAGAACCAACGCTAGGATAAATAACCCCCATAACATCATCACCAGCAGCTTTAGCGCGGCCCATCAATTTAGCCACACTTGCCAACGCTACGTCATCAATTTTAGCAATATTAGCCATTTATGCTATCTCTACCCATGTTGAGCCAGGATTAAAATACACCACATCCGCATTAACCGCATAACCAACTACACGCACAACGTCACCTGTCGCACTTGGCGCGGTTTCAGTTAATCCACCAGCGGTAGTGCTTACATACAACTCAGCTCCTATTGTCCAGTTCCATGTGTCATCACGCACAAAGCTACCAGCTAAAGCAACCAGCATAGGGTTTCCATCCGTACCAGCAGCCAGCGCAATAGATAGCATCCCTTTAGCAGTGGCCGCAGCATCCGCATCCGCTAAAGCCCACTCACCATCTGAGGCTAAGTAACACAATTCGCCTATTGCAATGGTAGCCCCAGCGTTAATAGTGTTGGTTGTTGGGCCATTTGCTGTATGGTCTGTGTCTGGTGTTGCGTCTAACCTTATCTCATGAACATCAGTAAGGTTGTTACCGTTCATATTGACATCGCCGGAGAACTTCACGGTTAAGTCACTCACAACACGCATAACCTCAGTTGGCGAACCGCCGCCGTTTGGCTCAACTTTAAATATAATATCTGTAGGAACCGTATTAGCGCCAACCGTGCCATTTACTACAAAATCAATAGTTGCACCAAAGGTATAGTCTGTGCCATCGTGACCTAATGCCGCCAATGTTGCCAAAGCATCGCCATCCACTACAACCGATTCTGACGCTAACGTACCCCTGCTCTTTGCCATTGCAATAGCCGCTGGTAACGCAGCGGACGTTGCATGACGGTTTGCCAAATAACAGAAGCCTGTGCTAACACTATCAGTCTGTGCAGCGTAACATGTATCATACGTTACTGTATCAATGGTAATTTGATCTTCGCTTCCCACACCACCCACAAAGCCAGACGCCGAATAAAGCGGGTCACTATCTGCTCCAATCGCCGCTATGGTATAGGTATACATTTGTAATGCAGTGCACGACTTAACAACATTACTGTCGCTAACATCGCCGATAAAAAACCTATCCGCATCAGCTACGGCATCAATTACGGTTTTATCTGTTGGTGTATTCGTCATGTAACTAAATCCTTCGTTTCTAGGGCTGCGCCCGTTTCATCGGTTAACATTGCGCCTGTTTCGTCCGTTGCGCCTGGATAATTGTATAAACCACTAGGAAGGCCGCTCCCTCCTGATACACTAATTTCTTTAACAATCGTTTTACCATCTTTGCCATCTTTTCCTTTTTCACCTTTCTCGCCTCTGTCTCCCTTCTCACCTTTTTTCCCGTCTTTGCCGTTCTTTCCATCTTTGCCGTCACGTCCGTCTTTACCATCTATGCCATTGCGCCCATCACTACCGTCTCTACCATCGTTTCCGGGCCTACCTGTATCGCCTTTTTCGCCCTTTTCTCCTCTATCACCTTTTTCGCCCTTATCGCCTTTTTCTCCTCTAATAGAGTCGCCTTTTTCGCCTTTTTCGCCTTGCTTTGGTGGTGGTGCTGCCTTTAACTCCTGTAACGCACTCTCTAAATAATCCACCCTCCTGTTCACACTACCCATCAGGGAACGCAAGGCATCTCCCAAATTAGCCATATCACTGCCCCTGTATGCCAGAGGTGATAGCCGCCCCCGTTTTGACGTTTTCTACAAATGGCCTTGAGGCTGTAAGCAGCTTTTGCTGCACCCCTTTTTCACTTGCAATCATTCTGTCAAGCGCCTTAATGCCCTCTTTTTTGCTTAATAATATCTTTGCTAATTTCTTTGCGTTTTTATCGTTCAGGCCAGCAGCGCGGCTCTTTAGAACTGTAAACAACGTATCAACAGCCGCTACACTGGGGCTTATTTGTGCGCTTTTTTGCACAAAATCCAGCACCTTTTCATCCGAAGCAATATTGAAGTCCGTCCTTGAACCGCCAATTACTTTATTAAAAGTATCCTGCGCTTTTATCTCTTGGTTCATTCTCTTGGCAAAACTATCAAATGTCTTTTCATCCGGGAAAGCAGCCTTTATTCTATTCCTATAGGCGGGATTACCAAATATCCTGGCGGCTGTATTACCCTTATCGCCAACCCTATCAACCGCATTTTGTAATGACTTTCTAACACCTATCAAGAAAGCATCGTGTTCGCCAGCGGTCATCCCCTTCCTAAGTTTGGCAATCTCTTCCGGGTCTAGCTTTAAAAAGGATGCCCCTGTTTGCTGCGCGTCCTCCAGAGCTTTGAAACCTGAAAATATAGAACGCGCCTTTTTGTATTCAGGAACAAGGCTATCAACCTCTTTTAACAACTCTGATTTTAACTTAAGGAAAGCCGCCGCCTTTTCTTTTTCGCCTGAACGCATAGCCGCGCCGATACTATCATCAAGAACCTTTTTAACACCATCAATTGATTCTAGTGAGTTTCTAGCCGCCTCCGCGCTCACGCCATACTCAGCCTTGGCCTTATTCATTGCCGCGTCGATACGACTATCTTTTAGCAAGGTATTAAGTCTGGTTGTCACCTTTAGCTTTGCGCCCTTCTTATAAGCCTCTTGATAAGCTGGTTGCGCTATACTAGCTCTCGCCTTCGCTAGGTCGTCAATATTCTGAAAGTAGTTCTCTACGTTGGAAACCTTCTTGGATAAAACATTACCTATTCTATTTGCCGCACCAACAGAGCGATTAGTTAGGTAATCAGAAACCAGATTTTGCGTACTATCGAACTTTGCAGCAGACCTTAGAAGCGAACGAGACTCATCCCCACCCAAATCCACCAATGAAAGGGGAGAATCAGCATCACTTAATCCTTTTCTTAATGCCTGAATGTTACGCCCTGTTAAGCTATCTGCAACAAGTTTATCAGCTTGTCTACCAGTGATTGCATTTTTCCCCACTCGAAATACTGCGCCAACAGCAGGGATAGCGCCACCGACAACGCCACCCATAGCCGCTCCCGTAGCAGCATCCGATAACCTTTCGTCAACACCACCTTCACCCCCACCAAGACCCGCGACAGCCCCAGCGGTAGAACCCACAAGCGCGGATTTTGCAATCCTTCCTCCCGTTCCAGCGTTGCGAACGCTACTAGCAATTGCTTGCCCTGCTTTTGTTGATGCACCTGCTGCCCCTCCTGCTATTCCACCAGCCAATTGTAAACCAATAGACTCTAGTGGCCTTTCTTGAACTTGTTGTTTAATGTCTTTGCGGGCCGTGTCTATCCCAGCACTAGCTAAGTCAGAAACCGACTCATCAGGAAATAAACGCTCCTTATCCATTAAGGCTCTAGCTTCATCATAACCCTTTGCTAACAAACCGCCCAGACTTCCAGTAATTTCATCAGAATAGCCCAGCGTCATGCCTTGTAATGGCTGTTGAATAAAACGCCTTGCGCCAGTATCGCCTCTGGATTTAACCAGGCTGTCATCTGGATATTTTGAAGCAATCAAGCTCCTGATTTGCTCCTTTGGCATATCATCAGGAAAGTTTACAGCTTGACCATCTGGCATTGTTACAATCACTTAAAGAACTCCCTATAATCTATAGGGCCGCTTTTTGGTGCTTCTTTTGGCTTACCAGATAAAGACTTTTGTATATCCTTAATGGCCCGTAACGCGCCCTCCTCAGAATTTCCCTGCGCTAATCCACCGCCAGCTACATTTTGTAGTATTTTTATGTCTGTTTCAGAAAGAACGCCAGACATTAAGCCAAGGTTTTCCACCGTCAGCAATGCCCTTAATTGGTCTAAATCTGTTGCAGCTTCACGTGTTGCGTCTTGTATGTTTGGTGTAATGGCATCATATGGGCCAAAGTTATCCCTCACACCTGTTTCATTTTTGAGCAATCTATCAACCACCGATAATGTCAGGTCTTTTGTTTGCTGGGCCTTCTCGTTTGGCTGAGTGGTTATAGGAACCGCAATTCTATTACCCTCTTTATCAACACCCCACTGCAAACCCTTCTCAAGTCCATCTGTAACAGGTGCAACACCTTTAAACAATAAATCAACCTGACCATCTGCTGACGGTACTTTTGTAAATGCGTTCTTTTGCTTATCTCTAACAACCTCCGCATTAAACTTATCCCTATTCAGCTTAAGGGTTTCATCAAACTGTTTAGCAGCTTGCTCTATGGTTTTCTCCTCTAACTCAACACCTCTTTGCTTGAGTGCTAAATCAGCGTCAAACCGCTCTTGTGCTATCCGCTCTTTTCTGGCTTCTCTTTCCAACGCTACGGTGCGTAAAGCCTCCTCAGTCTTAACCCTCTCCCGGTTTATTTCCTGTGATTGCTTCGTTCCCAGATAAGCCGCCAGACCACGCGCTATAGGGTGTGCGGTTCTGTCTTGTGCTTGCTCAAGCAAGATATTGGCCAGTTGATCCCTGCGGTCTAAAACTGACGTTGGTGTAAATTGTTGTTGCTGACTAACCGCCACAGGTTGTTGAGGGCGCAAAACAGGCGTTGGAACTTGTTGCGCGGGTTGTAATAACAACTCAGCTAAGAAGTTTCTATTCTTCATCTTTTCCTCCCTAGATATGAGCCACCAACACCCGCTAAATCACCAGCAAATCCCAAACCTATTGCATAGTTCCTGGAGGCGATGTTATTAGCCCCTAGTTGATTTGCATACCCCTGATTAATAATACCAGCCACATCCACCGTTGGGGCATTGAGTGGCTGAAACGGAGCGGCAAAGCCACCCAATGCACCTATTTCACCGAACTGCTGCGCTCGCTGTTGCTGCTCTAAATTAGCAAGCCCCAGCCCCTCATTAAATTGCTGCCCCCTAAGAGCCGCACTTAATGTTGCCAGTCTTTGTTGTTCAGCGCGTCCACTCTCTATTGACCTAAAAGTCAAATCCTGTAGAGCATCGCTTTGTGCTCTGTCAAATCTATCTAACTCACGCTGCGCTGCCTCACTTGATAGCGGAATACCTCTATCAGCTAAACTTTGCACTAAACCCTCGCGTGATTGCTCAAGCTCTGGCTGTATACGGCGCAATCCAGCCTGATAAGTCTCATCTTCTAAGCGTTGTATGTCTCCTGAGAAATCACCCAACAATGGTATATCAACGCCACTTTCAATCTGGCTAGCGGTTCTGTAGTCGCTTAACGGCCTATCACTTAGCTGGTCGATTAACCCTAAAGCAATCCCCTCACTACCAGTTCTGAATTGCTGCTGAAAAGGAGACTCTTCTATTCTCAGTGCATCACCAAGATTGCGCGGTACAAATTGCCCTTCTGGCCCTACACTACCATAGAGTAAGTTTCCTTGTGGTGTGTATTGTGTAAGTTGCTGCGCCTCTTTTTGCGCTTGTATAGTAGCCGCTGGGTCTGGTGCTGGTGGGGGTTTCGGTGGCCCTCTGAAAATGTCACTGACAAAGCTCATAAAATCTACCCTTTTCCCAATCCTCCTTCAAAAGAGAGAATTGCAATATATCTAATTCGCAAGCTGGCCTTCTAACAATCCCTTCAAGGGTAAAACCAGCTAATTTAACTAATTTCACCGCTTGCCGATTATCAATGCGAATCAGGGCAGTAAGTCTATTATACATATTTCGTTTGAAAAATAAAGCTAACATTAACGCCACCCTTTTTTTGGTAGCCCATCTAGGATGTAGGCCGCAAATAGACATTTCGGCCTCGTAATACTGGTGCCTCTGGCTTCCTATTCCAGCATAGGAATGATAAGACCACGCAACACGGTCTTTTATGCCAAAACATTCCCATGTCCGATAATCAACTGTTGGCGGTAAATTGTCATTTAATACGCCGCCCCAGTATTCATCGTCCCTTAAATCATCGTCAGGTTCTCGAAACTTACGTTTGTTCCCAGCCATGTTAATTGCGTCCCTTGAATGTCGAAAGCCACCAGCACACTAATAGCCACACCAGTCCCCACCGCCATATAGGTTGTATTTCTTGATTGTGAAGCACCAGCCCAGTCAGCATCGTCCCATTCAGCGGTGTCCCACTCAGCGCCCGTTGTTGTCGTTGTAACAACAGTTTCAACTGTCGAATCCTCATAGTCATAGCCAATATCAGCACCAACGGATACATCCGCATCAGCAAGATAGCGAATTGTCAAGCTTTTTACGTTCTTTCTATTGGGTATCCCTAATGTGGTATAGGCTTGTTGCGCCCTACATTCTATGTTAGAGCCATTATCACTGGTTCCCGTATCAGCTTTATATATGGCACCGTTACCACCAAAATATAACTCATTGTCAAATATACCCATTGTATAAGCATCCCAGCCAGTAAATCTTGATGGGGCCTTTGTTGACACAACTGACACAAGTTGATGGTACGTTGAATTTTGCGTTTCAGGGACGTTTACAAACATATAGCCCTTTTTGCCATACAGCATCAACTCCCAGCCATCATTAGTCCCATAGGTTGCAAAGTCCTCCCTAATAGCACCAGATAATTTAGATGGGTTTAGGATTAAGCCGCCACCTTCAGTAGATTGCTGCATAACCTCACTCAGCGAGATAATATCATTTTGCGTCAAAACAGCAACATCACCCCCCACCCTCTGCGAACAACGCTTATTAATGGGCGGTGGAATAAAATAACGTCCAACTAAAGCAAACGTTGATGCACTAGACGGATTTGTCCCCTGATATACCAAGACTTCGCCAGTCTCTAATATAAACACAGCGTAATCATCCGGCCCACTTCCTCCATCTCTTGTTATAGTCTGCATCATGGTAATATTGCCACCAGTTTGTGACACATCGCTCAAAGCAAACTTAGCAAACGCTCCCTGCACCGAATTAATTGAACCATAGTAGAAGTCCCCACTATCAACTTGCCACATATACAGACGGCTACCATGCAAGTGTATACCGTCCATCGTATTAGCGCCTGGCGTAGATATATCGCCAGTGTAGAGGCCAGCACTCCCACTGGTTGCAGACCCGTCATACTGAATAATCTCAGCGCCATTAACCATGACCATAGTTGAGCCTAGCTTTGCAGCCATCCAATCTGTATTAGAATAGCCGCTAGACAAAGTTGTGGCAGAGCCGTTGGAGTTTACAGCGTACAAAGTAGCGCCAGCACCCACCACCATTTTTAGCACAACTCCATTAACAAACTCTTTGATAAACCCGACATTGCCAGTAACACCAGTGCAAAACTCAGTATTACCGAGCCGACTTTTTACACCTCCCGGCTCCGATACAATATTTTGCAGAGCAATAGCATCTTGAGGAGCCATTGCCGCCCTACTATCACGCGTGTTAAGCCCACCAAAGCATGGGGGCATCTCTACTTGATTTGACACGCCGCCCAACTGCTTGTTAATAAGCTCCTTCATTGTCCTATCCCCGTGTCAGGTAGGTTAGTAAACTGATAATTGTAGTTTTGCCCTAAGTTTCTTTTAGGTGTTTCAAAGCCGCGATATCTAGCTATCTCACGCTCATATTCATCTTTCTCAACAATAGCTGGCAACCCTTCCCCAGCCTTAAGCCTGTACTTCAAGCCAAGCTCAACTAAATGTTCAGGGAACTTAACTAAGTCAGTATCCGCAGTAAAGGAACCTTTGGAAGTCTCTCCAGTGGAGTCTGTAATCCAAAAATTAGATACATACTCAAAAACAACCGTATCTCCAGACTCATCAGGGTCAATAAATACTGAATTACCTCGCTCCCTGTAATACCTGACTATACCTACCGTAGTAGAAACTGAGCTTTGTATTACTTGCCATTCAGGAGGTGTAACAAGCTGCATTTTGCGCTGGTTTGACCTATCCCAGTCGGTATCATTAATATAACGGTCAAAATCGCCATCGGTAAAGATAGCGGCGCGGGTATAAGAACCAGTACCATCAGTTGTAAAGGTCTGCTCTTTTTGCAGCACTTGCCAATCGTGGCGAGATACCAGCTCTTTGCCTACTTTATTTAGCAGTGACAGCAGCTTTTTTACGTACTTGTCGCTGTTTCCGATTACCGTTACTGGTGACTCCCCCAGTCCCGTTTCCTCGCTCACGCTCTGAATTATCGATAGCAGACTCATTGCCACCTCCTTTATATTTAGCAAGCTCCGCTTCCATTGCTTTTAGTCTTTCTTCCAAACTGCTGGTGTATTTATTACCATCTAGGAATTTAATTGCCTCATCCACCAACCCCCTAACCAAAGGAATCTTTTGTATTGCCTTTTCACCCAATCCAGCCAGTTGCTCAACGGTGTAAACTTGGTATCCTTTCAAGTTTTCCACTTGCGCTGGTGAGATGCCGGGCATCATCGCTAGTGGTATTCCGTTTTGTGTCGACTCCTCTTTATCTAGGTATCTTTGCCACAGGATTGCAAATCTTTCTTTATCTTTATCCGTCACCTTTCTCTCAATAACCGTTGTGTTGTCGCCCGGTATCCTAATTGATACATAATCAACATCGTCATATATATTACGGCCTTCTTTTTTCGAAAGGAAGCCGTTGAAGATTGCCTTTTTATAGAACTTTACAGCTAACCTTTTATCCATCTCCGCGTCAGGAGTGTTATTTAGTATATCTTGGTCAAACGCTACCATTTCCTTGCTCCGTATATAGTTTCCATGCCTCATCAAGAATAGCCTTTAGTAGGCCATCCCCATGCACCTGAATGTCAAACTTATCCCCAAAACTTCCCAACATTTCCTTAAAATCCTGTGCTTGTCCAGCCATCCACACGGCGCATTTAAACGTTCTATTGCCTACGTGGATTGTCACAACCTTGTCATTGTCGTTTAAATCCTGCGAATAAGCGTGATGTTCATCGGCATTATAGCATGAATCCATACCAAATAAATGAAAATCCCTAAATCCAAGCACATAGCCAAGAAATATAGCCCTAGTTCCTATCGTACAGCCGCCACCTATAAACATTTTAGCGCCTTTTGGCTTGTAAATGTCGTTGTCAGCATGCCACACAATGACATTCTGTCCTTTGAGCTTGTCAAATATGCGGGGAGAACAAACAGAGGCTATAAAGTATGTTGTTTTCCTTGATGGATTCTGCACAAATCTAACATTTTCATCTCTTGCATCTAACATAGCCATGCCATCAGCTTTAATGCCATGCTCGCGTAGGAACTTATAAGCCCCGTTAGTCGCCATAATGAATCCGTTGAAATTGCGTATTTCTTCCACCTGATCCTTTAATGAAGGCCCACCACCGACAATAGCCATTTTTACATCAATCTCAGGATAAAACCCATCAATCTGCGGTAAGCTTCGTTTAAGGCACGAGTCCATGTTTTTTTGAACTGCATCAGCTTTATTATGGGCAATATTTACATTAAGCAGCGCATGCATTTCATCGCTCCACATAGTATCAACCCATCCGCCAGCCTCGTGCGGCCTTGGGTGGCCATGAAAGCACACAATAGACGTTGTGCGCGGCGTTCCCTCTCTGCAACTTTGCTTATAACTTTTGATTTTATCGGGGAATAAGTCTTGCAAAATATCAGGCTTATAACCAGTCTTAGCAAAATGATTATTTATCCATGTCAAATCGCCGAAAGGTAAATCAACTGGATAGTCAGCATCTACGTAGGATTGCCATATGTCAGCACCAAAGCCGCTCTCCCATAACATTATAGCTGGGCCAACCCTCTCAGGGGTGTAGAAGTCTCTTAATGTAGCAAACTCACCATCGTATTTAATGATATTGGTTATATCGCCTGTAAAAACGGTATCCAAATCAATAAAGACTATTCTTTCGTTTTTGGGAAATAACCCTTCTTTGAATAGATATAGCTTATTCCACCACCCACGCACACCGCTAGGAAGGGGCTTATATACAATTCCTTCAAGAGAGCCAGGATTGTCAAGTACATCACTAAAACATATAAACCTACAAAACCAGTTACCACTGATATTACGCATAACACTCGCATAAAGCTTGTTGACGTATTCCTGCCCTCGGCCACAATAATCTCCCCAATTTACACATACAAACGTGATAATCTTTTCTTGGTTGTTCCTCCATTTATCATAGAAAATAGCTTCATTCTTCTGAAATGCGCCCGCTGGCCACTTAATTGTAGCGTTGGTCTTTGGGTGTATTACCTTCAGGTCATCACATATGTCAAATTCAGCGCCAGCAGCAAGCATACGGTTGATAAAGTCGTTATCTTCATAACCAGCGCCATCACGGTATTTCTCATCAAATCCACCAGACTTTAGGTACATATCCTTATACATCATTCCAAAGAACGATAAGCCAGTTCCCCACACATTCCTAGGGGTCTTTATTGAGCTATGACAATGCCACTCACGAGACTCGGGACACCAGGCAGAGGCTAACACATAGCCATGCCTTCCTATAGTTTCCAGCCGCTCTTTCATTTGCTCTATAATAGGCTCCTCATGCAATACCTCTATACAGCTTAAGATGATAATATCACCACTACATTCTTTCACGCCTCGATTCCAAGGCACAACAGGGGATAAAGGAACGTCTTTTTCTGGTAGTGTAATAACCTTGATATTTAACGGGCTATCAGGAACCTTGAAAGGAACCTTGTTACCATCATCAACAATGATGACTTCTAAGTCTAAGTCTTTGTATATTTCCAGCGACTTTAGCGCCTTGTCAGCGGCCTGCTGCCTGTCCCAATAGGGAAGAATTAATGAAATCATATTTGCTCCATAATATGAACGGTTGGTAGGGGTATAATCATATCACTAGTGCATCGTTTAGCAATATCACTGAGGAAGCTCCAAGCGAAAACCAAAATATAATCCGTGTGATCCATTCCGCTATTGGCGCGTATCTGATAATGAGAACCAGGCGTATATAAGCCCTCTTTAAGCGGTGCGTCATCTATCATATACTCCAGTTGGTCAATGTTACAGTATTGTATCATAGTATTGGCACGTCCACACGCACCATAACCAGCTATAGTTTTACCTTGTGCCTTAATATCGTTAAGCAGTGTCGTCAGTTGTTCCCGCTGTCTATCGGCGTTATATGCAAATGCACGGAAGCGGTCTAAGATATATAGCTCGTTCTCTACTTCCTCAAACCGCGTCCGATAAACCGCCTCTGTAGACGGTCTATCATCTTTGCACACAAAGTACCTACGAGAACCAGCGTGCAATCCAGTATCCTCTACATCAAATATTTTCATTCCATAGCTATCGAATAATCGCTCTAATGCTAACAACGAGTAGTAGTATAAATGCTCGTGATACACCCAGTCGTATTGGTTGCCGTTTACCATATCCAGCAGTGAATGAACCTCAAACACAAACACGCCATTATCTTTCATGGTGCGCTTAATCGCCTTTACTGTGCCATGTATGTCATCGATATGTGCAAATACATTATTAGCAATGATTAAATCTACAGGATCAAGCTGTGTGTTGGCAAAGTAATCGTTAATAATTGGCAATGCGTTATCTACTACGTCAGCCGGGTCTACCCCCACCGCATTACAATATTTCATCAGGTGGCGCAGCATCACGCCATCGTTGCAACCTATCTCTATGGCCGTCTCTGGCTTAAATCTGTCTGTTATATATTCAGCGTATTTTGCAAAGTGCGTGTTTAGCGCGGGAATAGCAGATGAGGAGTAGTAATACTTCTTAAACAAAACATCAGGTGGGATTTTCTCACCAACCTCTACCAGATAACAATGCTTACAAAAGTGCAATGTCAGTGGGTACTTCTTTTCCGTTTCTATTTCTTCTTTATTCAGAAAAGC
>Ga0075460_10000873_pt1 | contig 11822 bp, 14 predicted proteins | sample DEB08_DNA_3_FD_77580 | JGI IMG/M metagenome (GOLD analysis project Ga0075460, IMG submission 77580) | Aqueous microbial communities from the Delaware River and Bay under freshwater to marine salinity gradient to study organic matter... | ecosystem: Environmental > Aquatic > Marine > Coastal ...
CCAATCACGGCAGTGTGCTTGACAGTGGATTTGTTATCTCAGGCGGTGGTGGAACAGGCATCCAGTTGGAAGGAAAAACAGCATACCAAATAGGTAGGACCAGCCTGGGATCAGTCAGTGATGTATTCACAATCCTGTGTGCTTCAAGCGGCACGGGTAAGGACGCACTGGCATCATTCACTTGGATTGAACAACGCTAAACGAACAGAAGTAGTTCCGGTTCTAATTTTTTTTATTTTTTGGGATTTATTACGCGGCGTCGTTGCTACTGTAGGTCAACGCGTTGTCACTGTCACCTGTACCAGCAAGTGTGTGTTGTGCTGTAGTCAATGGAGCAAAGGCTGTAACCTCGGTCACTGTCACTGCTTCATATATCTCACCTAACGATGCTGTCAGCACCGGACCTGCTGTGATCTCTTCGTCTTTTACATCACTTGATCCTGTTGTTGGATCATACACACTCATTTTCTCTGTCCTTGTGGTGTTCAAGGCATCCGCTATCCTGTCTTGGATGAATTTGGCTCGAGTATCTATGGCAGTTGAATCTGCTAAAGCATTTGTACCAGTGTTGGCAATCAAACTTCTGTTCTCAAATACCAGACCAAATGTCAGCGTAGATATAGCAGTGTCACCTGCATCACTGGCATAATCTGTTACGATGTTATGGATTTTAAAATTCGTTCTCAGTGCTAGATTTTCCATGATCATTTTAAATCTTAATGCGCCTCTTGAAACCAGTCTTGATTGTGCTAATGTCGTTGGTTTTGTTGCGAAGTCATTGGCAACACATGGTGAAACTCTTCCACCGTTAACTGTTTCGGTGTCTAAGAAACCTGATGCATCGATTGAAACTGTGAAATATGCGTTTTCAGGCTCATCTGGTGATACCTTGTATAATGATTTAGGGTTTACTGCTACCATTTTTAATATCCTTTGTTAATGTACTTATTTATACGAATTATTTATAAAATGACCAACTAGGTGATCCTATGTACTTACAGGCGTTATTGGTCATGTGGCGTTCTTTGCCGTTCAACTTGATGTATGCCTGGTAGGTACGGCAATAACCCCCACTTATTGGGTAAGAGTGTACGATACGCACCTTGCCGTTGGCCAGACGCTCCTTGCTGTACCAACTCACGATCTTGCCGTTCTCTGCGTTGGTTAGGGCAAAAAACACTGCTGACTCGTGTAATTTCTTTTCAGTCTTGTTAAGCCGGAATCTCATGAACTGTGTTTTACGGAACAGGTATGCAGGCATACTGTATTTCAAATCATCGCCTAGTAACACGGGCTCTGGCATGTCACCTATGGTGCCCTTGTGTTCCGAAGGCATATTTTTCGCATAGGATGGCGTGCAGAGTAGTAGGCTACTCAATACTATGATAACCTTGCACCATTTCATATCCGGTCCCGTCCATTTTTTCACAGGCTATTTGCCTTTGAGTTATTAAAATTTCACCAATTGGCATGTCCCAGGTGTACATATCACAACTTTTGGCTATACCCATTCCTTCCAAGAAATCGGAGGCGCCGTCATTGCAAACGACCTTTTCTTCCACCTTGGATTCAAGGATGTTGCCTTCTGTGTCCACTACCCTGATCTGCGTTGTTTCAACATCACAATATTGATCGATCCATGGGCCACCTGCCTTCGCCTGTGTGACAAGATAGAAAGTCATCACGAACAAGGTGACCATCACTAGAAGTATCAATTTGAATATAAAGTCAAATTTCATGTCTAGTTAAGCACCTTGTCCACGGCCGCGTCTATATCGGTTGTGTCAATAGTCTTGGCCAACTTCATCTGTTTGATCTCTGATACGATGTTATCAACATGATCTTTACCAATCTCGACCATCACATACACCCTGTATGATTTGTTTTTAGTTGTGTAGATCTGTTGCTTCTTCACTTGATAGTGCGTCACAAGTGTGTCGTTGATCACATTCACAATGATGTCCTGCGATTGGGCTGTAACAGTCATTGACTCGTTTGTACCCGCTTCATTTTTGTTTATGGTAGATCTGTTGTTCATCTCACCATTGATCCTGTCGGCCAATTTAGCCTTGGCCAATAATGTTGCCTTCTTAACTGCTAACTCAAGATCAGGAGACACGGCCGACGCCGCCTCTTGATATGTCTTTTTAGTTGTGTGTGGATATTTCACATACCATTTTGGAGTCTTGTTTATCACACCGTTTTTGCTCATATCCGATTTCATCGTGTATGAAGAACACTGTGTAAGAAACAACCCTGCAAAAAGTATAAGAAATAGTCTGCTTATGTTTTTCATGTTATCCTTATTGTTTAAATTTCGCAATCTGCTCTGATATCCAGTTAGATACGCCAGCAATATTGAAGTCACTGCTGAACTGTGTCCAACCATCGCCTATCATCGGATACACCGCTAGGAAGATTGCGAATAGTATTATTAGTCTAATCATAATACAATTATAGCATATTTTCCAAAACAGTCAACTGGAGTTGATCTCGCTAGATTGCTTGATTTTATTGATGATTTTTTATGTGGAGAACTGAATTTTTGGCGCTTACAAAACATTCGGCCCAATTTCCAGCACTCATGTACAACCATCCAAAACTGCTTCCACACTCACCTATCGAATACACATCCTTGTCTACAATTTTTCCAAATGCATTGAGCGGTTGGTAGTTTTCGTTATGGCGTGGACCACCTTGTGTGTTACCAACCGTGGGCCAGACAGGAGCGACATAGAACGGTGGAAAGTCAAAATCTATGTCTAGGCCATCCGGACGATCAAAATCATCTTGTCGTGTCTTGACCTTATTTAGAGTATCACTCAAGTTTTTTGTTTTACATCTGATAAAATCTGCCAAATCGTCTATTGAGTTACACTTGGTGATAATTCCTGAATCAATCTCTGCAAGGTTATCTTGGCTCCATTCTTTATAACTTATATTTGGCAGGTTGAAAGTTATACTGCCCCATGGACCTTGTAATCTTCCTTTTTCTGTGCTTATGAAATACGACGGAGATCTGGGATAACGCACTGTGTCGTTATCAAAATAATCCATTGCTCTCCAACCACTGTCTGTGTAGTAAGAGTTCCATTCATTCATGTAACGCTTACCATCTTGGTCTACGATAATATGTCCAACAGGCAATTGCGATTTTGCCAAAAATTTTTGTGTTGGATTCCAGGCATTCATCCCTTTCACCCTTATTCCGAAACCAGAAGGATGTTTGAAACAATAACCTCCGTGAAAATGCCACATGTGACAGTTTTCGGCTCCCCAACTGTTTAACAATTTGATTCCATCTCCTGTATTGCCATCAAACCCATTGTGCATCAAGGGTCCTAGTTGCCAATTCTGCCTTTGCAGTTCATGATCTGCTTCAAAACCCCCTGTAGCAATTATAAGTTTTTTGTAACCAAACGTGTCATTTATGGTCTTAGATTCACGATCGACCTTTGTTAGGGCAGTGTTGAAATATATTGGAATTCTCCTCTTCCTTACTACTTTATCTACTGTCCCATAAAGTTTCCACCCATGTGCATGACTTCTAGCCTTGGCATTTGGATAATCTTTTTTAATATCTACACAATCGGCCTTTACTATTCTGGCCAAATCTAAACTGTCCCATCCTTCGAATCCGTAATTGTGTTGTGCCTGTTCCGTTTCCGTGGCCTTGATATATTTCACCACAGAACCTACTTCGTCTGCAATAATTTTGAGGTCTTCGTGTATTTCGGTCATACCATCCGCCAATGCGGCAAGGACTTTATCTGACACAGTTCCGTTATTGGTTTGTCTGAGATATTCAAAAGTCTTTCGACTATCACTGCTAGTTCGGACATCGCCTCCAGCAAGTATGCTTATTCCACCGGCATATGGTTTTTTCTCCAGCACACAACATGATAATCCAAATTCATTGCACCAATAGGCGGCCAGTGCTCCACTTAATCCATAACCAGCAATTACTACATCAAAGTTCTTCATAACAAAGTTTTCAGGAAACCTATCCCATCGATGCATAGGTAAATGATATACATCATAGTAAATCCAAAACTACGTCTACTCCATGCACCAAATATCAGTAAAGTGGTTGCTATTAAGAAGAAAATGTATGCCCAGAACATAGGAGGGTTGGGGGAATACCACATCAATATCAGAGCGGCTACCACATTTGATATCATTCCTGCTACTTCGCAACAGAATCGAAAAGGATTAGACTTGTAATCCTGCTTTATCCATTCGATGGTTTTTCTTCTACCTACCCTGGCCATTAGTGGAAATCCAATACATCTTCTAAGTCGTTTATATCTTGCACGTCGATGCTGTTGGCATCTATCTTCTTCAGTATATTATACAAAATTGTTAGTTCTTCTTTAGATCTGGTTTGCGGCCAACCTAACTTTACCGACAATTCATGCAGTTCGAGACGTCGTCGGATCCTTTCGCGAAGTGTCAATTTTGGATTCCTCTTATTCACCCAACTCAGCCCTAGTGCAATATCACGCAATCCCTGTGGTAGATTTTTAAACTTATCCTCGAAGTCTGGGTCTATGATCATTTCAACATCGCCAGGTTTTTCTATCTTGTAAGCATCTCTGAACATTCCAGTGTACCCCCATCTGACCATATGAATAGACCCTGACTTGGCATACTTTTGGAATTGGTATAGGAATTGCTTATTATATTCATGATCTTCGTCTGTCTCTATAGGGTAGCCAACGAACATCAGTGCAACATTTTTGATGCCGTAGTATGCAGATTGTTCAAAATGGAAAGCAATATCATCATTGGTGTAGTTTTTCCCCATGTGTTTCCTTACGCGTTCACTGTAACTTTCAAATCCAGTCACAAGGAGATTTGCTCCTGCCTTGTGCATCAACTCCCAGTCTCGTTCGGTTTGTTCTTGTTTAGTCCTGCATATGAACTGTCCCATGTATTTGATAGGTTTAAATTTTTCGTCTTGTTTTAGCTCTGCCAGAGCAGTGTTGAGCTCCCTGAAATGTTTCATACTTCCATTGATCAAACTATCTGTGAAATGTGTAAGATTGACTTGGTAGTTCAGTTTATTTTTCTTTATTTCGTCTACAAGTAGGTCGGCTCGCCTAATAGTAAATTTTGGCCAGATATCTGGAATGTTACAAAATGTACAACGTCTGACACAACCTTTCGACATGGTCATGTATACACCAGGCTCGTCGGTGTAATAATATCGTAGTGGTTCGATTTCAGTGTATGACGGAATAGGAAGACTGTCTAGGTTCTTGACCTGTATTGGAGGTAATCCGTCTATACCAGGATACTTGTTACCCTGTAACAGTTCTTTTATGCTATCTTCACCGTCGCCTGTGATATAATGATCTATATATTTTTCTTTCAATAAAAAATCTGCGATGGTATCGTATTTTGTGTTGTCGTCAATATTTGGTAGACTTCCTGGCCAACCGCTTATACCATGTCCGCCTATCATTATTTTTGAATTGATTTTTGGTCTCAAGAATTTTAATATTTCATAACATGATACGGTACTAAATCTTGAAAAAACACTCAATCCTATCCAGTGTGGATCATACTCATATAACTGTTGGATAAATTTCTCAAGTGACTGATGTAATTGTTTTTCTGAAACACTGCTCACTCTGTCTATTTTACATCTCCAGTATTCTTCTAGTTCACTCCACACTTCTTTGGTCACAGTTTCGTTCAAAAACAAGTTGAAGTCAAACACTTTACAGTCCCATCCTATAGATTTGACAATACTACTGAGTAGGGCGGCCGCCGCAGGAGGTCTTTCTAACTCTTGACTGGGTATGTTTATAAATGCATATCTTTTCATAAAAATTTCTTTATCTTGTGTACTAACTCAACACACGGATCAAGACTGCCACGGAACTTGTGAATCCTGTCCGGGTCCTTATCTAAAAACTTGATTACCTCTTTGTCCTGCTTCTTGTCAAAATACCAATCCCAAAAGTCTAAAGGAAAAGTTGTGAAACTGAATGTTCCAGGAAAATGCCAAACCAATTGGCTTTTGATTTTCTCTGGTAGGATTTCATTTTTCCTTTGATCTTTATATTGTTTCAAAAAACCATCAAAGTATTTTGGTGTATAATAGGCGTCTGTCCAGAACCATTCTTCGATTTGAATACCGTCAATCCTTATGTTAAGTAGTTCAAATGTTTGATCTTGAACTATTTTTCCATTATGTGTTTTGGTATGTTTTTGGCTTTTGTTAATCCACTGTAAAGATAAACTATTTTGGTCTTCTGGTTCTATTGAAAATAGAAATTTTGATTGATCACAATCAATTTCTTTTACGATTACATCGTTGTGTAGCACTAGTATTCTAGGCCATTGAACACAGAAAGATGATTTGTATGTTATTTCAAAATTCAACATACACTTACTTAATCCCTAATTTCTTCGCATTGTCGATATTTCCTTAGCGCCTTCTTCATCCCATATAGGAACTAGATTGCTCTTGTGCATCATACCAATACCCAGCAGTTTACGTTCTCCGGAGTATCTCATCTCTTCCTTCTTGCCAGTGCCCACTGGTATCTTGTCCGAACACTTGGGTTGGCTGGGGTCTGCCTTGTAGTCGGGTATGTCATAGCCTTTGAACTTCTTGGTCTTCTGCTTTAGAGTGTATGTGTCCAGTCCTTGGCTCTGTAACCACTCCTCGTGGTTGGCCTGTGCCTCACGGTTCCGTTTGGAGTTCTCTATACGGTGCTTGATCCTCTTTGGTAATTTTAACTGTATGAATCCCATGGTCTAAGATTATAGCACTAGGGCAGTTGGTTGTCAACTATGGCCTGTAGTATGATCTCCGCGTAGTCCGGGTTGGTGCTCCAGGCACTCTTTCTCTCCATCAGCCTACGGTAGTTCCATCGGCCCTCGTCGATCTGCTGTTCCCTCTCGACCCTGAACTCGTCATAGGCCGGGTGTGTGTTCAGTATCAGGATCATGTCCCTCACACTGTCACACTTGTTTGGGTACTTCTTGACACCGAACGTGGCGTTGGGCAGTTCCAGGGGTTTCATGTGTGGTGTGTTCTCCAGGTCCCAGGTCCTCACTCCGAACAGGGCGTTGCCCTCCACTGCGAACCTTGACGTGCCCCAGCCTGACTCTATGCCGGCCATGGCTATTATTATGCTTGTAGGCACACGGCTCATCTTGTCCGTGGTGTAGTTGATGTACTCCACGCACCTGCCGGTGGCCTCTATGAATGATTCTTTGTCGTTGTACTCGAACTCGGGCTCCTGTAGTCCCAGGTAGTGAACTCGTTCCAGTTCCTCCTTGTGGAACTGGTCCTCCATCTGGACTTTGGTCCATGTGTTGGGGTGGAACGTCCCAACCAGGAACGCCGCCGCCAGCACCACTGTGGATGCCAGGACCGAGTAGATGACTACCTTGATAGTGGATTGTGTCTGCTTCAACATCTGAATGTCCTATCTAGGATGTGGGTGGGCCGAGATTTTTTTACATTGGCCTCGTTGGCACTATACTGTACTCGAGCCCACTACTTGGGCCACATCATCAATATTATACCGCAACCTTTTGTTCCGTTGCTGTCGTTTCTGTCTTGGCAGTCTCGTACTTCGCTTTGTACTCGGCTTCTGCGTTTCTCATAGCATTGTTCCAGTCTGCTTTTGACAAACCTGTGAACCTTGTTATGATACCATCGCTCATGATCTTAAATGAACCACATAACTTGTGAGATCCGTCTTCCGCTATCTTGTGTACTACACCTGTAGCCTTACCATCAGCGTTTTCTCTGCCCATGATATACATATAGTTTCCTGACTTGCCTCTCCACTTGTTGTTGGTCTGTGTGTCTTCCTGGCATCTTGATCTCACTTGATCTAATACCAAACTTGCTTTTGCTGAACATTTATACATGTTTCTTTCTCCTTTGTTACCATTATTATAACTGGTAATGGTATTTCCGTCAACCGTGTAAAAGTCGCTATTTTACTACAAAGTAAAGCCATTAGGATAAAGTTCGTCAACAGTTTTGGTTGAATTCGTGTCTATTGACTTGAAATCCGCAAAAACACCAACGTCACCGAGTCTTGCGTTATTCTTGTTGAACCATTTTCCTCCACCTATCATGTTAAGATAATCAATGCCCTGTAACCATTTTTTGTAAAGCTCTGGATAATAGTCGTGTAAAAATTTAAGGGACTGCGATTCTTTGAAACTGTCTGCTTCAAATCCTGGCTCACCAACGCCTATATCGGATTTGAGAATGAACCGTTGAGGTTTACCTTGCCTACTTCTCACACAACCATTACGGAGTGTTTGGTATTTTTCGTCTTGATTGAAACACACCTGGTTGTATTCTTTTGGATCCATGATGTGTTTCATTATTGTCCTCTTCAGAATATGGCATTGTTTTGTAAAAATAAGAGGATCATCATTGTAGAATAGATGATATACATTGTCACTGTCACCAATCTGTATGTCCAGAAAAGTATCAAGAAAAAACGTGTACCACTCGCCTTTCCTGTGTATGATACAAGGCTTGTCAAATGCAACGAGGTTGACTGTTTTTCTATGGTGTCCATACAACTGTATAGATTGTAACATCCTACCTAACCTCAAAGAATAAAAGCCTTCTATCTTTCCTATTTTGCTATGATTCTCAAAGAAGTAATCATTCTTATACCAGTCCTTATAATCGTTCAAGTCAGGCTTCTTGATTGTAATTTTGGTATTAGGAATTTTTTTCCTTATCTTATTGAGGTAAGGTGTTGCTACTGTGTCTATCTCCCAGTCAGATCTTGGTATGCCAGAACCCACGGTCACTATTTCGTCTATGTGTATCTGGTTGTCAACAAAGGTATCTAACATATAGGTGCTGTCTATACCTCCACTAAACCAAAGTCTGATATAGTTGTATTCTGCTCTTAATTTTTCAGCACTTCTTTTACAAAGTGTGTCCAAACTTTCCTGAGGTTCTATATGCGTAGGTACATTATCCATCCATGCAGGTGTGTGATATTTGATAGGCAGGTTTTTTTCAGTTGACCACATAATAGCCTGTAGTTTTTCAAATGTCTTTCGACCATCAACACTGTAATGATAATGTTTATCAAACATAAAAATGCCTAGACTAGGTACAATAGATAAAGCACACGCGCTATTCCATCGAAACTATCAAACAACAATAATATTAATATAGTCGGCACATGATCTATTTTAAATTTCCTTGAAAGCAATCCTAGTGCGAGAGAAATTACAAAGACTATTGAGTAGTAATATAATTGATCTGCCATTGATCCTATGTGTAGAATGTTGATAACAAATAATGTTGACAGAGAGGCCAGTAACCAACCAAAGTATTTGACGAAAAATTTAGTCAGATGTTTAACCAAATTGTAGCACATGATTCCACTGACCAATGCTCCAAGCACCAACGCCACCATAAGTTGTAACATGAAACTTTGTGTGACCAGAGACTCAACGTCCCAACCCACTTGCGATACTATGTTGATCAATACCACTTCACTACTTTGCACGGCTATACCCAACACCAGCAATGGAATCAGCATAGTCACCTGTCCAGCATTGTTTGATGTCTCAGCGGCACTGACCCTTGCCAGTGCATGATCAGAATTTTCTTCTGGATAGAATTTATGTTCGATGTTGTAAGCAAGTTGACTACTGATTGTACTGCCAACAAACGGAATTAATCCACATATTGATCCAATAGTTCCAGATCTTATCATTGTAGAAAATCTTATAGGTGATGTGATTTTTTGATTGCTTACATCTAGATATTCTGGCTTGCTCTGTGTGACCACTTCGTAGAGCATAGGCATAGCATACAAACCAAATAGCACAGGGTAGACCGGTATTCCTCCACTCAGGTACATGTTACCGAACACCATGAAATCGGTATTGGTGGCGGCGTCGAATCCTACCTTGCCTAGAAAGAATCCAAACAGCATTAACACACAGTTGACCCAAACCTTGTTGCCTTTCCACACACTCAGGAACATTACAGCGATGGCCAACATAGTAGCGATCACATCAGATCTTAAAAGCCATGGATAATGTTTGGCCTGCGCCACTGATATCCACAGAATCATCATACCAAATGCCACACCAAAAAGACTGCCCAACATGGTGTTACGCAGTGCATTCAAATTCTTGTGATCGTTGACAATGGTGTTACGTTCTTTCAATATGGGCACACTGGTGACTTCGCCAAGCAGACCAAAGTTCAAGGCACTCACACTCCCACTGAAATCCCTTGCTCCCACCACTATGGCATAAAACATAATAATAGTTGCCACGTCAAACTGGACGAGCCATGGGTACATTAAAATTAGTAAAAGGGTGGCTCCGAGGGCTGGCATCAAACCAACTAGTAGTCCTATGAAAGGTGCTGAAATTAAAAGAAGCCAATCCATATGAGGTATTGGTGCCCGAAGGCACCAATATGATTAACGATTAGTTAGGTAACTTCTCGTCGATTGCCGCGATAGTCTTTGCGTAGTTTTTCACGTTTGGGTCGGAGTACACGTAGTATTTCCTCTTCATGTAGGCATTCCAGTCTGCACTTGAATCTTTCACCGCCGCGAAGTCCTTTCTTAACTTCTTCATTTCTCTTTTGCTGAGGTTCACTGCTCTCCAGTATAAACCAAGCATCAAGGTTGGATTTTCAAAGTCAGACAAGTCTTCGGCCACTGCTGTGATACCCTGCACTGATGTTGGCGCGCTGGTATAGAAACAAGATGCTTTGCCAGTTCCCACCCATGATGCTCCAGAAGTTGACATGCCCATGTCCACTTCGCCAGAGAATATGGCGTTGGTGACTTTTTTGGAACCTTTGTAGGTCACGTAGGTGTGATTAGTACCCAGGTGCTCCTGTAATTTGTCCATCCAGACCGCAAGTTCTTCATTGCCAACAAGGTCTATGGCAATCTTCAACTGCTTGTTTTTGAAATCTTCCAACGTGATGTTCTTCTCGTTTGTAGAACAGAAGTACCACGCTGACCAATGTATTCCACCAACAAGATCTTTGTCAGCCGCGGGCAGGTAGATATCATCACTTTTGGTTTTGGCCATCCCAGTGCTCCATGCAAGAATCATGGGTTTTTGCGTTGAAGTGTAAGTTTCCTTGCTCAATTTCGCGTTACTGGTCACTTTGACATCAACATTCCAGCCTTTAGTACCTAACTCCTCTGCTAGGATTTTTGACATGCTCGTGAAATTGCCAGTTTTTGAAAACGGGGAATGAAACAGTATTTCTGTAGCATACGCATTGGTCACGAACGCCAATGCTATAATTGATAGTAATAGTTTTTTCATTTTTTTTCCTTTATTTGTGTTATAAAACTGTACATTATTGCACAGCCAAAGTCAACACCGAATGACAGAAACAGCAATAGGAGTATCGCAATCGTCATTCGGTGTTGTGAAAATAAATGTTAGCGAGAGTTCGCACACGGCACGGCCCTTTTCTAATGGCTTTCCCTTTCGGTACTGGCGGGTCGATCTTAAACTAACGGCCCTTTTCTAATGGCTTTCCCTTTCGGTACTGGCGGGTCATTTGTTTTTGCCGACGTCATCCTGTTGATGGCGCTACAGATTTATTTATTTAAGGTTGGCTAGTATCTCGGCTTCTTTGGCTTTGGCGTTCTCCGCCTTCCTACGTGCTTCTAATTCCAGTTCCTCGGGGTCTGGTTTCTTCTCTGGTTCCAGTTGTGTTGGAGCCTCTATGGGCAATCCTTGATTGTCAAACCACCTACCATCTGAAGTCGATGTACAGGGACTGTAAAAGTTGTTTTTCTCGCCTGTTATAGGATCCTTCC
>Ga0075460_10000877_pt1 | contig 11813 bp, 9 predicted proteins | sample DEB08_DNA_3_FD_77580 | JGI IMG/M metagenome (GOLD analysis project Ga0075460, IMG submission 77580) | Aqueous microbial communities from the Delaware River and Bay under freshwater to marine salinity gradient to study organic matter... | ecosystem: Environmental > Aquatic > Marine > Coastal ...
TGGCTATCGTAAATAGCAAGCACCGGCCCAGATTCTCTGGCATACCACAGCGATTAATTTTTTATTAATTTCTATAAGGAGAATAACATGGCAATTCCTTTAAGTAATGCCTTTGTTACACTCTTTGATGCCGAAGTTAAACAGGCGTACCAAGCTAAAGCACAATTAGTTGGTGCTACACGCATGAGACGAGGCGTTGAGGGTGAAACAGTAAAATTTCCAAAAGTAGGTAAAGGCGCAGCTACACTTCGTGTACCACAAACAGATGTTACACCTCTTAATGTGGACTTCTCACAAGTATCTGTAACCCTACAAGATTGGAACGCTGCAGAATACAGCGACATCTTTATGCAGAAAAAAGTTAATTTTGACGAAAGACAAGAACTCGTTCAAGTTTTAGCGAACGCAGTCGGTCGTAGACAAGATCAACTTATTCTTGATGCACTTACAGCATCATCAACATCATTAACAGTTTCTAATGACATTGGTGGTACTGATACAAACTTAAACGTAGCAAAATTACGTGAAGCTAAAAAACTCATGGATAAAAATAACGTTCCTCCAACAGATCGTCATATGATTATCCATGCTAACTCATTAGCTTCATTACTTTCAGAAACATCAGTAACTTCAACTGACTTCAATACAGTTAAAGCACTTGTATCTGGTGAAGTTGATACCTTCCTAGGTTTCAAATTCCATGTATTAGGTGATCGTACTGAAGGTGGTTTAGCAATTGACGGTTCTCTTGACCGTAGCTTATTTGCATTCCACAAACAAGCAGTTGGTTACGCTGAAGGTATAGCTCCTCGTACAGAAATCAATTACGTTCCAGAGAAAACTTCATACTTAGTGAATACAATTCTCTCTGCAAACGCAGTTGCTATTGATGACGAGGGTATCGTTAAACTCACATGTCGTGAATCTTAAGATAAGGAGATATTATAATGGCTTACTCACAAGACAACCTACAGCCAATTGGTGGTCAGTCTAAAGCTGGTAATGCTCCTCAAATGTGGAGTTATACAGCACCTGGTACTGATGCTATTGCTGACATTAATACCTCAGGTTATTTTAATGGCGCTTCTACTGTATTAAAAGTAGGTGACTTAATTCATGTATGGGACGCTTCTGTTCCTACATCGACATTAGTTACTGTGCTTTCTAATGCAAGTGGCGTTGTTGACGTATCTGATGGTACAGCACTATCAGTCGCTGACGCTGACTAAATAGTAAAATGCAATGTGACGGGGGTGTATGCTCCCGTCTATTTGCACATTTGGAGATAATGAATGGCAACTGGTGATACTGATATTAAAATATGTTCTGATGCACTCTTATTATTAGGTGCAAATCCAATCTCGTCTTTTACAGAAGGAACAGATGAGGCTAATATATGTGATCGTTTATATCCAGATGTAAAAATTAAAACCATGGCAAGTTATCCATGGTCATTCTCATTTAAAAAAGTACAACTCTCAAGGCTTATTACAACACCTACTAACGAATATAAATACGAATATCAAATGCCATCAGACATGATTGCAAGACCAAGAGCGGTCTATGATACAAGTTCAACTTATGCACAACCTAGACGTGACTACAAAATACAAGGCGATAAAATATTAACTAATTATGAGAAAGTATATATTGACTATCAATACAATGCGCCTGAATATGCTTTACCACATTTCTTTGTGCAGTTACTTCGTTATCAAATGGCATGGCATTTAGCAATGCCTATTACAGATCAAAATGAAAAATCTAACTATTGGCAAATTGTTGCAGAAGGTACACCCGGTGAAAATGGTCGTGGTGGCTATATGAGAACAGCTATGTCAATTGATGGACAAGGACAACCTACAAACGCAATACAAGACTTTTCACTTATTGATGTGAGGTATTAATGGCTAGGTTTGTTAATATACAAACTAACTTTACTTCGGGTGAACTTGATCCTCTTGTTCGTTCACGCGTTGACATTAATTCATATGCTAATGCATTAGAACGTGCCAAAAATGTTGTCTGTCAACCTCAAGGTGGCGTTAGACGCAGACCCGGTACACGTTTTATTAATGAATTAGGAGGCACGCCAGCTAACGGTGTACGTCTCGTTCCCTTTGAATTTTCTGTTGATGACAGCTACATGTTATGTTTTACAACTAACAGAATGTATGTCTATAAAGATAAAGTTCTTATTACCAACATTAATGGTTCAGGATTAGATTATTTAAATACATCTGGATTTAATCTAACTGGCTCACATATGGATCATTTAGTGTGGACTCAATCAGCAGACACACTTATTATTGTGCATGAAGATCAAAGACCTATACAAATTGTACGTGGCGCATCAGATAGTTCATGGACAATTTCTAACATTACTTTTGATTCTGTTCCTAATTATGCATTTTCATTGTCTACAAGTAATCCAGCTGCTTCGATTACACCTAGCGATGTTTCTGGCAAAGTTACTATTACTGCGTCTGCTGGCGTATTTAATTCAGGACATGTTGGTCAATATATTAATGCAACTCCACAAGGTCGAGCTAAAATTGTACAGTATGTAAGTAGTACTGTAGTCAATGTTGTGACAGAGTTTCCATTTTTTAGTACATCTGCAATAGCAAGTGGTAATTGGGAATTAGAAACAGGATACGAAGATGTATGGTCTGCATCGCGCGGATGGCCTCGTTCTGTTACATTCCATCAAGGACGTTTATTTTTTGGTGGTTCTAAATCAAGACCGTCAACCATATGGGGTTCTAAAGTTGGATTATATTTTGATTTTGAAGCCGTGGAAGGACTAGATGATGATGCTGTTGAAGCTACCCTTGATACTAATACTTTTAATGCTATCGTTGATATTATTAGCGGTCGTGATTTGCAAGTATTTACTACGGGCGGTGAGTTCTATGTTCCGCAAGAAGGATTAACACCCATTACACCAACAGACTTTTTCTTATCATCAACATCACGTAATGGCTGTAAAGAAGGTGTGCGTGTCAAACAATTAGAATCTGGCATATTATTTGTACAAAGACAGGGTAAAGCATTATCTGAGATTGCTTATTCTGATACACAATTAACTTATGTTACATCTAAAATATCTTTGCTCTCAGGCCATTTATTAAAAGAACCGAATCGTATGGATATTAGGAGAGCTGTAGCTACAGATGAAAATGATCTATTACTTATTGTCAATAAAACGGATGGCACAATCGCAACATTTTCATTATTACGCGCACAAAATGTTATTGCTCCAAGCGAATTTGTTACGGCGGGTGAGTTTATTGATATAGGTGTAGATATTACAGACATTTATACTGTGGTCAAACGTAATGATAATGGCACAAATAAATATTATTTAGAAGTCTTTGAAGATGATAGACTCACAGATTCTGCTGTGATTGGTACAACAGCAACCAGTTTGGACGCATCACATATTGATGGACAAACTGTCAATGTCATTTCTGATGGTTATGTAGAGTTAGATCAAACCGCAGATAGTGCTGTGACATTTGTAAATCCGCCGACAACTTCATCTGAAGTAGGATTACCTATTGATGTTCAAATTAAAACATTACCATTAGAATTAAAAATTCAATCAGGCACACGTATTGGTTTCCGTAAACGCATTGTGGAGGTAAATGCGTTATTGCATGAAACACAGAATATTGTAATTAATGATAATTTAGTTCCTATCAGGTCTTTAGGTGTTGGCGCATTAGGATCGCCTGTGCCTGAGTTTACAGGAACAAAGACGTTACATGGTATACTAGGATATAGCGCAGATGGGCAGATTACGGTGACACAGTCTGCTCCGCTCAAGCTTACATTACTAGGTTTAGAATATAAAGTGTCCGTACATCAAGGAACATAATTATGGGTTTTGCAGCCGCCGCACCAGCAGCCACCACAGCCTTTGGATCAACAGCCTTTTGGGCTGGAACTGCCGCTGCTTTGCCTGTTTCATCTGCCGTTGTCATGCCATCTATTTTTACGACAGCAGCAACTGCGGGTGGCGGTATGGCAAGTTCAGGCTTTTTTAATTCTGCACTTAACTTTGGTCGAGGATTATTAGCTGATGTTAATTTAATGGATGTTGCCTTTGGCGCATCACAGCTGCTTAGTTCTTATCAAACAGTACGTCAAGGTCGTTATGAATCTGATATATATAAGTTACAAGCTAATCAAAAGCTTGCTGAATTAGAACAAAAACGACTTAACTTTGAATTAGATGGTTTAGAAAAACTTAGAAAACTCAAACGTATTCAGGCAGCAAATTTAGCACGTGCTTATGCTGGAGGTGTGTCTGGACTTGATGGATCGGCATTGTTAAATGATATTGTTAGCTCAAAAGAATATGGGGCTGATTATAAGATTGATTTACTTAATATTAAAAACAATATACTTGCGGGTGAAGCACAAATCAGAATGGATTATGCTGCTGCTGATTATACTAAATCAGGCTCATATCTTGACGCAGCTGCCAAACTTGGTGAAGGCGCATACTTATATTCTAGGTTAGGAGGGCCAGAAGCATAATGGCACAAGATAGATACGAACGTTCTTCTAGAGCTGATTTTGATACATCTTTACGCTCTTCTTTAAGTGATGTTGCATTAAGACAATCTACAAAATTAGAACAACGCCTTGATCGATTATCAAGCTATTTTTATGAAAACTTAAAAGGTCAAGCTAAAACTGAAGGTCAGTTGTATGGTATTAAAACTAAACCTTCTAGAGAACAAATAGCTGTTGCTTTAAATCGAGGTGATGACGCTTCTACTTTATTTGCAGAAGGTGGCACTATTTTTGGTGATGCAGCTAGAGAAGTACAAGGAGAGATGTATCGTCAAGACTTAGAGTCTGAAATGCTTAACTTCTCAAGCCAAACATTACAAGCTATGAAGACAGGTGCATTAACCATTGAAGACCCTAATGCATTTGCTGAAGAATTAGAATCTCGTATTGAAGGTTATGCAACTGTATTAGAAAAAGTTAGCCCAACTCAAGCTGTTAAATTTAAAGCATCCCAATACACTATTGGTAATAAACTGTATGAAAAAGCAAATGATCTATTAATATCAAGAGCAACTGCACAAGCTCAAGCATCCATTAATCAAAATATTAAAGATTATGAAATATTATTAACCAATGCACTATTAGCCTCTGATGGCAGTATCATTGATGCTGAATCTATTATGATGCCATCCGAAGGAAATATTGCAGACCTAATCAAACGTGTTCCTGATAACTATGTAGACAACGTGAATACATTGCGTGCAGCACAACAAAACGCATACAAGTCTGCGCTTATTACTTACATTGACGAAATGAAAAGCACATTTGTTCCTCAAGGTAGTGATTTATTTACTGAGTTACGTAAAGGCAATGTTGGTAAATTTAGTGACGTGTATATGGGTTTATTAGATGCTGATCAACGTGTCGAATTAGAAAAAGAAATTGCAGAATCTATTGCTAGAAAAAATACTTTACACGAAGCACAACAAACAGATTTAAGTAACAGAAATCGTTTGGCTAAAGAAAATATTCTTATTGAACATGCGTCTGGCAAAATTGGTCCTGAACAAGCTATTAGACAAATTAGAGCATTAGGATTGCATTTAGATAAAAGTTTAATTGATGCTCTATCACAGCCAATGCAAGAAACTGAAGACACTATTATCAATACGGCTGATTTAAAATTTAAGATACAAACAGGCACAGCTAATAAAGAAGACATTTTAAATGCTTACAAAGTTAGAGATATTACGGCTAAAGATTATGCAGACATGTTGAATACATATACAACCGTTACACAAAACGTAAATAAAGGTTTAAGAGAAATTAAACGTGGTTTAGGTTTGCCAGAGATTACTGAATGGGCCAAAGTGGATTCTGTTAAAAAAGAAAAATATGATCGTTATGCAAGCAAATTAGTGCTTCAATCTCAAATTGCTTTATCTAAAGGTGAGCTATTTGATGATTATGCATTTGCACAAGAGTTGTTAAAAGAAGTAGCAACAGATGATATTGAATCAGGTATTAATGATCGTATTTTAACATTGCAAACATATTTTCCTAACATTACTCGTGAAAATGTATTAGACCTTGATACAAATGGCAATGGTGAATTAGATCAAGATGAGCTAGATAGTATTGAAGGTACATCTAAAAAAACTGACGCACAAAATGCCTTTAAGTATTTATATAAGAATTTGAGGAAATAGTATGGATAACTATGATTTAGATAGCCATTATTTGACTTATAAAAAAGCACAAGCACTTGGCCCAATTGTTACGCCTACCATTGATGTAAGTCCTGAACCTCAAGATGAAAGTGGATTAGAAACGTTTGCTGGTATGGCGGGTGTTCCCGGTCAACTTGAAGCAGAACAAAAAGCATTGGCTGAAGTTGGTGGTGCTGCTATGAAAGGATTAATATCTGCTGGCATTGGTACAATTCCTGATCTTGTTGGATTAGCAACAGGGTTACTGAATATGCTATCAGTTGATCCTGAAGAAAAAGGTAATTATCAACAATTTGCTGAAGGGTTTAATACTGTGCCTTTTACTACAGATAAAATTAATCAAGTCCTAACTAATTTAGGGTGGAAAAAATATGAAGGCGATATTCCTCAATCTGCACAAGTAGGTGCTGAGTTTGTTGCGCCTACAAAGTTAGCAGAAACAGTTGTTCAAACAGGTGCAAGAATGTTGAAAAAGAAAAAGGCTAAAAAATAATGGCACAAGATATTAATGAAAAAGTAGATCAAATGACTGAGTTACAAACTCAGACTATTTCTGTTACGCCTGATCCTATTACAGATGAAGGTTTAACTAAAGCAACCGAGTTTGATCCATCTAATGAATTTGCTATTGATCCAGAACTACAAGGCGCTATTGCCGAAGATAAAGTTATGGAAAGCCAAGTAAACCTTGATGAATACGAATCTGTTTTTGTAGAAGACGCAGCTATTAAAGTCGCTGGCGGTAAGAAAGAAATTATTGGTGAAGTGATTAAAAAGCTTGACAAAGCAGAAAAAGCTAAACAAACAAAACAACTTAAACAACGTTTAGATGAGACACAAAAAGAACTAGATGAAGCTGTTGATGCTGAAGTGAAACAAAAGAAAAAGCCAACAGATGTATTTAATTTGAATATGATTGCTGACGATAAGTCATTAGCTGCATGGATTGAAGCTGGATCAAAAGCAAACAAACTAGATCAATTTAAAAATGTTTCTTACAAAAAGATTGCAGCTAAATATAATCAGCCTAAATTTGCTGTGACTGATGAGAGTGGTGTTGTACAACACATTGCTGTTAGTCAAAAAGGAGCAGATCAATATATTGCCCGTGAACTTAAACGTGCTAAAGAACAAAATCTAAATACACCTATACTTAAAATTCAACAACAACCCGCTTATTCTGAAAAGTGGATTAATGATTTCTTAGACCCACAGAATATTAACAATAGACGTACCATTGCTGACCCTTATGAAGTATATAAAGCATTTCATTTACTAACACAAGTCAGTAATGAGGCTTATAGAAAAGGTGAAGAGTTAGTACAGGCCATTGCTAAAAAAACTGATACAGATGCAATGCGTGTTGAGTTTCAACAATTAGTCACTTTAGAAGGTGTGCTTGCTAAAAAAGTTAAAGGCATGCAAGTTGATATTGCTCAATCATTAGGTGTGTTAAGTGAGGCACGTAAAGCAAGTGATGTGAGCGTAGGTCGATTAACTGAAGAAGCTATTGAAACATGGGGTGGCAAAAAAAGCATTGATAAATTTGCTAAGACTTATTTAAAACAAAAAGATCAAGCCAAACGTCATCGCTTGGCAGAACAAACAACCAATCCTTGGTGGAAACGTGTTGCGCGTATTATTCCAACAACCTATACCAATAACCTTATTTCAGGTATTCCAACACATGGACGTAATATTTTAGGCTTTGCCTCTTTATCTAACTTTACAAAATTAGAAAATTTAATTGCTGTGGGTATTGGTCGTGGTCGATCTGCAATAACTGGATCAAAAGACCGTATGGTTTTAGAAGAAGCTATTGCTGAAATGATTACGACTAAAGATGCTATGATTGATGCATTCTCATCTTTTTATAATGCTGCTCGACATAATAAATTACGTGATCGAGCATCAAAACTTAACATCTCGGATATGCGTGGACAAGATGCATTTAAATATGATGTAGCGTACATTGGTAAACCAATTGAGTATTTAGGTACATACACAACGCTATCAGGAAGGTTGTTATCATCTGAAGATGAGTTTATGAAAGCACTTGCGTTTCATCGTAAAATTAAAGGTTTATCTACACGTGCTAGAGTGCATGAAAGACAGCGCTTGATTGATGCTGGCGTTGATCCAGAATTAGCTAGTAAACAAGCATTAGAGTTAGAGAAAAAATTAATGACTGAGCCAACAGAAGATATGATTGAAGAAGGCACACAGTTTTCTCGTTACTTAACTCAAACAACTGAACTTGGCCCAATGATGAAAATGATTGAGCGTCATGCAAATAATCCAGCGTTTAAATTATTTGGTATGTTTTTACGTGTAACTTCTAATATTATTGGATCAGCTTCTGAACGTAATCCTATCCTTGCTATTGCTACTCCTAGATTTAGAGCTAATTGGGCAGCGGGTGGAGCAAAACGTGATATGGCAATTTCACGTCTTGTCTCTGGCACAGGCTTTATGTATGGCATGCATTCATTAACATTAGATGGAAAAATTACTGGAGCGATGCCTATCCGTAGAGAAGATAGACAAGCTATGATTGCTGCTGGTTGGCAGCCATATTCATTTGTATTTAATACAGGTGATTTGTCTGAAGCCGCTATTGAACGATTTAAAAAGATTACAAACGTCAGCATATCTAAAGATAAAGTATACATTTCATACCAAGGATTAGAACCATTATCACTTCTGGTTGCACAAGCTGCAACCGTTGCAGAATTATCTATGCTTAATCCTGATGATGATCAAGGCTTTTTTGAAACAATTATGTATAGTGGTATGGCTGCGGCTGAGTATGTATCAGAACATCCATTGCTACAAGGCATGGGTCGCTTGATGAATATTTTTACTTATTATGATCGTGACGGTAATGAACTCTATGATATGTTAAGTAAAGGTGGTCAAGAATATGCAAACTATCTCGTCAATAGTGTGCCATCGCCAGTAGGCACACCTGTCACTATTGATGGTGAAAAAAAATTAGTTGCCCCATTACAAAGCTCTTTCTGGCGTAATGTTGAAAAAATGATTGATCCAACCGCATCAGAATACCGTGCACCTACAGAAATGGAAGAAGCTGGCTATTATGATAATGCTTTTAATAATGCACAGAAAGCACTTACAGAGGGCTGGATGAAAGGCATTAGACGCGCATGTGCAAGTACTCCGGGATGTAGCTCAGTCTTAGAGCGCAAGCTTGATCCAATTACAGGCGCACCGATTGAAAATGGTATGGGTAATATGTACGACTTATGGTTGCCATTTAAGACTAAAAAAGGTATTACGCCAGCTGCACATAACGTCATTATGAAATATGGTGCTAGAGTTCCAGATGTTGACAAAGATTATGGGGTGATTGATGGCGTTAGAATCAGTCAATCTCAGCGTAATAAGTTGGTAAGATACGCTACCAAAGATGGACTTTTATCAGGTACTATATTATCATTAGGTAAATCACTTAAAGACTTAAATATACCTAATGAAGAGAAGAAATCTATCATTAACAAAGAGATTTCTAATTTTTATAATGCAGCTAAACAGTTGTTATTAGCTGAGGATGCAGAATTAATTCGTAAGATACAGAGCGTTAAAAGATTACAAACTGTTAAAGACGATAATGCAGTTGATTTAAATCAATTTTTAGGTGATTAGGGAAAATTATGGCTATAGACATTTCATCAACCACTAGACGTATAGTATACACAGGATCATCAGGTGTAGGCCCATACTCATTTGCATTTGAAGTATTGGCTCAAACTGACATTGCCGTATACTTTAATACGACTGAACTGACACTTACTACAGACTATACTGTCTCTCTTAATGTAGATGGTACAGGATCTGTCACTATTGTTACTGGCTCTAGTGTTCCTAGCACACCTACTGCTTCTGATCGTATTACAATTATTGGTGATAGAACCATTGAGAGATCAACAGACTTTACTACAGGTGGCCCACTCTTTGCTACCTCTCTTAATGATGAATTTGATAGTCAAACTATTTTTGTTCAGCAAGTACAAGAACAAGCTGATCGATCATTACGCGCGCCGAATACTGATCCAACCACAGTTAATATGGTTCTACCATTTAATACAGAGCGTGCTAATAAATACTTATCTTTTGATGCTAGTGGTAATCCAACAGCCGTTGCTAACGTAGGTAAATGGCGTGGTGATTGGACAGCGTCTACTGATTATGTACAACAAGATATTGTTAAAGACACAACTAATGACAATATTTATATTTGTATTACAACGCATACATCATCAGGTTCATTACCACTTACAAGTAATGCTGATTATGCTAAATGGGATTTAGTTGTTGATGCTGCCACAGCCGCTGCTTCTGCTGCTGCTGCTGCGGCAAGCGCTACGGCCGCTGCAAGCTCTGCCACAGCTGCAGCTTCTTCTGCCACAAGTGCATCTAGCTCGGCAACAAGTGCTGCTTCAAGTGCTACGACAGCAACTACACAAGCAACTAATGCGTCTACAAGTGCAACATCGGCTGCTTCATCAGCTTCAGCCGCATCAACTTCTGCAACTAATGCAGCGACATCAGAGACTAATGCATCAACAAGTGCAACGGCTGCTGCATCATCAGCAAGTGCAGCCTCAACCTCAGCAACATCAGCCGCAAGTTCTGCAACCACAGCAACGACACAGGCAAGTAATGCAAGCACATCAGCAACGAGTGCTGCATCATCAGCAACAACGGCTACGACTCAAGCAAGCAACGCTGCCACTTCAGCAACGAGCGCCGCTTCAAGTGCTGCCGCAGCAGCTGCAAGTGCTGCAAGCATTGATGCTTTCTATTTAGGTGCATTATCTTCTGATCCAACAGTTGATGGCAATGGTGATCCTGTAACTGCGGGTGATTGGTACTTTAATACTTCAGCGAATGAGACAAGAATTTATAATGGATCAACCTGGCAAGTCACAGCCGTATCAACCGCTGGCTTATTAACTGCTGCTAACAATTTATCAGACTTATCTAGTGCATCAACTGCTAGAACTAACTTAGGCTTAGGCACAGCAGCTACGACAGCAGCAAGTGATTACGCTACTGCAGCTCAAGGCACATTAGCTGATAGTGCAGTTCAGCCATCAGACAATGTATCTACTTTAACTAATGATGCGGGTTACTTAACATCAACAACAGGCGTCACTAAGACAGCATCTACAGGCTCTGGTGTATTACCTAATGGTACAACAGCACAACGAGATGGTTCACCTTCAGCGGGTTACATTCGATTCAATACTACGACAGTAGGCTTTGAAGGTTATGACGGATCAGCATGGGGTGCTATCGGCGGTGGTGCTTCTGCGGGTGGTGCAATCTATGAGAACAATGATACAATAACAAGTAGTTACACAATTGCAGCTGGGAAGAATGGTCATAGTGTTGGCCCAATTACAATCAGCTCAGGTGCAGCCGTAACTATAACTTCTGGTCAACGATGGGTGGTAGCATAATATGGCAATAACATTTAATGCAGATACAACAAACGGGGCAGTCATTACCTCTGATACAAGTGGTGAAATA
>Ga0075460_10000879_pt1 | contig 11809 bp, 8 predicted proteins | sample DEB08_DNA_3_FD_77580 | JGI IMG/M metagenome (GOLD analysis project Ga0075460, IMG submission 77580) | Aqueous microbial communities from the Delaware River and Bay under freshwater to marine salinity gradient to study organic matter... | ecosystem: Environmental > Aquatic > Marine > Coastal ...
AGTTTACAATAACTCCGTGTGTCTTGGGGCCAAAGAACCCGTCGACCGGCTGAGCGCCAACCTTAGCTTGAATGGCTTTCACTACATCGCCCCGCCACCCATTGCGGATAGGGCGCCCAGGATACTCGGGGGCAGGGGCCGGGGCGGGGGTAGGAGCCGCCTCAGTCCTATCCTCTACCTTGTCTGCCGCAGACGGTCCATCATCCGCAACCACAGCAGTGCTAGGATCAGTCATAGCCTTGTACGTATCGGGCCCGACAATTCCGTCTACAAACAAATCGTGCTCAGCCTGCCACTTCTTTACCGCCGCCTCGGTAAGCGGACCGAAAGCACCATCCGCCTCAACCCCAACCACGGCCTGAATTTCCTTGACTTGATCTCCCTTCGACCCCACCTGCAACCAAGGGTCCTTACCGGCAGGCTTGCGAGCAGTCTTCCTTGCAGGGGGAGTCTTAATCGCCTTCGGGGGATCACCAAGCAGCCGCTGGAAAACATCAACATAATGCTGGGCGTCATCCGCATGCTCATTGCTAATTTCGAAATGAAGCCAGTCGCCACCCGGCGACCCACTCATTGCATGGCTAGTGTAGGTACGCCAAGCATTCCGGTCGCACCTCCACCCACGCCCGTGAGGTCGTGGCCAGTAATCAAGCAGCAACTCAATGCCAAGCTCCTCGGCATTCTCGGTCAAAAAGTCACACAGCTTCTCACAATCAGCGTAATTACCAGTACCACGATAGTTGCCGCCCCGCCACGACACATCAGCAGCCCTACCGGTCGAATGAACACTTGGCTTAGACTTGCCACGCATATTGCGCACAACAAGCGTACCATTATTCCACAAACCAAAATACGCCTCAATAAGATCAACGAGCATTTCCATGCCCGCCCTCTTAGCACGAGCAGTGCGATCATAACCGGTGTAAGTAGCCATCAAAAAAGTCCTTTCGGATAAACAATATTCAATAATAGTTTACACCAAAAGCACAGGCGTGGCCAGCAATTAAGGCTTACACTGCCACTGCCGCCAACCATTATCACGCTCCACAACCTTATAAGTCAGGTTCGTCATCAGAACGGGATCAAACCTGTGCGACGGATCAGACAACTCATCCCACCCCCAATAGTGGGCTTCAGCGTGCCAGGTGCCGTACAGGTACTGAAAAAGGCCAGTGGCTGTACTGTGCCTATTTCTAGCCCACGGTTTCCAACGAGACTCGCACCACGCCACTTGCACGGCAGCATCGGCGGTGGTGACCGGGTGGTCTTCAAAAACAAACTCCACATATGGGCGAATGTAAGTTTCACACTGCTCAGAGGTCTCACATGGAGTTCTGGCGTTCATCATTAAAATCCAGGCTACTACAAGCTCTGCAAACATAATGTCCCCTTCCGCTATGTTTTTGAAGCATTGAATTAGTCTAGCACATGGCAGGTAAATGTCAAGTTGTGAATATATTAACTACCCCACAGTAGGATACACACTACATATGTGCGGTTGCATCTGCATCGCTGCCAAACTGAACTGCCTTTCGCTGTCCATCAACCCCGCCAGTAGCCACAGCCATCAGCAATGCTACAGGATTGGCTAGGCCACCTCCCGCACTACTAGATACCAATGCAGGGGCCCGTTTTAACTCAATCGTTAATTCATCTGAAGTTGTAACAGTTGCATCGGTCAAATCTGTTACAGTCAACTTAACAGTATAGGTGCCCAGTTGGGCATACGTATGTTCTATGGTGCCAGAACCATCAGCCACACTCTGTGTTTTACCGTCACCAAAATTCCAATCTAAGCGAACTTGACTACGGACCGTAATGCTTAACACATAATCAAGCTTTACTGTTAACCCGTCTATGCTTTTCTGTAGAATACGAACCGACAATGACGGTGCCTCTAAATCACCGTCCTCCTCCTCCCCCTCGTCCACTTCTGGAATAGGTGAGGGGGGTAAAGTTTCCGCATTACCTGTAGCAATAACGCCTTCCCACTTATGTAAACCTGTCGAGTGCGACGACCCTAAACCAAAAATATTATTGTTTAAAGACCTATCTATGAGGTCTTGCATAAAATTGTCTATATTAGGAATACTAGATTGCGAAGTGTAACCCGAAAATTGAATGGTATTTCCCAACGGATTCTGCACAATTTGGTATGTACGTCTTTGTATGGTTATCTTATCCCTTTTTGTTGATGTAGCGGGCACTGTAGCATACTGATTAAAAGAACTTCCATGAGCAGAAATGTAATCCATATGAAAAGGAACCCGGGGCATCCCTGCCTGCTGCTTCGGCATACCATACGTCCATCGACTATCTGCGGCTCCCCTGACCCCGGCCGCATACCCGAGCGCCGGGTTAGTACCAGTTTCGTCTTTGTAGCTTAAAGGTTCGTCATTCCAATCAGGGAGATCAGGGCCAATACCATTAGGCCAAAAAAATCCTAAATATGCTTGAACCTGCGGAGTCCAAAACGCCGTCGGCTTATTTGGCTTCGTGTTACCAAACCCCACACCACCAACATCCTGTTGGAACGTCGTCCACGCCCCACCACCTTCCTCGGGCGGTCGATTGGGAAATGGCCCAAAGTGCAAGTTCTCCAAATCAAACCAATCAGGACCCCGAACACTTAGTCTCCAGCCGCCCGGCCCTCCAGAATGGGCGAGGTGCATGTTAAACGACACCCATCCTGCGCCGGAAGGAAGCGCCACCAATCTGGCATCTTCAGGATAAAACCTCTGCCTGGTGTAATAGACTGACTTAGCGTCAGCAATCTTTACCGGTTTCCCCCTCCAAAACGGAGTAGGGAACCAAACCCCAGGAAAATGTCCCACCACTTCAACCGGGTCGGTCGGCGAATTTTGATGCAACGTTCTAGCGGGCCATCCACCCCGAGCATTGTCAATATACCGGTGAACCCCACTACCTTCTTCGTAGCGCACCTGACTATTATTAGAGGCCAACAAATTATTTACATCATCATCTTTTGTGAAAATGTTACCAATAAAGTGATGATAATGCCCAGACTCAGCACCTGGAACAACCAACGGATCAGCTTTTAACCCTACACCAGTAGACTGGGACCCGTTCCAATTCGGGTCACTGTGTGTGGCCGTCGCTGTCACAAGCGTCATAGCGTCATTAACCAGACCCCGTTCTAATAAATGTGTCTGAATTTCCAGAGAGCTGTCCCGTAAAACTAGAGTATTATTCGAATCAAAACCATACCACGAAGTGGTATCTTTACGGCCCTTGTCATTGTAATTGGCATCCGATCCAAAAGAAGTGTCGCCGGTTGTTGTTTGATAATTTACTACGGGACGAGTCATATATCACAATCTTTCAACTAGGAATAACAATTAAAGCACTAAAACCGTTATTGTACGTATCGGCAGGTTCTTTAGTTGAACTAGTCTTAGCCCCAGTAGACCCCCCCACTAAGTCACTATATGTCTGAGACACAAGCTTCTGCACATGTCGCAAACTATTAGACGACTGCTCCCCCGGGGTGCCCTCTATCCCATGAGAAATCATCCCTGCGGGCGTCGACAAAAAATCAGTCATGTCAACCTTCGGTCGCATTTGGGCCTGAGTGTTCGAGTTACCTTTATTAAAATACCCAAAATACCCCAAAACCAAACTATTAGCAGAATAAGAAACACTATCAGCCGAAAGCGTTGCAGTAGTAGCAGTTGGGGAGGCCGACGCTGCACCGGCCCCACTATCCCCAGCCCCATTCCAAATAGCGTTGTTAGTAGTATTGCCCTTGAAAGTAGAAAACGACTCAACATTCGTGGTGTAAGTAAGATTGCTCGTTCCCTTCCCACGTACAACAGCCAACGATAAAAGTCGGCTACCGGTACCATTGTTGGTAGACCACGTATGTGTGCCTAAATTGCCAGGATCGTTTGCTCCAACAACTCGATAATACGCAATCATTTGGACAGAATAATCATCTTTATCATCCGTGGAATTAGAGTCGGCAGGTCCAGGTGGTTCTTCGACATAAATAATCTCATCCTCGGCAAAACCAAACAACTGTGTCCACCCGGCAGGTGCTGTAACTCTGTCCGTATTCAAATAAGCACCCGTGCCCTGATACACAACCAAAAGCAAATCATCCTCCTGCAATGCCGCTTGCTTTAAATGCACACTATCAAAATCAATTACATCCGACGCACTAGCACTAGATGGGCCCGAATGATGCTGAATCTGAGAATAAACCAACTGCGGTGCCACAGTAGTAGGCTCAACACTAATCGCCGTCGTAGCACCCGTATTCAGATCAGACACCAAAATATACATCATGTTCCATGACGACCCGCCATCATAAGTCCACAATAAGAAATCGTGTGAACTGTCGTTGGCCACGCTCGTCGGGGCAGCTGTTGAACCAATATCACTAATTGATGAATCGTAGCTAACAGACCATCCAGACCCACTAGAGTTAGCCAGCCTTAAAGTAAGCATATGCATTTGTGGGATAGTAGTTAATCCTAAACCATTTAAAAACGCATTATCAACTACAACTGATGCATTAACCGCTTTATATAACATCGAAGGGACCGCAGCTTGGACTGTAACTCCATTGGATATATCAGTATTAATTGTGCCTATAGCGGTGTCTATGCTGTCCAGCACTTGCTGCAAAGTACCGCCCTGTAAAGTACCCCAGTTGGTAGCGTCCAAACTGACAGTCCCCCCTGATAAATCTGGGGCTGCCGCACGAATCTTCTTCCAAACGCCAGCGGCGGCGCTGTACGACCAAGTCTTTGAATCAAAAGTATAAGTTTGCCCATCAGAAGGGTTAGACGGTAAAGAAATTGGCATATTGCTACCTCAAACTGTAAATCCAAATATATTCTACCACAACTACACCCACTAAGCAGGAATACTAATCATAACAGTAACAGCATCATTAAAAGAATTAGTAGCAGTAAGATTAGTGCAAGTCTTATCACCAGTATTTCCCGCAGCCGTGTACTGTTGCCAAGACAATTTTTGCACATTCCTTAGTTTATTGCCAGGGTTGTCGGTTACGCCAGTCATGTAGGCTTTAGTCATCCCAGAAGGCGTGGGCAGCTGATCAAAGCCATCACTCGTAACAGCATCCAACCTCGGCGTCGGGTAATCATCGTTGGGGTCATAGGTTGCAGTCGTGTTAAGGTCACCCCTCGCAAAAAAACCAGTCACACAAATAAGTAAACTATTTTCAGCATGCGCAACACTTTCCCCAACCATAGTCCGGTTCACATACTGCGTATAGTTACTGCTGAAGTTTTGATGGTTCAACCGGTGAGGAGCCGTCTCAGGGCTGAAACCGCCGTTCTGCCCACGCACAACAACAACACCATAACACCGACTGCCCGCCGGATTCAACGTCGCCCATGTCTGCTCCCCCAACGCATCACTGCCACCCGGCAAATGTTTACCCTCAACTTTCAAATAAAACACAAACATACCCACATCTGCACTTCTAGTAGAGGTTGTATTAATAAAAGTTTGCCAACTTGACGAAAAGTTAGATACAACACCATCGTTGTCAGAATCTGCGCCCACATCCGCAGGAAAATACCCGTTGGTCCCTACTATCGGATTCATACGATTAGCGTTTGCCTGCGTCACGACGAGCAACAAATCACCCACCTGATACGGTACCCCAGTGAAATCAACCGTTAAAGCATTATTTTCGTCACCAAGTATACTATTCACAAACCCCTTAGAATACACAACCCTCGGCGGGGCCGGTGCAAATTCGGTTGGAGGCGGTGCGGCGCTCGCAGGTGGTGCAATCTGTAAACCGACACCGACAGAGCTATCAGCAGTGTAAGCCATATCCCAATTCGTCCCACCGTCGTACGTCCACAGCACAAAATCTTCAACATTATTTATCCCAAGCAACGTAGGGCGTGCCACCCGGCCCACATCTTTAATATTTGCGCCCCAGCTGATAGATAACGCAGCAGTTGCTGAATTAATTAACCTCAACGACAAAATGTGTGTCGTAGGAACCGACGACAGCCCTCTGCTTGTAAAGAAAGAAGCATCAATAGTAATATCCGAAGTCACTGTTTCAACAAAAAGTTTGTGAGCAGGATTTGACACCCTAGCACTTTCTTTAGCGTCCTCTAGAGCCGACTTCGCATCGTTTAAAAGATTATCTACAGAGTTCAAAGCAGTCTGCGGATTGGTTCCACGAAGATTAGACCATCCTGTATCATCTAACGTAATCGCCCCAGTGGGAAGCGGAGCAACCCCAGTAGTCTGCAGCCGCCACACCGAACCATCCCACCTCCACGTAGACGACCCTGAAGTATAGGTTGCCCCATTAACCGGATCGCTAGGTAAACTCACAGCCATAACAAACTCCCTAAACTGACGACTACAACTATTTTACTGAAAATTATGCAACAGTAGTGTTGGAAACAGTCTGCCACTGGGTACCATTCCAATATTTCATTGGTTTAACCCCCGACCATACGTTGTTGCTATAAAACTTAAATCTATCAGAAACCGTGGAGGTTACAAGAACTATTGCACCCAAATCGGTGTTTGTCGCACTACGGGTATTACCGGCCAAATCTACAGCGAAGTCTTGACGACTATCCGGCTCGCTACCTATGCGGTTTGTCCCAGCGGAAAGAAGCGCATTGTTAGCATGATTAACCGGTGTAAAATCTATCGAAGAAGGGTCGTCGTTGGCGTCAAATGTAAGATCTGTGAAAATGAAAGCAGTTGAAGCGGTAGAAGTGGTCACTCCCCCGGCCGCATACACCCAGTTTGACATCAAGTTTTGGTTGTTCTGTGTGTCGATTTGCACCAGCCCGCTAGCAGTCGCCCCGTTGTGGCTACCGGCATAATTACCAGTTGCCGTATTGCTTTGATTGTATACCTCCCAATCGAACGCTCCGCTCCGTGTCTGCCCATGAAATACGCCCCCAAGTCCTGCAAAACAATTATTATACAGGTTATAGGTAGAGTGGGTGCCACTAGAAAAACTTGTGCCCAAGTTGCCTGTATACGATGAGTAAAGGTCACCGTCACCGTTCAAACAAACAGTACAGTAGTCTATGTTCAAAGTAAGAGCATCCCCATCCCGGTCCATTATACCCGCTTTGCTCCAACCAAAAATCAAACAATTATCAATAGAGAGCACGTCACCAGTGCCCGTATTAAAAGTGCTTATACCATAATACTCTCTAGTGGTAGAGTAGGACTGTCCATTCTTCTGCCAAATCATACATTTCTCAATCAAAACATTATTTGCTTCTACGGCCACAGCGCTCAGAATAGTAGAAGTACTAGAATCGGTCGCTGTGCCTATTATTTCCAAATTACTAAGACGAAAATAGTCGTCCTGAATTCGAATGACCCTATTCATAGTGCTAGAGTCTAATCTGGCATAATTCGTACCCCCAGGCACCCCAGCATGCCTAACAGACGGATCAACCGTCAACCACTGATAACTTGAAGACGACCTAGTGCCAGTAGTTGCCGAAATAACAACCCTCTCATCAAACGCCGAAGCGTCCATAATAACACCCTTCCAAATATCGGTGTTAGCAGTACTAGTATCCCAGCCGTCAGTAGTGTTTCCGGCCTCCCAAGCCGCAATCGTGCTATAATCCCTACCCGAACCAATTGTCCTCACAATTTCAGCCACGTCTGCCCCTAAGTCCAGGCGGAGCCACCCCAACTTCAGTATCAGCAAAACGATGTTTTTCACCATCATCAGACTCTAGTCGTGGAGGAAGCGGCTGACCGTCAGTCTTACGAGAAATTAACCTACGCCCCTCCCCCCGAGACAACACAATATGCCCACCCAAACTGTTCAGTTTTTCAGAATTTGTACGGCTCAAATTTTTTAAATTCAATGACCACCCACGCTTAAACGCCACTGCCCCCGTTTCGTAGAACGCTGCATCCATTAAGTTCACATCAGCGGGCTCGCCGGGTAAGTCTATAATTCCCATATTGGCAGAAGGGAACTCTTCTGGTGCCCCTCCCCCAGCAACCCACACCTCTAAGGATTCGTAGTTACCAAACCGGTGGTTATCAGGATGCACCGAAATTATATCACCATAGTTCCAATTATCTTCTGCTATGTCACTTCCAGTAAAAACCAGTATTCTCATGTTAAATCCAACCAAATATCGCCGGTCGCTTTATTAGTCGGGTCAGCGGTACCAATCCACAGCACTTTATCTACACCCGTCGGACGAGCGGTGGTAGGAGTGCTCCCATGATTTACCGTAACTAGATCTCTGTCAACCCAAGAAACAGCGCCGCTACCGTTAGTTTTCAAAACCTGATTCTCTGTCCCATCCACAGTGGGTAATGTGAACTCTGTCCCACCAGACCCAATTGTAACTCCCCCCGAAAGCGAAGCGGAGCCTCCAATCGAAGCGGTACCTACAATCGCAACTGCCCCACCTGCGTCAATTGTCATCCGCTCAGAACCCGCAGTGTCAAAACGAATGACATCTTCATCAGGGCCCTCCTCAACCTGAATCAACGTGTCACCATCAATATCCCGTATTAGTGGCAGGGCTTCACCAGCAACTTCTAGCCACGAACCGTTATACCGGACAAACAGCGAACCAGAAGAGCTTTGAAACCACAAATCTCCTTCAGAAGCAGAGGCGGGAGTAGTCTCTTGAATGGTCACTGACGACAGAACGTTTCCACCGACTTGTAACCACTGGGTACCAGTATACAAAAATAAATCAGCGGTGGCGCTGTCAAACCATAAATCTCCTTCAGAGGCAGGAGACGGTGCGGTCTGGGAAGCCGTAACACTTACACCGTTATTGGCGGCCGACCACGTGGTGCCCGAATAAACAAAAACTGTTTCAGAAGATGGTTGAAACCACACCTCGCCAGCCGCTGTCCCGACCGGCTCTGATTCCTGAATCAAAGCCACAGGTGCCCCTTCACCCCCAACAGCCACCCAAGCAGAGTTGTAATAAACAGAAAGCGAATTATCCGCTGTGTCAAACCAAAACGCCCCCTCCGAAACACCAGTAGGGGCAGCGCTCGCCACAAAAGTCTCTACATCGCTGCTGGACCCATCGCCCGCTGAGCGAGAAACTACACTCCACGTACTGCCATCCCACCGCCACGTTGCACCCAAAGTATATGTTTGCCCTATGCTTGGATTATCAGGAAAATTAATAGACATTATAGCACCTCCAAGGATTATTCTATACAAAGTTGAGTTCAAGCGGGTGAACGAAACATCAACCGCTGTCAGCCGCCACAACAATATAGGTATCGCTTACGGATGGCGAATCGTAGAATTTAATAGCCACTAGTTGCCTCTGTGGACCTGAATGTTACTTCGGTGCGGTAACTGTGCTGTCTTCTGATTAACCCGATGACTTAGTTGCAATCCGCAATACAGCAGATCATGGGATGGGGTCCTCGTCGGTTTCAGGTGCTGGTTCCTCCACCGCTGGCTCTGGTGGTCGAACAGGCTCCACGATGATTCGACCCTCGTCGTCGGTCAGATCGGAATCCATAATTCCGTGGTCCTGGCGTTGACCGCACACCAGCCACGAGATCGTGTCGGAGCAGGTCGCATCTTGGGCTTCGATGGTCAAGAGATTCCCCTCGACCTTGCCCCGCACCTGGCACCAGGATTCCTCATTCGTGGTGAAGCACTGTGCTTCACGATTGAGAGCGGCGAAAGTGCCATTGGTCAGCCCTACGGCTTCATCAATGTTCACGACGGCAAGACCGTCGACCAAGGTCACCCGCCCCCTGTAGAGGTTCAGGGCTTCGGGGGCTTCAACGAACGAGTGGACGAGATCGTGGGTGTCCTCAAGTTCGGGCAACGGGTGACGAATGCGAAACGACCCAGAGGTTTTGCTAATCGAACCGTTGACGGTGAGAGTTGCGGTCGGGCTGGTTGTACCGATACCGACATTGCCAGAACCGTCAATAACCATGCGCTGGGTGTCCGCAGTATGAAACTGCAAGTCCGCCGCTTCACGTTGGATAATGTAAGCAACGTCTCCAGAAACAGCAATATCTAATCCGTCGTTGTTAGTAGCGCCAGTCGTACTATTTGTCACTCTAAGAGCCGCAGAAGTGCCAGAACCATTCAAGTGCAAAACCTGTGCACTGTAAGCAGTCGGGCTGGTCGTGCCGATGCCGACATTGCCCGACGAATCAATACGCACACGCTCCGTATTGTCTGTAAGAAACCGAACATCGTGTGTGGTTGAAGTACCAAACGATCCAGTGTTAGCAGAGTCAGGGCCAAGATAAGTTGTTGCCGTGCCATTATCTTGCCGCAGATACGCCGCCCCCGAAGCAGTAACAACGTGCAGCAACTCAGCAGGGCTGCTCGTACCAAGCCCCAACCGATTGTTCGTATCATCCCAATAAAAATTGGCGTTATCGCTCGCAAGCCCCCCACTAGAAGCAAACTGCACAGACCCATCAGCACCAGCCGCACCACTATTGATCGGACCCGAAAGAGAAATAGTACCAGCCACAGACAGATCGCCACCCACAGAAACGTTACCCGACGTGGAAAACGAATTAGGGACATCATTCGTGCGGCCCGACCCAGACACAAGAATCTCACCGGTCTGCCCATCCACCCTAATGACCTTACCTATATTCTGGATAAGGTGTGCAGCCGTGGCTACAGGTTTAACATTTGTTAACCCGCCCGTAGGGGCAACATACAAAGTAGCGCCTATATTGAACGAAGAAGTATCCATACCACGTATGACACCCAAAACAACTGCGTGGCCGAGATCGTTAGGATTCAGCTCCGTGTTGGTAACCCCTAAAGCGGGCATGTTCCCCGCAGTGTCAGCCCTAGCTGCAGAAACCTCAACAGCACCCGACGCTCCCACCGAACCAGTAGCATAAACGGGAGAACCCTTTGGTATAAGGCTACCGGACGTATTCTTAATCGCAACAATGCTTGGCCCATCAAACTCTGCCTCAATGTGCGTCGCAACAATCGACCCATCAACCTCTAACTCTACCGAAGGGGTATTAGTTCCGACCCCCAGCCGGTTGTTGGCATCATCCCAAAACAAATTGTTCTCATCAGAACCAAACAGTCCCCCAGCGGAGAACTGGATTGCACCGTCGACTCCCGAAGGGCTCGCTGATGCCCCCGCATCAACTTGCCACGAAACGTTACCCAAACCGTCAGTCTTCAAAACTTGACCTGATGAACCATCAGTTAAAGGCAAAGTATATTCTGCAGATGGCCCCACCTCTAACCACTGGGAACTAGTGCCATCATCATAATAAACAGACAACACCGACGTAGTCAAATTTAACCATAAATCCAAATTGGAAGGATCATCAGGCGGGTCTACTGCCACCGTGACACCCATACCATTAACCAGCTCTACCCACTGCAGCGTATCGCCATCATTGTAATAAACAAACAAATTACCATCAGAAAGCCGATGCCATAAATCCCCCACCAAAGCAACGTCAGGCGCTGAATCAGAAAAATATACTGTGTTATTACGTACAGAAATCGCAACCGGGGCAGAAGAACTACCTTCTATAAACCCCACATGAATGTTGTCACCCACGACAGGAGTATTCCCAATTACGGGAACATTTTCGTAAATATTATTCAAACCAATACGTGGAATAGTCACAGAAACGGTAGGATTGTCCCCCGTGCCTACAGCTTTAACCACTGCATTGTAAAAACCACTAGGGCGGGTCACTCCAGTCGAATAAGAAGTGTTGTGTGAAGTTCGTCGTACCATATTAGCACCTCTCCCTTATCATACAGAATGCCACTAATAGAAGGCAACCGGAA
>Ga0075460_10000884_pt1 | contig 11786 bp, 26 predicted proteins | sample DEB08_DNA_3_FD_77580 | JGI IMG/M metagenome (GOLD analysis project Ga0075460, IMG submission 77580) | Aqueous microbial communities from the Delaware River and Bay under freshwater to marine salinity gradient to study organic matter... | ecosystem: Environmental > Aquatic > Marine > Coastal ...
GTTGCAAAATGGTTTCCTGATTTGGAACCATTGGACGTTATTGACCATGGGGAATTGTAATGGCAAAAAGAATGATAATGATGAGGAGACTACATGAAAGAAAAATCTAGGTTTGACCTTGAACAGGAAATCATGGGTTGTTGGAATATTGTAGATGACTTGAAAATTTTGACTGGTAGATGGGATAGTCTATCTGAAGATGAGAAGTTGAATATTCTTATTGGTTTGTCTAATCTTTATCAGTTGAAGTTTGATGTGTTGTTCAGTACCTTTGAGAACTGTATTCGTCTTCGCGATTTTAACGACTACGTTACAGAGAAGAGTATTGATACTTTTGGTGAAAGTTGTTAATTAAAATTGGAGAGTTGAAAGTGATGAATAATTCTTATTATGTGTATGGTTCTGCTGCCGGCGCGAACGAGGTCAGTTTGATGTATGTCGCGTCTTCGTATGAGGAAGCGGAAGCTGCGTGCGATGTTCTGTGTCAGACTTGGGGTGATGAATACGAGTTTGACTTTGACGCGAGTTACAGTTAGGCTTGACGAATTCCTAGAAGGATTAGAAAGTCTCTAGGAATCATGATTTGTTGATGAGCGCAACCACTCTTCATTGTGAAAATTCTGAAGGATGGTTGCCCTCTATCTTCTGCATAGATTGAGTTAGCATAAGATAGAATACTTGCGGGAAGTAATTTAATCTGCACCATCATTCTGACTTTTTCATATTCAATTGGAAAGACTACGCCATTATTTTTTTGAGATTCTTCTACGACTTGTGTGAGAGAGAAGCAGGTTTTCTTTTCTTCTTCTGCCGCGGAGCAATAAAAAGAAAGCATGAGACAGAGTGCAGAGATTAGACTTTTGATAAATGTGTGTGTCATAAGTATATTTATAAAGGAATAAATTTATGTTGAAAAATAAGTTGTTTTTCTGGGACATGAGCCTTCCTAAGGCAATTGCTGCTGTAGCAATAGGTGCAATTCTAGGTAGTTCCTTGACGATTGCAATTATCAGTCTTCTAGAGTATTTGTTCTGGGGAGCGTAAAATGAAGTCTTATGGTTTGTTTCCTATTCTGTTAATGTTTGCATCCTACTTTTTACTCATGGCTGTACTCACGCATTTCGCATGATGACATGAGATTTTCCATTCTTTTTCTTTGCCTTAGCTCGGCGTTTGCGTTTGATAAATCAGTTGAGCTAACCAAAGATAAAGGAACATTTTATTTAAATGCCGTTGTCCAGAATGAGCAGTTTAATATGCTCCTGGACACCGGTTCATCATTTGTTGTACTCACTCATAATCCTGGGCTTAAACCTAAAAGAAAAATAACAGCAATTCTTGCAGATGGAAGAAGAATTAAAACTGAAGTCTACACCATACCAAAAATCATAATTGATGGTTGCGTTCTTCGAAATATTGATGCTATAATTATAAGGAGTGGTGTAAACATATTGGGTATGACTGCCCTACATAAAATGTCTCCAGTAACATTAAATATGAATAACGGCAGTTTAATTTTTGAATGTGAGCGTGATAGTTATAATCCGATTCATCCTCACTGTAAAGGATGTTCTACAAAATCTTATAAAAATTTTTGAGGTAATTTATGATAGATAAAACGAACGAAGAAAAAATTCAAATGGCATTGGATGCGTTGAATGATGGTTGGAATGCGACAGCCAAAGACATACTCAATTCTATGATAAAGAATGATTCTGAACCAGAAACACCAAAGAAACTTTTTATCGTTGAAACTGTAAATCTGATTAGGTCTGATTATGCAGTAGAAGCAGTGAATAAAGAAGAGGCAAGTCAGTTTGTACTAAAGAACCTTGACGACCTTGAGGATGGCTATCTAAATTTTCTCACGGACAAACATATGTGCCATACTGTTAATTCGGTGACTGAGGTGACTGCTGAAGATTATCTAAAGTTTTTCGATAGAGAAAATGAGGATCTTAAGAATATAGAAGCTAGTAAAAAATTTGCATTAATTAACAGGAGTTAAAGTATGGACTCTAATCGAATAAGGGATATGGCGGTTAACGCTGGTCTTCTACACACGAGCCCCACCGAATCTACTGGAAGATATTTCATTCCGCAAATGGCAAGTTTTTCTGAGGTTCTTTTGTTCGCGAGAATGGTCGAAAAGGAAAAAGAGGAAGAGATTAGAATACTTAGGAAAATAAGAGTTGAAGGATAACTTATAGATGTTATACAACGATAAATTTGCTAAACTAGAATTTAATTTGTCTAAAGATTTTAAAAATGCTCTTTTTAGTTCTTTGAGTGATCTTGATGAAGAACATAATAAAGTGATGAGTGTATCTTATGAGAGAAGAAGTGCTAAAGAATCAACCTTTTTAGATAGTTTAGAAAAGTTAAAGGAACGTTTAAGTAAAGTTGGAAAATCAGTTGAACAATTCAACGAATTGGTTTCATACTACACGACTTTGGAAGTGGCATCACTTTCGCAAACAAAGTGTTCAATAGAAGAAGAGATATTAAAATTATTTCCACAAAAACTTTTAAATGTGGAGAAACCAAAACTCTATTGGCAAACAATTGATGGGGGAACAATTATTCCTCCACATATCGATTGTTTTCGCCGAACCACCATCAATCTATATGTAAAAGTTTTCGGTGAAAAAACCGTGTTTTATAACAAAAAAAGAGATGGTATATGCATGACTCCTTTAGGTAGACTGTCGGGTCGTTTAGTCTCCCAATCAAAAAATGAGGCATATGATATAAGAAATGATGTTAGAAAAACACTCGAATATTTTACTCTAGATTGGTTGGAGAAAGATTCGGAATTTGTGGCTGAACCTTTTGATGCGTTTTTATTAAACGTATCTGAACCACATTCTGTGGTAGATATTCCTAAAAATAAGAGTAGAATAGGAATTGCGGCAGGCTTTGTTATGAACTATTCAGAAGTTTTGTCTTATTTCCTAGAAACAGGAAATCAATCCTAATTCCAACAATCTGTTAGGAATCGTATTTTAGGGGTTGACCTCCAGTTTGCTTTCGACTAAACTGTACTTGTTGGTGATTTTTAAATTATATTATGTGAGGAGTTTTATATGTCTCGTGGAAAGTCTAAGAATCATACCCAGTTCGAACATGTGTTGACCGTTCTTGCGTCCAACCCAGAGAGTCGCGATACTGGGCGTGTCGTTTCAGTTGCTGAGTTGACTGAGCTTCTAGCTGATAAGATTTGCCTGAATCGTATGTCCGTCTATATGTGGGAAATCAAGAGTCGCGGAATTGTAATCAAGCCAATTCGCGATGGTCGTAAGGTCATGGCATATCAGATTATGAATATGCAGGCGGCGAATGATTATCTAGTGAATCGCGGTCATTCTACCCCAAAGACTTCTGAAGTTCAGACTGAAGAAGTTGTTACTGAAGAGATGGTTGAGGAGTTGATTCATGAGTGATGAATATGACCAGATGACGTATGAGGAATATGCATTCGACCAGATGCAGCAAGAAGAAGCATCTTTCTTTTGGTCTGTGAGTGATGCACTACAATCAATCGAATCGTTTGGTCTTAAGACTTGGTTTGTAGCTTTGTACGATTCCCTTGAGCACGGTGAGAGGGCTAAGCTGGCTACAATTATTCGTACATGCGAACAGAGTTATAAATAAAATTAGTTGTAATAAGCAAGGAGGAGGTTATCTTAAAATGAATAATGATATACTTTTCCTTGCTTTTCTTTTTGGTTATGCTCTTGGTGCCTTAACCAGTTTCTATATTCTAGGAAAGAAAGACGATGAAGACTCTTAAGACGCTAATGAATGAGGCGAGTTTGTCTCGCGTTCATACTCACACGCAAGGAAGAAACATTGGTATGATTACCGCACACCGCGGTGAAAATACTGCTGAAGAAAACAATCGCAACAATGCTGAGTTGGAATCGCATATTCGCAAGGCGGGTTACGGATTCGTCAAGGTCAAGGGGCGTTACATCGAAAACCATGGAACCGACAAGGCTCGTGCTGTTGATGAGAAGTCCTATCTAGTTATAGGAAAGAAGGGTGACGATAAGGGGCAGCTACTGTCCTTTCTAAAGAAGCATGGTGAACAACATGGGCAGGATTCGATTCTGCATAAGCCACACGACTCTGAGGAAGCCCATCTTCATGGTACTCGCGAGGGTGGTTATCCAGGAAGAGGAGAGACGACCAGTGTAGGAACGTGGCACCCCAATCGTGCATCCGAGTTTCATACTGCGATGAAGGGTGGGCGGACTTTCTCTTTTGAGTCTTTCGAGTTCCTTCGCCCAGTTTCCTTTTCTAATAGACAAGAGTCCGAGTTCTGACCTAAGGAGGGCAGGCTAAGGCGGTTTTGAGAGTGGACTAGTATCTGACTGAGAGGTCAGTGAAAAGAACCGCCCAAAACCGCCCAGAAACCGTCGATGTAATGAGAATCAATATCATCTAGAGGGTAATCTTAACAATTTTCTTTTCTTTATGAATCAAAGACTTACAGTAAGTTATTGTTTTATAAAGAAAAATAGTTCTTGCATTGTCGATTATAATGTTCTATACTTGTTTCGTAATTGAGAGGAACTGATGCGAATGTTTAAGATAATTCTCGCCGATGAAGGCTCCGCTTTCGAGTTCATTGCAAATGAACAAAATATTCCCAAAATGTTTGACCCGCAGGATGCATCCATTATACGCGAACTTATTAGCTCCATGATTCGTGGTTGCTCTGTAATAGAGCAGCGAATCAATGGCATTGATTATATTGTTGAGGAAATCAAGTCCTGTAAATTAAAGCGAGGTTCTCTCGATGCCTTTATCTGAAAGATTGATTAACTATATGCTTCTGTTTAGTGCAGGATTTGTGATGGGGTATTACAGTGGATTTTATCGGGTATTATGAAGATGATGGTTCTCTGACCAATTATTTTGTCAGAAATCATGTAGTTGCAAGTGACAGATGGAAGCAGTATCTTAATCACTGTTTTCAAAAGTCCTTGAAGCCAAACATCATTGTTAGCGTTGTCGCTCAGGGTGATAACGTTTCCGTCACTGGTACCGTATTTGAATCTATCGATGGTGTGGCTAATCTTGGTCATTTTTCTGAGATGATAGACTCCGGAGAGTTTGAAAGACACCATGAAATTTATTTACTGGGATTGAATACTGTGAGTTTTGATTGAAGGGGATATAATGGAACAATTGACGAGCGCGGAGTTGCGTAATTATTTGCGCGAAAGTGTGTTACAAATCCTTTTCGTAAAAAAGGATGGTACCGAAAGGAAAATTAAATGCACTCTTCAACCAGATGTGATTGAGGGAAAATTCTCAACGACACCACCAAACGAGAATGCTTCAGCGCAGTCCAGGGCTGTTGCTGTTTACGACCTCGAAAAGGATGCGTGGCGTTCGATTATTGTCGAAAACATAATTTCGTATAGTTTTGTTACATGACGAAGAAACGTTACAATCGAAAACCTGCAATCATACCTGGTATAGAAACCAGGAATCATGTGTTTGTCGATTTTGAATGGCCATTCATTTCATCACGAGATGGCGCTGAATATCACGTTCTAATGACACCGAAAGGGTTTACCTGTGAGTGTGCTGGATTTACTTTCCATGGCAAGTGCCGCCACATTAATCGTGTGGGCGAGCTTCTAACTGAGGAAAATTATACTAGATATAGGATGTAGTATGGTTGAACAAAAACCGCGAAAAATTCGGTCAAAACTTTCCCGAGAGATTTACAATCCTTCGGGAATTTTTTATACAAGGATTGTCAAAGATAAAACAAAATATAATAGAAAGGAAAAGTATAAAAGCGTATTGACTAAAACTATTTTTTCTGCTATTATTTTTTCTTTGCTGTTGGTTGGCTGTACTGACAAGAAGCATCCAGAGAAAGCGCCACACAAGGTACATAATAAATTTCATCACAAATACACACAAAAGGAAAAGTAAACTATGAATCATTCTAATCTAAAGGTTCCTTTCGTAACATTTAAGACTCGCATTCGCGACGAGAGTGTTGGAGGACCTAATCCGTACCGTTGGCAGGAAATGACAACCAATGATTATTTCGCTGGCAAGAGAGTTCTAGTATTCTCACTTCCTGGTGCATTCACGCCAACATGTTCAACAATGCAGGTTCCTGGATTTGAAAATAATTATGACGCAATCAAGCAGCTAGGTATTGATGAGGTCTATTGCGTAAGCGTCAACGACGCATTCGTTATGAATGCTTGGGCTAAGGCACAAAACGTTGAAAATATCAAGATGATTCCTGATGGTTCAGGCACTTTTACGCGCCAAATGGGAATGCTTGTAGCAAAAGATAATCTTGGTTTTGGTATGCGCTCCTGGCGTTATGCAATGATTGTAAATGATGGAACTATTGAAAATATGTTTATTGAACCAGGACTTCAGGATAATTGCGAAACGGACCCATATGGAGAAACATCTCCCGAGACTGTCATGAAATATCTTGAGGGCGCAAAGGCTGTAGACCTATCAAAGAATCCTACGGTGTCGTTTGCGACAAATACTAGGTAGTTAATATTTTCTCCGGTAGCTCAGTAGGTAGAGCAAGTGACTGTTAATCACTGGGTCGGCGGTTCGAGCCCGTCCCGGAGAGCCATTTTTAAAGTTCTGGATGTAGCTCAGTTTGGTAGAGCACTTGCTTTGGGAGCAAGCGGTCGGGGGTTCAAATCCCTCTATCCAGACCATATTTAATAAAATTTATGTTTGAAAATATAATAAAAGTTCCTTATACAACAAGTCCTGACATGAAAAAGTATGATGGTCCTATCATCATACGTCCTGCACTTCAGAGTTATCTAGAAGCAAAGGAAGTGGAACGAGATCTTTTCGAATGCACACACGAGAGTGGGCTTGCTATAGAAAAGCAATTGGTGAAAAAAACTGTCGAATCTCTAGGTTTTGGGGAAAAATATAACACCGTTATTTCTTTCGGTTCATCTATTCAAGAAGATGTTGCAATTTTCTATCAAGGCAAATTGGAAGCATTTTATGTTGCATTTCCTAGCGGCTGGAAGCCAGAAGAAAAAGCCGGAAAAACCCTGAGAGAACTTCATGAACCGGTCGGGGATGGCGATATGCTTAGGCAAATGAGTGATAAAATTACAAGTCTGTTGAGTGCAAAGTATTCTTATCATCGATATGTTTGGAATGTAGTTTCAACGGGAATGTTGAGTATGCATCCAGATTATGCTTATCAAAGCGAAGACTATGAACCAGAATCAGTTGATGATTTATGGTTTCGTTTAGAGCATCAAACTTCGTTACCGGTTATTGAAAATGAGGCGTTCGCCTTTTTTATAAATGTGGATGTATTGCCTTACGCAAATCTCTTAGAAGAAGACAAGGCAAAAATAGTTGAATCTATAAATAGTATGTCGGATGCTGTCGTCGAGTATAAGCATCTCAAAAAGATTAAGGAAATACTAAACGGTAACATCTAATATTTTTTTTAACCCAAGCATAAACAGTAGGAGAAGTCTATGTATATGCAACAAGCAGAAAATATGGAAACACTTAAAACAATGTACCAGTGGCTACTTTCTGGATATAAAGATATTGAGAAGAGACTAGCTAAAACCCAGGAAGAGAATGAGCACCTAAGACAGTTAGTCAAGGTGGACAAGAATCTCCATCCTTTTATTGATTAAAATTATGTAATTATTATGTTCAAAATTGACCAAGATGAAATTACAAGTTATCTAAACTCCCAGAGCCAGGAAACTAAAATATATCTTGGTTGTGATTCCGAAAGAGTCAATGTCAGAGGAATTTGGTATGCTGACTATATTGTAGCCATTGTATGTCATATAAACGGCAACAATGGCTGCAAGATATTCGGTGAAGTTTTTCGCGAGCGCGATTATGACCAGAGAATTGATAGACCTAATATCAGGCTCATGCGTGAAGTGTTTAAGGTGTCGGAAATGTATCTTCAGTTGGCTGAAGTCTTTGCTGACAGATATGTGGAAATTCACCTTGACCTAAATCCTTCCGAATTGTTTAATAGCAATAAAATCCTTAGTCAAGCTGTGGGCTATATTCGTGGAACTTGTAATGTCATTCCACTAGTTAAGCCGAAAGCGTTTGCTGCGTCCTATGCAGCAGATAGACTTAAGGAAATTCGAGGTTTTAATCCTTAAAATTAGGAATAATTCAAGAATGTGTCAATGCTTCCAAAAAGCTGTTGACACATTTTATTCTTTGTGAGACAATATACACATGATGATGATTCATACACACAATGTTCCCAAGAGTCGCAAGCGTAAGCCAACCAAGGTTGATGTTCAGAGACTCGCTGATTATAATACTTGGCGCAAGAGCGTCGGCTTGACCACTGTCAAGTCGCTCAAGACCGAGCTTTACAAACCCAAGAGTTGTAAGACTCTTGTGCCGTCCAATACTTATCGTCGTGAAACCACAAAACATATTCCAAGTTTGAATTCTGATGTTTGTGATACTTCACGCAAAGAAGCACCGCAATATACTGGTGGCAATCTGTTAGGTATTGCAGTGATGCACAAGAGCAATCTTGTTCCTGTGTTCAAGAAAGAACAAGCCGTCGAGATTTCTAGAATGCGCCGAGGGTGATATGTCGCCGAAAGAATTTCATGAGGACTATCTTCGTGTCTGTGACATGAATGTTCCAACAAAAATAAAGGTGCGAGTGTTGGGTGAGGTATTATCACAATACGATAATTTTTGGAAAGTGATTGGTGTCACTAAAAATGCACTCAAAGTCTTTGAAGAAAATTCTTTCAAAAAAGTTTCGCGAATGGGTATCAATCGAAGCCATATTGTAGATAGACACAAGACTTACACGAGGATGGTTGAAAATCCTAATCCAGATTATAAATCTTGGTGGGAAGATTATCTAGAAAATGATAAGACTATTTTGAGTACGTCATCAGAGAACATGGCTGGTACTTTTTCAGAAGTCATATATTTTGAGAATGATTTATTTCCAAAATCTGGATTTGCATGGAGACACGGAAAAAAAGAAATAGAATTTTTGACAGAAATGTCAAAATGCCTCAAGAAAATTTGTTAAACTTAAAGAGAAATAAAATGCACGATATAGTTAAGTACACCACACTCAAGAATCAGATTGATGAGTTGAATGAATGGTTTGATGAATTTCTTGGTGACAAGGAACGTGGCGGTAGTCTCGATACAGAAAATATTGACAATACTGCGTGGGCGGAGTATAATGAAAAGTATAAGATGTATATGAAGATTCGCGAAAAGATGGAAGATATGGAGCGTTTCGCGAAGAGAGTAGCATAAAAATTATTCTGCCCGTAGCTCAGTAGGATAGAGTACCGTCCTTCTAAGTCGGTGGTCGGGGGTTCGAATCCCTCCGGGCAGGCCAAATATATGCGGCTGTGGCGGAACGGTTTACGCACAAGACTTAAAATCTTGCGGTCTTTGACCATGTGGGTTCGAATCCCACCAGCCGTACCAATTTAGAGATTGAATATGACTTGGCTCGAATATTACAAAATGCGATTGGAAAGACTTGAAAAGTCTGGATTGAAAAATCACTTGACTTGGGACTCTTCTTGTGATAATTTTTTCTATGCATTGTGGGCTAAGCAGTATGCGGATGAATATATTTTAAAAAATCAATAACGCCCCGGTAGCTCAGTGGTAAGAGCACACGGCTTATATCCGTGCGGCCGATGGTTCAAATCCATCCTGGGGCACCAAATTAAATCAAGAAAATGATAATCGATTGTTTCACATTTTTTAATGAACTAGACATGCTAGAGTGCAGGCTCGACTATCTAAACTCTACAGTGAACTATTTTGTTTTAGTTGAATCAAACATCACATTTTCTGGTAAACAAAAGCCACTTTACTTTGCCGAAAATCAGCGCCGGTTTGAAAAATATAAAAGTAAGATAATTTATTATCCTTTTATTTTTGATAATTCGATTTATAAATTTGATTTTCATTTCGATAAAAATCAGTTGTATGCTGACTACAAGTCTCCGCAGTGGCAAGTTGAATACATGCAAAGAAATCATATTGCAAATGCGATAAAAATGTTTGATGGTAATCCTCATATAATATTGAGTGATTTGGATGAGATTCCATCAATTGAAGCGATAGACTTTGCAAAGAATAATTTATTTGCAGAAAATCCAGTGGCTGCATTAATAGTCAAATTATTTTTTTATAATTTGAGCATCATGGATTCTCAACAATGGCCAGCAATTGTGTTTACAACTAAAGACTTTCTCTTAGAGAAGACGCCACAATTTTTGAGGTCCAATCACAGAAATCTTTCAGTTATGCCACAAATATCTAATGCGGGTTGGCATCTAAGTTATTTCGGAGGGGCTGAACAGATTCAATATAAAATAGATAGTTATTCCCATCAAGAAAACAATAAAGTAGAAAATACTAACATAGAAAACATAGAGAATAGTATTCGAAATGGAACAGGTCTTTTTTCATTTTGTAAAAATGAAAAGTATAAATCGGTAACAAAAGATTTTTTTCCAAAAGATTTTTTTGAAAGTTTCCAAAGATTTTATCCATCATGAATAAAGAAAAATTTGAACAGTTTGCAAATATCTCGGGTATTCAATCTTGGTGGGAATCTGATTCGCAGGACATTCAACTTTTCCTAAAAGCACTTTACAAGTTTGCACAGATGTGTTATTATGATGGATATAAAGATGCACAGGGCCTTTAGCTCAATTGGTTAGAGCAGATGACTCATAATCATTTGGTTGGGGGTTCAAGTCCCTCAGGGCCCACCAATTTTAGGGATATGGTGTAATGGCAGCACAGCAGACTTTGACTCTGTTAGTTGAGGTTCGAGTCCTTATATCCCTGCCATGAATAATGGACCGTTAGCTCAGTTGGTAGAGCAGTGGACTTTTAATCCATTGGTCGTAGGTTCGAAACCTACACGGTCCACCAATTTTTTATATATAGTAATATGTTATGAAAATTTATATTGGTCCTTATAAAAATTATATCGGTCCTTATCAAATTATGGACAAAGTGTTTTTTTGGCATGACAGGTATGCTGATGAAACCTTATCACAAAGATGGGATTATAAACTTCACGAAAAACTTTCCGAGCTTCTAGCTAGAAAGTTTCACGACTCGTGGCTCTCTAAACTATGTGAATGGATTCATTCTAAAAGAGACCGTAAAGTTAAAATCCATATTCACAAATATGACACTTGGAGCATGGATTCCACTCTGGCATCAATCATTCTTCCAATGCTTAAACAATTAAAGGAGACCACTCATGGCTCTCCCATGCTGACTGCACACGAACAAACTTCAGAGAGTTCATTCCAATATTGTTTTCCTTTTTATGCAGAAGGAGATAAAGAGGCATGGAAACGTGGTCACGAGGAATGGAAAGAAATCCTTGATAAGATGATCTGGTCATTTGAACAGATTAATACAGATTGGGAACAGCAGTTTCAATCTGGGAAATTAGATTTTACTTTTGTAAAGGATGAAGAAACTAATCTATTCAAAGTCGAGTACGGCCCTAATAACACATACAAATATGATTATGAAGGCGTAGAAAAACACGTTGAGCGTATGCAAGAAGGATTTGAATTGTTTGGTAAATACTATAGAAACTTGTGGGATTAAAAATGAAAAAATTTATTATTAAAGATTTTTTGGAAAATATTCGTGATGATGAGGTTACTGTGAGTGTTGATCCTCACGGCAACTTAAGCGATATATTAGAATCTTTCGAAAGATTCTTAAGG
>Ga0075460_10000891_pt1 | contig 11743 bp, 9 predicted proteins | sample DEB08_DNA_3_FD_77580 | JGI IMG/M metagenome (GOLD analysis project Ga0075460, IMG submission 77580) | Aqueous microbial communities from the Delaware River and Bay under freshwater to marine salinity gradient to study organic matter... | ecosystem: Environmental > Aquatic > Marine > Coastal ...
TCTGATGAGAGAGAGAAGGCCAAGCCTAGATACAAACCTGTCACTGACATCTATGCAACAGTAACCAAGTCACAGAATGGCAGTGAGTATTGTCAAGTAATCTTTACAGTTAAGAATGAATTTTTCCCTAAGAAAATGCCGTTGATGTTTGGACATCCCAAAGCACACCACATGGCAGTACGTAAGTGGAAGAAGATAGCAGAGAAGTGGGGATCGCCCAAGCAACCATGGATGGCCGCTGAATTAATAAACAGTGGTGCCTTTGAGAACATAGCAGAGATTGTCTTACAAAAGCAGGGCAAGTATGAGAATGTTATAGGGATCAGAACAAAACAAAACGAGGAGATATTATTATGAACAAAACTAAATTAGTAGAACTAGCAGATGAAGTATTGACTGATGTTGATGTTGATATGCAAAGTGTTTTAAAAAAAGAATTAGAGATAAATTTATGTGAGAAGTTAGCTGATATTTTTTTTGCAGCACAACGACACCATAAATACCCTTTAGATGTTGGTCGCATTGGAAAAAATGAAAAATCCTACAAAGCTGTAAAACCAATATTGGATGATTGTATAGATAAATTATTAGGAAAAACAAAATGACAATCAATCATCTTCTTGATGAAGTAGAAACAAATACTGAGAGACACCAAAGGTTTTATTTGGGTATCAGTGGTATCGGCAATCCAAATCAAAGGCTCCTTTGGATGCGATACCGCTGGCTCATGCCCGATGAATGGGAGCCAAGAGTTCTTAGACTTTTAGACCTAGGCAATGTAGTAGAAGATCATTTGATTGAGAAGCTACGTAAGATACCAGGAGCCATTATCTATGATGTTCAAAAGGATGGTAAGCAATTTAAAACAGAGGCTCTTGGAGGGCATGTCAAAGGACACATAGATGGTGTCGCTAGAAACCTACCAGGCTTGAAAGAAAACATACCCTATCTGTTAGAGTTTAAAACAGCTAACGACAATCGTTTTAAAAATTTAGAAAAGCTAGGTAGTTATTGTGCTTGGTCAGAAGAGTATGACGCACAGATTCATTTGTACATGGGACTTTTTAAAATGGATCATTGCATAGCTATCGTTTACAACAAAAACAATTCAGCTTTGTATACAGAAGTTATTGACTTTGATTACTTAAAGTTTGAAATGCTTATGGAAAAAGCAGAGCATGTATTGAAAACTAATACGCCACCTGACAACAACATACCCGAGACTGACTACAGAATACGTAGCTTTATGTCTGCTAAAGAAAGGGCCGCATACCTTGGCAGATCTTTACCTGAGAAAGTTCATTGCAGATCATGTCGCTTTGCTAGTGTTGATATTAACAAGGGTGGAGGGCATTGGCATTGCTCTCAACATGATAAGAAAATAAGCGAGGATAGACAGACTAAGGGATGTCCAAGACATAACTATATACCAGAGCTAATACCAGCAACCATGATCGAAGAGGATGATAACTTTGTTATGTATGAGAAAGATGGGTTTAAGTTTATTAACGTAGCTAGTCAGAAAGAATCTACTGGCGACAACCTTTACTCTAGTGAGGAGCTGATAGAAGTAATCAACAGTGGCTTTCCAAAAGAATTACTAGAACAGTGTGCTTCTGCTAAGAGATTAATGAATGGTACGATCAAGAGTATCAGACCTTGGGTTGAAACAGGCGTGCCTTTCTAAGCTTTAGCTTTTTTTATTACTATAATTTCTACGCCTGGATACAAAGCTTCAACAAGTTTCTTCTTTAATCTAAACATAGGTGTCTCTATACCCTTGGTATCTTCTATGATCTCATCGCCATTGATGTTCTTATATTTAAAGTCAGCCTTGTAAAGACATACCTTCTTTTCATTAACAAAGCATGGGAAGGGTGGGTGTACTTCTATGTCAGAGATTAGGCCTTTATCTTCTAGTTCTTTAAGATGATTGTATCGAGCTGCCTCAAGTTTGCTATCAAAGGTATAGCCATCGAGTCTTACTTTCTTTGCTCCGTATTTGTTGTACAAATTAGATTCCTAGTATTTTCTTTTCTTCTTCTTCTCTTAGTAGCTGAGATGCTCTGCTAGGTTGAGCAAGATTAGGTGCTTCAAACTGTCCTTGTAAAGATTGTCCAGTTAAATCTATTGAAGCAGAAGCCAAGTCTCCAATAGGTACTTCTTGAGGTGCTTTAATATCTGTTCCTTGTAAAGCAAAGTTAAGTACATCTTGATTAACTTCACTAGGTTTAAATATACCTAGCATAACCAAGTCTCTGTTAGCTACCTTAGCAATCTTTAACTGTTCGCTAATAGCATAATCAGGAACTCCTAATGTTCTTGCATCTTCTATAGCTGTGTAAAGAGTTCTTAAAGAATTGTATCTGTCTTTGTTTGTATTGATGTAACCTTTAACAAAACTTTCTGCATCTCTTCTGTTATTTGATCTAAGCAATCTATTAAATTCATTAGTTGTTTCTCTTATAGCTCTCTTAGACTCTGCTGCTTTGTAATACAGAGATCTTTCTAGCTGTGGTTTAACAACTTTAATACCAGAGAAAGCTTGTACCATTGTCTCTGCTACATCAATAGGTTTTCCTTTTGGACTAATTAAATCTTCTTCTCCTGTAAAGACAGAGGCTGCAGCTGTTACAAAATCTTTAGGAACTATCTGTGTTCCTTCTGCATCAACTTGTACTGAAAAAGGCAGTGCTGTAGGTGCTATAGAATTAAAAACGTGAATCATTGATTTTAAACCCTTATCACCTAATAAATCTGATTCGTTATAAATAATTTTACCTGTTGATGTTTGACCAGATTGTGCTTCAAGCAAGGCGTTAGCACCTATACTTGTAGATAAAAAAGGATTTGCCATTTCTCCTACTGAATCTATTGTTGCATTACTTGCTATGCTTAGTAGACTAGCTTCGTTTCTATTGCCAGTAGCAACTGCATTTAATACAGCTCTAAATGGTCTTTGCAAATAATCATAGGGATTGGTGTAACTGTAATTAATAAATCCTGTAATATTTCCTTGTGCATCAGTGCTGGTTGGAATCATAGTCGCAGTCTTTTCCCAAGGTGCAGCAAAAGATCTTTTATATGCGTCTATCTGTTCTTGACTTGAACCAGTTAGGGCTAGACCTGCTGCGGTTAAACCTGCTGGAACTCCAACAGTAGTAGTTAGTCCAGACGTTAGTCTTCTCATTCCTACTTTTTGTAATTCTGCATTGTTACTTGCTAGTTCTTTAATACCTCTTGATATAGTGTTGCCAGTATTTCTTACTATCTCAGCAGGGAAAGCTGTAAAGTTACCTATGACTGGTATAAATTTTAATTGTTTTACTATCTCAGGAACTCTTGAGTAAGTGGGAGTTACATTCAAAGCTATGTCAGCAGACTCTGCTTTAATAAATTTATCTAAAGCATCATCGCTAACAGATTTTAATTCACCAACATTGATAGTACCATCTTGTCTAATAAGTTTTTGAATATCAGTATTAGAAAAATTCTTAGCAGCATTGACAGGAATAAAGGCATCATCAGTAGAGTCAGCTATAACCTTTGTAAGTTTTGCTTGTTCGCCATTCCAATTAATCCACCTAGCCGCGTTATCTGATCCTGTATAAATTCTTTCAACAGGTTTTAATGCTTTCTGTAATTTATTTGTAAGACCGTTTGATTGTAATTTTTTCATCAAAGCAACATCTTCTATAGCATAAGAAGCTAAGTCAGCTATTTCTTCTAACTGCGTACCTCTTCCTACAACAATACCGTACTCTCTTCCTTCTTTAATATCTTTGTTGTATTTTGTTTTTTGCCTTGGATCAAAAACACCAGCAAAAGACTTTTGAAAAGTTTTTGTAAACTCAGCAGAAGGCCCAAGGTTTCCATTCATAGCAGCAAATAATGGGACACTTGTATTGTTTCTTATATGAGCACCAACAGATAACAAGGTTTTGTTATATTGTCCTACTGTTTTTAAACCTAACAAACCCTTGTAAACATTTTTTAAAATGTTAGGCATAGTATTCATAAAATCTTTTGATGATCCTGTAACAGCATCAACAAAAACTTTTGGTGCATAGGTATCTTGTAAAGCACCTTGCTTGTCATTAAATTTTACATAATCAACGCCGTCTATTGTAACTTCATCTCTTAGTGAAGGAATTTCTTTTCCTGTCTTTGGATCTTTTTTAGGAGCAATTTGTTTTCCTGTCTTTGGATTTATTTCAGGAGCTTTTAATACATTTATTCCTTCAGCTGTTAATTGATCAGGAGTCTTTAAAAAAGATGTGGTTCCTAATTGTTTTGCATTATCATTAATTAATCTTATATCATCATAAACTTTTATATTTCCTACTGAAGTAGCAATTTTAGATATAGTAGAAGTAGCTGCAAAAGTCTCATCTACTAAAGCTTTTCTCCACTCAGATCCTTCTTTGTATGTAAGGGGAGTTATCTCACCTAAAGCTTCCCTAACTTCAGGTAAGTTTTTTAATGTTTTTCCTTTTAGTAAGCCACCTTTTATATTGTTTACTAAAAGCTCTGGAGTTTCGTGAGGGTTTAAAGAGTTTTTAGGATTTCTTATATCATCAAAAATTTGTATTGCTTTAGATGTTCCAAGAGGATCACCCTCAAGTCCTGCTACTGTTTTAATTTTATCAATAGCTGCATCGTATACTTCTTTAGATGGCTCAAAACCAGAATCATTTATAGCTCTGTAAAGAGTTGTTCCATACAAACCTCTGTTTTTAAGTAACGCATCTTTAAAATTTTGATCTAAAGTTAAACCTGCAACAGTAGGTCTATCAGAAACTAAATCAAATAATAGTTTTTGTTCTAATTCAAATATTGTTTTATTGTTTTGAACTATAGAAGATATTGTATTATTAGGATCTATCCCTAGAGCCTCGTAATCTATTTTGTTTCCTGATCCTTCAAAACTTTTAATCTTTTTTAAAGCTTCGTCTTGAAGTTCTTTTGCTTTAATTCTTTTTGCATCGTCAGCTAAAGAAGGAAACTGTCTTTCAACAGCAAGCAAAGGTGCTCTATAAGTTGATATAGATTTAACTAATTCTAAAGAGTCTTTATCATTTAATTTACCACCATTGGTAACAGCATCTTCCATTGTTCTTCTTATCTTATCTCCAGCATCAGCTATCTCTAATCCAAGATTAGATGCGTAAGCTTTTTGTGTTTGAAATACATCTGATATTAATTTATTATTTTTTGTAGTTTGTTCAAAAGTTCCACCGTAACTAAAGTTTTTTCTTAAGTAATCAAATAAACTTTTATCTGCTTTGGTTGCAGAAGCAAGAGCTTCATTTGGGCTAACTTTTTTAGCTAATGCACTCATGTAAGGTGCAATTAGATCTAATCCAACACCAGCTGTTTTAAGAGTTCCTCCCACAACCTTGGGTGCAGCATAAACAAATGATGCTGTCTCAGCAAACACTTGCATTCTTTCTTTTAGTCTTGCAGCTGCGGCATCTCTGCCTGCAAGATTCTTAATTCTTTCTTCGTCACTTTCTTTATCAAAGATCATGTCAGCAAAAGTATCAACATCATCTGTAGCTACAGCAGCATCGACTGCACCTATAGCTCCTAGTTGTTTTGCTTTACTTAATTTAGATAGAGCACTTGCTGTGCCAAGACCAGGTATACCAAACTGAGCAATCATTTGTGCTGTTTTACCAGCAGTACCTTCTACTTCAGGTTTAATACCTTCAAAAAATTCGTTTACATTGTCAGTTACTTCTGTATTAAATAGAAGATCAATACCAGTTGTCGGTATGGTAGCAAGGCCTTGAGGTATAGAGACAACACCTGCAGCTATTCCTCTACCTATGTCTCCTGCTAAAGAACCAGATGATCCAGTTCTTTTTCTTTTCATTGATTTTTGTTTTGCTTTTTCTATTTCTTTAGGATCATTACTATCTACAAATAATTTTCTTCCATCCTCAAGAACCACTAAAGGCACTGTTATTCTCCAGCTACAATCATCTCAGCTAATTGTGTTATGTCTCCGCCAGTTTGTTGAAACATTGCTAAGAAACTAATTAAATTTATTTCATTTCCATTAAGATCAGTTAGCTTTCCATCTTTCTTGTTTGTTAGTTCTTTTCTAAATTGAGCTAATAAAGCAGCTGCTCCAGCTATTGCTGTTTGATCTATTGGAGAAGCACCAGCTTGAATTTTTTGTAACTTTTTAATATCTTCATCACTCATTGCTAGTAACTGTTCTTGATCTGTCATTGCATCTTCTTGTCTTGCACCCTCTTCCATAGCAGCTTGACCAAAGTCAGAGATAGCATTCCTTGGAACAAAGCCTTCGCTTGGTTGCATCATAGCTAAGAATCCTGCCATCATTTGTTTTGCAAACTCAGGATCTCTACTAACTTTTTCCATATAGCTTGATGGAAAAGCTTTTACATAATCAAGGAATACAGGTGATTCTCTTCCTGCTTCCATTGCAATCTCCATGGTTTTTTGTTTAAGAATATCTTTTAGTGCGTCTGAATCATTAACTTCTTTAAGTCCTGATACTTTTTCTTTAGGAGGTGAAACTTTAGTTTTTTCATCATCGCCTGTTAGTCCCATATATAAACCTGCCGCTGGAACTCCACCGTAACCAGCCGCTCTAATTGCACCTGTTACTGCACTTCCCTCTGGTCTACCTGGATTTCTACCAATACTTCTTAAGGTTGATTGAATTACTTTTCCACTGCCAACAAAAGGAGCAACCATTTCTGATGGAATAACTTTAGGAGATGCTGGTTTAGTTTTAGTAATAGCTGTACTAGGTTTGGGCTTAGGTTTGGGTTTAGGCTTAACTTTTTTAATTAAAGATGTTATTCCTGATTTTGCTAATCTATCTCTTAATGCCATAATTATTGCTCCAACGTATAGCCTTCAGGCACTTCGTTATCTTCAAATAAATAATAATCTTCATCTACTGGATCATAATAAAAATAATTTCCAGAATCTTCATCAATATAAGCCACACTAGGATTAGTGTAATCTTCGCTCAAGCCTTCTTTGATTGCATCTCCAATGGTATAAGCAAGAGCTCCTCCAGCTGCTGTATTTGTTACTGGATTAGAAAGTTTAGATGCTGCGTTAGCAGCTTTTCTCATTTTATTTCCTGTGCTTAATGCTTTTATTCCAGCACCAGCTAATCCCAAACCTGGAATTGCCATCGCATAATCTAAGGGATTATATGGATCAAAAATTAAACCATCTCTACCGAAATATTTTGTCCCTGCTTCACCGCCATCAGCAAATCCTTCTATGCCACGTCCTCTAAGAATATCTTTTTGAGTTACTTTGCCGTCACCTGTTAGATCGGGAAAGCCACCGTCTTTTAAATTAGAAATGCCACCATCAGCAAATTTTTTACTGTATCTAAGTCCGCCACCATTTGTTTCTGGATTTATATAAAAACTTAATCCATCATCATCACCATAAATAAATTCATCACCTCTTTTACTTATTGGTCTTCCTGTCATTCCTAAAGCTCTATTTATTAAAGCTTCTTCTGATTCTTCTTTATCTCTTGGTATTCTAATTCCTAATCTTTCTTCTATTTCTGAAAGAGCTCTGTCTTTTAACATTTGTTTAAGAACTTCCTCTTCATTTCTTTGAAGCATTGGAGCCATGCCTGACGTTATTCCTTGCATTACAATACCTTAGCGTAGTCAACAGCATAGTAACCATTTTTAACTACTACTGCATCTGGTTTAACTTCTAATACTTCTTGAGCTAGGACACCTTCTGTTGGTTCTGATTCTGCTCCAAGCTCTATGGCTTTGTCATTCCAATCCCATGTGTACCAACCAATGTTAGGCTCAACTTCACCAATCTTTTTAATGTTAGTTTTTAATTCAACATCAGAAGTTGCAGCACCATATATGGTTGCAGCTGTTCCTGCAGCACCAAGTAATTTAGAGAAGGTGCTTGGCTCTTGATAAGAGCCACGTTGATAAGCACTTGTACCAGTACCACCAGAGATTCCTCCCATTGGTGATCCAGCAAGTAATGCTTGACCTTGTTGTAGTCTTTGCATTGGCTCGTTCGCAAGTTGCTGTGCTCCTTGGAACTGTCTTGATAGTGCAGCTTGTTGAGTTGCTTGACCTTGTTGACCGAGTTGATTCAACATATTGATTTGGTTGCCTAACATTCCTTGTCCTTGTTGTCCTAAACCTGCAATGCCTTGACCTATCTGACCAAACTGTTGTCCCATACCACTAGCTAATTGACCTAAGCCACCTAGTTGTTGTCCACCTTGCATAAGGCTAGAACCAAAACCACCTAGGGCTTGTCCTCTTTGTACTTGTTGTTGACCTAGACCAGCCATCTGACTACCTAGTGCGGCCTGCTGACCACCTATAGCTGCTTGTTGTCCGCCTAAACTTGCTTGCATTTGACCTAATCCAGCTTGTCTACCTTGTTGTGATTCAAAGGATTGTCTTGCAGCATCTTGAGCTCTGCCAAATCCTTGACTTCTAAGAGCACCAACTGCTTCAGCGGCCCCTCTTCCTGTTTGTCTTGCTAATTCTTCTTGAGTTATCCTACCTCTTGATCCACCAAAGGCACCAGCGGATACAGCTCTATCACGTAGCCCTATGTCTTGTTTTGCTGATTGTCTGTTTATATCTTCTAATGTTTGTTGTACTACTTGATCTTCGTATGGATTATAAAAAGCAGATGAGCTACTAGGATCAAACATTTGAGTAGCACCCATTGCACTTTGTTCTGCTCTTTGTAATGCACCTATACCACCTGCTACAGTATCAGCTCCTGTACCTATCATTCTTTCTGCTGCATCTGAGAATCTTCCAGCACCTCTTGCTAAATCAGATCCTTCTCTTTGAAAGCCCATACCTTCTTCAATACCAGCTTGAGCCTGTGGCACAAAGCCCATAGCTTGATCTAGTGCATCTTCTTGTCTGCCGTATAATCTACCAGCATCTTCTATATAAGGTTTAAATTCTCCTAAACCACCTGCTGCTTGACGTGCTTGTATTTGTAATGGTGTAAGACCTGCTGTTTGTTCTATGGGTATATCTCTAGCTCGAGATATTAGTCCTTCGTATTCACCAGGAGAGCCAAAGTAGGAAGCAAGAAGTCTTCTTGAGTAGTCCTCCATGTAAGGAGATATAAAAGAATAACCTGTTTCTGGAGTTGTTATTACATCTGCTGGTGGAGCTGTTTTAGTTTTGCTACTAAATATTCCCATTATCTGTATTTCCTCATCATTTGTTCGCCTTCTTTTTGTAGAGCATACATTTGACGTGCACCCTCTAGGCGTTGTTCGTATTCGTCTTGTGGGTTAGCACCTGCTGCCACACCCATACCTCTAACTGCTTCAGCATTAACAACAAACTCACCATCACTTAACATGGCTGGTATCTTGTCGCCACGCTCTCCACCTGGGCCTGTAATTAATTCGCTTCTATCTACAAATTTACCGTCAGCCGCATATAACTGACTGGTTATTCTTCTTGGTTGTAGATCATCTACATAAGTAGCTTCTTTAGGAGGTGCTACTAATGGTGAGAAAGGTGTGCCTTTCATTTGTGAATAAAGTTTTGATACTTCACTAGGGTAGAATCTGTAAGCATCTGGTGTTTCATCTCTAGCATCAATAGATATAGATGCTCCAGGAGTTTGAAAGCCATAACTACTACGACCTGCTGCACCTGATCCTCCATAACCTTTTGCTAATCTAGCTGCTGCTTGTTTTGCTTGTTGTTCTGCAATCTCTTCTTCTGTTGGTGGTGTATAGCTATATCCTCCACCTCCACCTGGTAGGTTTATAATTCCACCAAAGTCACCAAAGTCTATATCACTAAAATCAAAATCATCAAACATATAATCATTAAACCTAAACTCTCTTTCATCTTCAGCCCTTCTTTCATTGGCCATGCCACCCCTTCTAAATCTTTGTATGTCAACCTTTGATGCTCCTGTTCCTTTGATCATTTGACCTTCAGTCTGACCATAGGTTTCTGGCATAAAACTTTGTGCTTGCTCAAATCTATTAGCCATTTCTCCTGCTTTTGTTTTTCTAATAGCTTCATTAATATTTTCTGTATCGTTTGCAGCATCTGAAATAGAGTCATATTCTTTACCATTCAATACATATTTTCCAGTTGTAGCATCATATTCAGGTGCTACAGATTTTGATAAACCAAAAGAATCTTTGTCTTCAAAAATATCATCTTCAAAATCTATATCCAAAATTCCACCATTTGCAAAACCAGCTATACCACCATCAGCAAGCTGAACAGAAGTATCTCTTTCTAAACTTTGTTGAAATTTATTAAAATCTTTTTGAGCATCATCAACAGCTTCAGGATTACCAGGTTTTATATCTGGAGTATTTATGTCAGATGATCCTATAGAAAAACCTTGCATGGCTTTATTTTCTTCATCTCCCCCACTTAAACCACCTAAAGCACTAGCAATTTTTCCAAAATCCATACCTCCACCAGTACCTCCACCAACACTACCGCCAGTAAAAAAATTAACTATGCCACCATTCATGTAACTTGAAACATCAAAATCTTTATCATCTCTAAGTCCAGGAAGTAATTTTTTTAATAATGCTATTCCACCTAATGTTTTTAAAATTTTCTTGTGTGATTTCTTCATAACTAAATTATATACAATATTGTTTTAAGTGTACCATTTTTTCTATGTATCATCTCTTATGAGGTTGTTACATTAATTGATATGTTTCCATCTGTCTTAACAGAAACAGATCCTAGTGATGCAGTTGTCTCGAAGCCTTGTGGATTCTTCGGAGTGTGTAACTGTACCCATTGGTTGCCTATATATACTTGTAAAACACCAATAGATGTATTCCATATTACATCACCTACGTTAAAAGCTAAAGTAGAAATTTGAGAATCATTAAACTGTGGTGTTGAGCTAGGATCGAATGTTCCTAGGTTTAACTCAAGGATTCTTATTAATCTGTTGAATACATTAGCATCAACCTCACCACTTGCTTGAGGTAATCTACTTGCAAGAAGCTTGGCCATTATCTTCTGCCGTCAGTTCTAATATCAATCCTGTTTGCACCTAGTCTCCATTTAAAACCAGTTCTTAATCCTGTTGCTGCATCATCATCTGATTGAACTCTAAGAACAAGCTGTCTGCCTCTAGCACGAGTAAATGTTTGTTGAGTAGTGCTTGTAATATTGTTAGTTGAATTAGTTGTTAAGCTTTCTCCAGGAAAGTTACGAGTTTTTAATACAAAATTGATCTGTCCATCTGTAGGTGTTGTACCAAAAAATTTAACATCTGGAATAATTCTGCTAACAAAACCCAGTTGATTACCTTCTTCTATATCTATATCACCAGACTCTATGAAAACATTATCCATAGGTGATCCGTCATCATCATCAGTGCTTTCATGTATATATACATAGCCATCACCATCGCTGTCTTTACCTGTAGCTCTAGGCTTTTCAAATACACCATCATCTATCCATGCTGTTCTTGATAGATTGCCTATGCTCCATGCACCTTCTAGGTAGTTATAAGTTACATACCTATCTATCTCTTCAGAAGAAGAAGAACAATAGAACCAACCAACCTCATTAAATTCTCTGTTAGTAAAAGCTAATGTTTTAAATGATTGAGTAGTATTAATATCATCTAATACATAATTTAATACGCTACAAACTAATCTTTTAACTGATCCTGAGTAAGTATAGAAGCCATCTCTAGCCATCCAATAGACACCATC
>Ga0075460_10000896_pt1 | contig 11711 bp, 11 predicted proteins | sample DEB08_DNA_3_FD_77580 | JGI IMG/M metagenome (GOLD analysis project Ga0075460, IMG submission 77580) | Aqueous microbial communities from the Delaware River and Bay under freshwater to marine salinity gradient to study organic matter... | ecosystem: Environmental > Aquatic > Marine > Coastal ...
GCCACTTATCCTTGTTTGTTTGCCGATACATATGATGAATACTCGAAATATTCAAAATCAACACATCCATTAATGAATTGGTATGATATAGATGATCCTCTTAAAGAAGATTTTGGTAGTATATTAACTGCGATGTGTTTAGTAAGTCAACACGGCAAAAAAAAAAGTTGGAATATAAACGAGAAATTAAATCTTTTAAAAACCTTTCGATTTAATTATTGCACGGTATTAAATGAAACATTTATGATGAGAAGGGGAGATAAAGAAGCAAAAACTCCGGCTGATAATGTGATTTATGTAAATAATCCCCCACTCCCTCCATACATAAATGTCGGTATATTAGAGAATAGTTACAAAGAATATATATTTTATGAAAATGACCCGCGGACATATGACAAAAATATAGAAAAAAAAGCCGAGTTGTTTTTAACGCTTTGTAAGCACTTTTTAAACTTAATAGTAAAAATGTTTAGGCATCCTATTTATGAAAATGACGCCATTGAATTTATGCAGGAGTTAGGTAGTATTTCAAATAAACCTAGTATTATATTCAAAAGTGAAGGAGAAATAAAAAAACTGTTTAAGAATGGTAATTTTAAGACTTTAATTAACGATATTTTAAAACCCCAAATCGAAGAGTTTATAAACAAAATAAAAACGAATAATAACGCAACATTTATTGGGACCATTCAAACCACTGAACAAGTAAATAGAGTATCTGATAAAATAGTAATAAGTGAGGCGTTAGATTCAGAAAAAGAGCTTAATTCAATAGAAGATAAAAACATAAATCGAGAATTACTGAAAAGGTTATTTGTTTCATCTTATTTAACAGCAACTCAAAAAAAAACTTCTTTTACTGATACTGAATCTAATAAATATACAAGACCGACAAGTAACCAACAACGCGAACTATCTGCTATTTTGTATGAATGTTTATATGAAATAAGAAAACTATACAACAAAGAAGGACTGTCAATAGCAAGTAAAACTATGAAGGAAAGAGATATTGATGGAATGGTCAGCGCAATTGAAACAGCATTTCCGTTGATGTCACGATATTTAGATCCTGAAAAAATAAACTATAATTGGAACCTTATTAGTCATATGGAACGCGGAGTAAGTGTCATGACAAATAAACCCACAGAGGTATATGGTGAAAGAGGAGGCGAATATAATTCATATCCATATAGTGGTGATAATTTAACTCAAAGAGGAGGACGAGGAGCGAATCAACGCAAAAAGATGAAAGATGCAATGAAAGATGCAATGAAAGTACAGAAAGATATAAGAGATGACGCCTCTACGCGTTTAGGTTTAGAAGATATAACAAGTAAAACTATATTAATCCATCCATCTTTTATACCAGCTAACCCTAAAAACGCTTTGAGTAAGTTTAATGAAATTTTAATAAATAATTTAAAAGACGAGCCATCGTTAGAATATATAACACTTGATGTATGGAACAAGGCATCAAAGAAACCGACGACGACTTATGCAAAGTTTAAAGACGCAGTTGGAATTAAAGAAACAGAAACAAAAATCTCATTAATGCAATATTTAGTCACTGATGACTTTTTTGCCGCGGTATATGGGGATTATATATCACAAACAATTGAAAAAAATGAATGGGATAATGGGACATTTACTGATTTTAAACCTGTTAAAACTGCCGAGGCTAGAAAACATTTATCCGGAAAATTAAACGACACTTATAAAGTAGTAGAATCTTATCCTCCAGCGAACATTCAAGGAGGGGGCGGCGAAACGGGAGAGATAACAACTGCCACGTTGGTTGAACAAATAAATGAAATAAGCGAAAAAATTGAAAATTTAGGAGGAATAGGCCAATCCGAGCGAGACAAACACACCGAAGATTTAGCTAGAATTAATAAAGCAGTAACTGAATTAAAAGAAAATTTAACCAAACTTAATTCTGGCGGTGATAGCATTTCCGCCAAGTTACAAGAAGCTTTACGGCAATTAGAAAGAGTAAGTACGGAAACTTCTTCAGTTTAAAATTAATTATATAATTATATTTATATAATGAGTGTCACTGAACAAAATGTGGATAATACGGCAGATAATATTTTAAAAAAACTAACGGGTTTAAATGGTCAATTGAAGGAAGGAATAGAAACCAGTCGGGGATATATAGACGCTACGATCCTTAAAATAAAAGATTTAAAAGAAGGCATTGAAAATTTAAAAAATAGTAGTAGTATAAGTCAGGGAGCAGCAGCCAAATTAAAAGAAGAACTTGAAACACTTAAACAGTCATCAGAAGAAATGGCTAGAGAAAAGGACGATCTTACACAACAACTTAGTCGATTAGGAGAAATAAACATGCAAGTTGAAGAGTTAGAAGAATCAGTTAACAGCCTCATTACAAACAATGCAACGACTAAGACTACACTGGATAGCTTAAGAGGCGGTTTCCGATACAATAAAAAACACTCCAAACACAAAAGACAATTTCAGGAGTTATTTTCGCGTTCTAAAACAACATCAAAGAAAAGTAAGAAACGGCGAAGAAGACCGGGAAAAAGTGTTAAAAAAGGGGGTATGAAAACACGACGACGCCGACGACGACGAAATAAAAAATCAAAAAAAAGCAAGAAACGACGCAAATAATTTAGTATAATATTTAATATATAAAATATATATTATACCACGATGCCTCCAAAACTTGAACATCCAATAAAAAAATTATATCTATTAACAGAATGCCATGATGATAAAATAAAATCGCTAGGAACACTTATTCAAAAAATATTTAATACGACAGATGAAAGCCTTGGAATCTCTAAGGAAGTAACCGACGGTATACAAAAGCTACGGCCAATTACTGGAACTAATAAAGAATTAAGTAAATCAAACCTTGAAAAAACAAATGAATTGATAGAAAGATTAAAAACAATAAATGGTTCGATACAAACATTACAACAAACAACAAATGGAACCGACAGACGCATCGGCTTAACCGATTCGTATAAACAAGTCGTAAAAGCAATAGTCAATTATGCTAAAAATATAAGATGTCCAGAAGAAAAGTCTTTTGACCCTGAACCATTCGATAAAATTATTACATCTTTAAAAAAGCTTGATAAAATGTATATAACACATCAAAATATATATGATAAAAAATTACTATGTGGCGAGTTAGGATCGCGTAGCAATAGTAATCAAAAAAGGAACACATGGAACAACGCCGATAACGAAGGCAAAATAAAGAGATGTAAAATATCTCTTAGAGATATACAAAAGACGGCAGATTTTAAAAAGTTTAAAGGGGTGTATGATAAACATATTGACAGTAAAAAACACCATATTTTAATTGCAAATATAGAACAATTAAAGAAATATCTGAGTGATTTACATACACCATATAATAATATTTTTTCAACTACAGGTGGATTAATACATCAACTTGACAAAATGAAGAAGGGTGGGGGAATAGTAAGACCGAGGGTGTCCAGTAATAAATCAAAACCCAAGAGAGGAGGAAGCAAACACCATAAAACAAAAACAACTAAAAAGCGTATTAAAGGTAAACAAACCCGACGAAACAAAGCCAAAAATAAAACAACCATAAAAGCAAAAAATACAACAACCATAAAAGCAAAAAACAAAACAACCATAAAATCCAAAAATAAAACAAAAAAAAGGTAATTTAGGATTTTTTTTTTAGAAAGGTAGTATATAATGAAAATCCCCGCTGTTTTCAAAAATGAAGTTCTTTACTATGTTGTTTTAGCATTTTCCGTTCTTAATGTATTGGGATATGTTAGTATGAAGGCCTGGGAATGTTTAGCACTTTTCTCATTGACCGCTTACATTGTAAACATGCAAGTTGATAATGTTACTGTTGGTTTGTTGGCTGGTATTTTTGTGGCCAACTTTGTATTTAGTTGTGGTCGCGTAAAGGAAGGTATCGATAAGACCCTTCAAAAACCGGAAGAAGATGTCAAGGAAGCCGAAAATGCACTTGAACGCGCCGAAGAAAAGGTAAAGGAATGTGCCGAAGGTGAAGAAATGGTCGATGGTGAATGTGTTGCCGTTGCCGATGAAGCCATGAAAAATGCCAAGGATGCCACCAAAGTTGCCAAGGATGCCATCAAAGACATGCAAAAAATGGTTGGTATGTAAATATAGCAATATAGGAATATAGCAATATAGCAATATAGCAATATAGCAATATATCAATATAGCAATATATCAATATAGCAATAACATAAGTTAAATCATAAATTATATATTTTTTATTTTATTTATAAAATATATAAATGAAACTATCCGCTGTTGTTAATAAGGCATTAAAGAAAACAAAACTAAACAAAATCGTCCAAAATAAATTTTTGTTGTATGTGATCGCAATCATTGCGTTAGTGTATGTGGTTCAAATGTTAAATGAAGGAAAAAACAACATGGTGGCCGTGTTTGTTATTATAGCATTATTATCTAGCTTCTTTAGCAAAAACATGGTTATTAATCTAGGTATTGCGATTATTGGAACTATCTTAATTAGTTCTTCTAATATCTTACAAGAAGGATTTGAAGAAGACAGTAAACATGGTAAAAAAAAGAAAAAGAAAAAGGAAGGAATGAAATCCAGTGGTAATAAGCAAGCATATTTTCTTAATGTCGATGATGAATGCGTAAAAGCATCTCCATCTGATTGCGAAGAAGGCGAGTGTTATACCAATAACAAATGCACCGAAAAGTTTGGACAACGCAGTATTCCCAAAAGTGAACCTGCTTCGGTAGATGGAAAAAACGACAAACCCGGCGAGCGAATTGATTACGCATCTACTTTGGAATTAGCATATGATAATCTTCAAGGTATGTTGGGTGAAGATGGTGTAAAGGGTTTAACGGGTGAAACCAAAAAGTTGGTATCGCAACAAAAAGATTTGATGGAATCATTAAAAACCATGACACCGGTTTTAAAATCGGCAAAAAAAACATTAGAACAAATGGAACTTCCTGATATGAAGGAAATGCAAAGCTTACTTGGAAAGTTAAATGTTGGAGGAAAAAAACGACTTAATTGAAACAAACAAACAAAGCAACTTAATTGAAATATAACTTTATTAAAATTATTAAATTTATATTTAGTTTATATAATGAAAAAATATTGCCCACCAGGAGTGTTATGTATTGAAAATACGACTATGTTTTTTTTACTTTTTATAATTGTTTTAGGAGGTTTTGTGTTAAGCAGTGTTATTAAAAAAATCAATTTAAATATGCGTATATTTGCAAATCCCAATCATTCCGGTGCCCACCATAATTCACACTCTCATTCGCATTCGCACCAGATACAAAGCAATCGCCCCGGATTTTTCGGTATATTTAACCATCCTAGTAATGTATTTTTAAATCCACATGCTCCACCATTAAAAACAAATGGTATGTATCATCCTAATAATAGCAGTGATCCGCGGGGAATACCTATCAATATAGAAACGCAATCAACCAATAGTAATTATAGTCAAATGGGTGTTTTAACTCGTGAAAATGGAAAAGAAACTATATTGCCATTAATGGGTCGTGTGTTAATTTCAAATAGAAGTAAATGGCAATACTATACAATAAGTGATAAATCAAATGTAAAATTGCCTATTTATCATAAAAATAAAAATAGCACAAATGAGTATGGTTGCGATGAATTGTTTAATGGTGATAAGGTATATGTAGAAGGGTATAGAGATACATTTGTGGTTTCGATTTATGAAAACTCAGCACCTCGTTATATTCCATATTTGTAAATGCCGCTATAAATAACATACTTTAGCAATGTTAAAGTATTGCTATGTTAAATAATTTAACTATATTAAACATAAAATATTGTGTAATTGTATATTATGTTACATACGTTATTAGATGATTATAATAAAAAATACGCGAATCGAAATCGTAATAATCGAAAACGAACACACACACTTGGTTGTTTAAAAGATTTAAAACGCACAAACGATGAATTAAACCGACTGTTATATGGATGCACGGAAAAGTTAGATAGTTATTTAATTAAAATGGAAGTGTTATTAAATATAGAATATGGGCAAAAATTAGGTAAGGTAAATAATCAATATTGTGTTTTTCAAAATGGATATTTTCAACAAATGACTAGATGGTGGTATAGTGAAAATAGATTTAAAACATATGATTATGTTCGACAAGATTTACAAGAAATTACCAAATATTTAGAGAATTATTATAATGATGTGCTGTTGTCTAAAGACTTTCAGTTGCTTAGATCGGAAAAAAGCAATATGTTATACATAGAAGCCGCCCTTTTTAATGATCGTTTAATTTCGTTTATTAAACGATTAGTTACCGGTATTTATACGCTAAAACGAACCTATAAAAATGACAATGAAACAAACTATTTTTCAACAACGGCTAGTGTAGATAAAGCAAAAGAAATAATTGATTTAATTGATTTTAGAATACAGTGTATGTTAGACTACAAAAACAAATACACCGAAATGTTTAAATAATTTAACGATGATTTATAAGTAATTTTTATTTATAAATAATCTGAATAGTATCATGGGGGTGCTTTAATTACTGTCCGCCCAATGGTAACTTTTCTTCTATTCGTACTTCCATCTCTTTGTTTTCTACTTTCCTTCTTTTTTGCTTATTTCCGTCTTCTCCTTGGTTTCTCACTCTCTTATTCTTCTCCACTCCTTCTTTATATTTTCCTTCTTCTCCTTTGTTTCTCATTCTTTTCGATATTGTTTCCATTCTTTTCAATTGGCTTTGTACATTTTTCTCTTCATCTTCAATAACTTCACTTGGGGCTCGACCTGCTACATTTTGTTTAACTATTTCTTTTAGTTTTTCAACTTCCCCCTTCGATTCTCTTTTTATCCGATAATTTTCCTTTTTTATTCATTATTCCAAATAAAACCGCATATAATGTCGCATTTATCCAACACCTATTGGTGCCGTTATCTTTTGTGGTAACCTGTAATTCCTTTAGGTCGGCAGTTTTTGGGTATTTATCATTATTATTAAACAGAAATATTAAATAATTACATGAAGTAGCGTCGGGTAAAGATTCTTTTATATCAACAACTATAGGCGTTGCATTATCACCGTCCGTTTTTGTGCCGTTCTTAATAGCGTCAAAATGAACGTATTGATGGTCACCATCATCTAATTTTACAAAGGAGTCATAATGGTGTATTGATCGTGTTCCATCCGGAGTACGAAGGTCACTCTTACAATCAAATGCCTTGGTCCCTCTTATTATTGCTTTCAAATGTAACCCATTCATGTCTGGTATAACCCTAGCAATCTCATCACCAAGATTAGTTTTATTTGCATATGCAACCCCAACTGTCATTACATTTTCTCGGGCGATCTTTTCCAAAACTTTTCCCATCGCAGTTACAACCTGTAGCGCTTCACCAAATTTATCATTCTTTAGATCTTCTGAAAATTGAGTTTTATCCGGCCCAGTAATTAATCCAGCGAGTTTTTTTCCCAATTTAATCCAGTTTTCATCTTTCCATTGATCGGCTGTCTTTTTAGTATTATATTTAAGGATCATATCATATATTTCTTGTTCTCCACCAGATTGTGGTGATTCGTCATTTACAACATTATTGGTCACTTCAACATGTTTTGTAAAATCACCCAAATCTCCAAAATCTCCAAACACATCTGTTGCTGTTGGCATAGATGTATCAATAGGTATAAAAGCTTGATCGTCACTTGTATCTTGTTTTAAAAGAAATATACTAGGTTGGTGTTTGTTTTCGTTTTTAGGTTGGGCGTATGTTATATTTGCAAATTCCGCAAACTTAATACTCTTAATCATGGCGTTGAAATTTTCTAGTTCGTCTTTATCGTCAGTTAAAGCTTTTCTTATATTATCTTGTTTGGTTTTATCCATTAAATAATCATATATTTCTGTTGCTTTGTTTTCGCCGTTTGTACGAAAGTTGAAGAAATCCGCCTGCCCGGGGTTCCGTATGACTACACTTTTTATAAGGGTTTTGAATTCAGCGTCCATATTACTGTATGGACTATCATCTTTTACTTCTTCCTCTTTTACTTCGTCACCTTTTACTTTTTTTAGAAATGCTTTAAATTCATCTGTTAGAATATTGGCTTCAATATATTTTGCTCTTTGTTCATTTTTGGCTCTTTCGGCTTCTTTTTTTTGTTTGTTGGCTGCATTTTTTTCTGCTTGTGTTAATGTTTGTTTTAATGATTTAATAATTTCTTCAAAGACACCTATAAATTTTCGGTTCCAAGGATCACTCCATCCAATAGATTTTTTTATTAAACTTTGAATTTCGTACCTCATTAATAATTTATATAACCGCATTATGTTTGTTTTGTTTTCGTCGTTTTCGTCGCCTGTTGAAAAATAATCATTATTATAATTATACTGTATTTTTTTTATCATTAGTAAAAATTTTTGCTTTATATCGATCAACCTTTCATATATTGCATCTTCACCCACGCTCATTGTGGCAAACTCGTCGATCAACTTGTTTATTACAGTTTTAACATTTCCTGCTTTGTTGTCGGTATCGGACTTGGCGTTTATATACCACTTATCAGCTATCATCTGGGCAATTTGGTCGGCAGTTTGGTCGGATGTTGCTTCTGCTTTTTCGAGGCCGTCGTAAGCTGTTTTTAATATTAAAAATAGCGCTTTAAATTGGTTGTCTTTTGTTATTTTACCATAAATATCATCTTTTAATTCATCTATCTTGGAGTCTTGCTTTTTGTGATAGCCAGTAATAGCATTTTTTGCACGTTCTATTAATGTTTTTAAATTATTTTTTACTACCGGAACAATAGGAGCACCACCTGTTTGCACTGTTTCAACTGGTTTGTCTGTTGTGATTATTTTTAAAGGTGCTGGTTTCTTTCCAGGTTGGTTGTCTTTAAATTTAAGAGATTTATTTTTAAGGTCGTATGCTCTTTTTTTTTGTTTATGTGTTTTTCTATATATTCCAGTGCTTTTATTGTATTTACGATTCTTTCTACGATTTTTTTCTTTTCCATTCTTTTTCTTGTTTTTATAATGAATACGACGCTTGCTTTGATTTTTTGTTTTTTTTATTTTATCCAATCTTTTACTAGTAATATTCATTTATATACATAAAATTATATTATTTTATTATATATTAATTATAATGTCGGATATAAAAACAGGTACATCATGTCATAAAGATGATAGTTGCGGAGATTATTTGCAATGTGTCATGGTTGATAAAAAAACGAAAGCTTATAAACAATGTTCGGGTAAAATGTGTGGGCTACAAGGCAATCCCAAGGGGGTTTGTTATCCATTTCAAAAAGCAGGGCAGGTGGATGTTACCAATGCCTCGAAAATTGCAAAAGAAACAACAGATAAAGGTATCGCAAATATTGCCGTGATAGTCGGGAGGATCGGCGTTGGTGTATTGATAACTGGTTTTATACTTTATAAAGTTAGAAAGCATATTAATAAAATAAGAGTGTCAAACTAATACGATCGGTAAATATAGCATATCATTAAATATAGTAAATAAGTACATATAGTATATCATTAAAGTTAAAAATCAAATAATAACTTTCCTAAAATTTAGGAAATATATTATTTTATACTTGGTAAATTACACTTTAGTAAATTACACTTTAGTAAATTACAATTTAGTAAATTACAACTTAGTTGCATTATGTAAATTGTTTAATGTAGGTTTGTAATCGGGTGATTGGAGATCGGGGTTTGTTCGGGGCAACATTTTACCAATAACTTCTTCTTCAACCGTTAAAGGAAACTGGTTCATTACACTAAGTTGTTTGGTTTTCTTTACTTCGGAGGGAGAGAAAGTTCGCACCCCTTCTTTTTTACTACATCTCATAATAAGAATATAAGCAGCAACAATACCAACTGAACCCATCAACATATCTAAACTAAATAAACTAAGAGCAACCATGATTACAACTGCCTTGCCCATCATAGTATCTACTAACATACATATATTGTTAGGAGGGGAAATATCCATAACAATAAATACTACCATCAACAACGACAATACTAAATATGCTGGGTTTTTTGGTAACATTTTCATTAAATTTTTCATATATGATAATATGATATTTTATTTATAGATTTTAGGATATTTATATTGGTTATTGATTGTATTACTTAATGGCTGTCAAATAAAATAAGAAATCCCAAAATGATCGTTATGATTCCAAATATACTTTTAAAAATAGCAGTGTCTATTTTGCTTGTAAAATAACTGGCGAATGTGCCTATTATAAAGAAAAACGAAATTGTTAAAGCATAATTCCATTTAATACATTTTTTTGCCGTGCCGGTGCAAATTTCCCTAGCAAAAAAGTAAACAGCAACAATACCAATTGGAAGTAGTAAAGATGCTAAAGAAGTCCCTATTGCTACTTTATAATCACTTAAAACATTAAAGTAAATTAACATGGGAACAATTAAAATTTCGGCTCCACCACCCACAAATGAAGCAACTACACCCGTAAGCGTTCCTATCATCATTAACTTAAATATATTATGATCTACAATAGGAAACAACCCGTCCATGTTTTTTTTAATAAAACTGTTGTTTTCAATTAATTGTTTTAATTCACTTATCAAGTTTGCCATTTATATACTATACATTAACAAATTATAATTACAAAACATACAACACATACAACACATACAACACATACAACACATACAAAACATTAATGTAAACAATCTAAACACTTCAACCATAATTAATAAGTAAATTGTAAACGATGTCTATAAATCAAATAAACGATGACGATGTTGCTACATATCTTGGTCAAAAAGGATACACTATAAAAAAAGAAAACATGATGATTGAAGAGCAAAATCTAATAAAAAAGGAATTGATGATGAAACCATATGTTCCTAAAAACTCATTGGCAAAACCCAACGAGTTCCCTATTTATCGCGAGTCTAAAAAAAAACTATACATTCCCAAATTCTATGGAATAAAAAACTATGGTGAACCGGACATATCAAAAATCGGTTCAGGGGCGCCAATTGATATAAAGTTTAAAGGTGAGTTAAGAGATTATCAATTGCCAATTGTAGATACTTATATGAAAGCCGCGGAAGAAAAGGGAGGAGGGTTGTTAGAATTGCATACAGGCGCCGGTAAAACAGTATGCGGTCTTAGGATCATATCTAAAATACAAAGAAAAACATTAATCATTGTCCATAAAGAGTTTTTGTTACGCCAGTGGGTAGAACGCATCGAACAATTTTTGCCCGCCGCACGCGTGGGAAGAATACAAGGTTCTATAATTGATGTCGAAGATAAAGATATTGTCATTGGAATGCTGCAAAGTTTAAGCATGAAAGATTACGATATCAAATTATTTAACGATTTTGGGTTAACTATTGTAGATGAAGTCCATCATATAAGTAGTGAAGTGTTTAGCAGAGCACTTTTCAAGATCGTCACGCGATATACTCTTGGATTATCGGCGACATTAACTAGAAAAGACGGTTTAACAAAAGTAATAAAAATGTTTTTAGGAGATGTTGTATTTAGTAAGAAAAGAAAGGGGGAAAATAAGGTATTGGTGAAGGCGATTGAATATATTAGTAATGATGAAGAGTTTGACAACGAAGTATTAAATTGGCGCGGTCAAGTTAATTATACATCAATGATAAAAAAGTTGTGTGAATATAATCGCCG
>Ga0075460_10000914_pt1 | contig 11641 bp, 6 predicted proteins | sample DEB08_DNA_3_FD_77580 | JGI IMG/M metagenome (GOLD analysis project Ga0075460, IMG submission 77580) | Aqueous microbial communities from the Delaware River and Bay under freshwater to marine salinity gradient to study organic matter... | ecosystem: Environmental > Aquatic > Marine > Coastal ...
TATCGAGCCGTTTAAAGGGATGCTTCTGGGGCTGTTTTTTATCGCTATCGGCATGACGCTCAATCTCGAGCTGCTCTGGGCAAGGCCGCTGCGCTTCGTTTTGTTGGCACTAGGGCTGGTTTTTGTTAAGACAGTCATCATCACGGCGATTCTGCGCTGGCGGCATGTCTCATTAAAAGAGGGCATTCAGCTGGGCCTGATCCTTTCACAGGGCGGTGAATTCGCGTTTGTGGTCTTGTCTCAGGGGCAGCAAGCGATGCTGTTCGATGCGGCATTGGCCGAGCAGCTTACCCTTATCGTCGGCCTCTCGATGGCCTTTACCTCGCCGCTCGTGACCCTCTACCGGCGCATTGGGCGCAGCCGCAGCGTCGAGCAGCCCGATCAGGATAGACATTGGGATTCGCATCAGCCCGAGGTCATCATTGCGGGGTTTGGTCGTTTCGGACAAATTATCGGACGCCTGTTGCGGGCGCGCCACATACCCTTTACGGCAATGGACAAAGATTCTGCGCATGTAGAATTCGTCAAGCAGTTTGGTAACCGTCTGTTCTATGGCGATCTAACTCGCGTCGATCTGCTGCGCAGCGCAGGCATCAAACACGCAAAAATACTTGTCGTTGCAGTCAATGACGTCGCTCAGTCCTTAGCGATTATTGACCTCGCGCGTGAGCAGAATGTGCGTATTAAGATAATCGCGCGCGCCGTCGATCGATTTCATGCCTATGAGCTCTATAAGCGCAAAGTGGAGTCGGTAGTAAGGGAAACCTTCGCGAGCAGCTTAGAGGCCGCTACCGAGACATTAGAGCAGCTTGGCTATACCGAGGGCCAAGCGCTCGAGGTCGCCAAACGTTTTCGATTGCACGACGAGGAGCTTTTAGAGCGATCTGCTCAGCATTTGGAAGAAATGGAGGAACTTAGAAATATTGCACGCCAGGGGCGACGCGAGCTGGAGTTGCTTTTCGAGGAGGACACGCGCAAACAGGTTGGCGATTGAGATAGGCCAACTTTCTGCGCGCAGGTTAAACCCTTGAGGTCTCGGCATCGTACAATAGAGTCAAAGCAAGTTAGCGTTTAGGCGTTTAGCTCAAGTTTCACACAAGGATGACCCCATGGCGACAAAAGGTATATTACTCCTCAATCTTGGTACCCCAGAGGAGCCTACAGCGAAAGGGCTCAGGAAATTCTATAAATACTTTTTTTCTGATCCCTTCGTCTTCGACTTCAATCCCATCGGGCGCTGGTTGCTACGTAATTTAATAATCCTGCCGTTTCGCGCGCCTAAAACTGCAAAAGATTATGCCGCGATTTGGATGGATGAAGGTTCTCCCTTAAAAGTGTATGCAGATCGTTTGCAAGCAAGCGTCCAGCAGGCTTACAGGGACGCAGGCGAAGAGGTGATTGTGCTCAACGGAATGGCCTACAGTGAGCCTTTTGTGTGGGATTCGATGAAAGAGTTCGAGCGTCTTGGGTGTCATGACATCCTGGTCATGCCATTATTCCCTCAATATTCAACTGCAACAACAGCCTCAGTCTTTCATGAGGTTCGCGAAGCAGCGAAAAAGTGGGTTACAACGCCCAACCTAAAATTCGTCGATGACCTCTATGCAGAGCCTCCCTTTATAGAAGCGTGGGCGGCGTTGATAGGCAAACACGTAAGGGACGCAGACGCTGAGCATGTAATATTCAGTTATCACGGGCTTCCTGAGTCGAATATTAAGAAGGCGGACAAACATAATGTTTGTCAGATGGGCGCTTGTTGCGAATCGATTGGCGAGAAAAACAAGCTCTGCTATCGCGCACAGTGTGTGGCCACCACGAAAGGAATTGTCGCCGCGATGGGATGGAGCCAAGATCGCTACTCGATAGCATTCCAGTCTCGCTTCGGAAACCAAGCCTGGATACAGCCCTATCTCGACGAACATTTAGAAGCACTTATCGAGAAGGGCGTGAAGAAAGTCGCTGTCGTGACTCCCTCGTTTGTGTCGGATTGTCTCGAAACCATTCATGAGATAGGTATTGAATACCGCGAAGAATTCATGGAAGGTGGCGGCGAGTCGTTCAAATTGGTGCCGAATTTGAACGACGAAAAAACATGGTTTGACTCGGTCTTTCAAATATCTAAACAGAAACTACAGAGCCCCTAGCGGCAAGTCACTCTGCTGCGGCGCGTGCCAAAGTGTGATCTAGATCATGGTCCGTGGACCGATTTTGGTTATTCTGGATACTCTATTCAATTACGAAGGAGTAGATAAAATGCTAGAAGATCATGACTTTAAAGATCATCAAGTTCACGCGCACCTACAGCCAGTCGTTCTAGGAATCCTTGCCTGCTATATTGTCATCATGACTGTAGGCTATTGGGTCGGAAACCTATTCTAAATTAGAAAAACAGCACTCTGTCGAGTGCATAAAAAAGGGCTAACCCGTAATGGGGAAAGCCCTTTTTTATACCTTATGCGCGGCGATTGGCATTTAGTCAATTACCGCGCAAATCAGCGCAGCGCTATCACTCGAACCTATGCGCTAATCGCTCGTTTCACTAAATTTTCCATCAGCGGGATTTTAAACCCGTTGTGGGCTAGAGCACGTGCTCCTTCTGATGCCATTCCGGCAACACTGGCAGCAGTTACCGCGCCTTTGGCTTTGCCACGGATCGCTTGCTCAACACTTTGCAGCCTTCTCGGCGTAGCTTGTACCGCACCACAAACGACGCGTGACTCTTGAATAGTTCCGTCTGAGACCTTGAATGCCGCAGCGACGTTCACCAGCGAGAAATCCCATACATTGCGATCTGCGACTTTTTCATAGTAGAACGACGCGTTGGCCCACTCTTTGGGAAGCCTAACCGCAGTTAGAATTTCCCCTGTGCGAAGCGCAGTGGTGTTCTCAATATCGACTGCAGGTCCAACGAAATACTCTTCTGCCGAGAGCGTGCGTTCTCCGTCGACCGAGCGCAGCACCATCGTTGCGTCGAGAGCGACGAGGGCCGGCGCTGTATCAGAGGCGCCAGCAGCCACGCAGCGGCTTGTTTCGAAAAGTGAATGCTCGCGGTTCATGCCCTGAGGCGTGTCGGCGTAGCACAGATTCCCTCCTGCTCTGTAACAAGAAAGGCCGCGGCGATAGTACCAGCAGCGCACGTCTTGCGAGACATTACCGCCGAGCGTGCCTATGTTGCGGATCTGTGGGCTTGCAACCACAGACGCCGCGTCAGAGAGTAAAGAAAAACGTTGTTTGAGCAGGCCACTTTCGGCGATTTCGGTGAGCGTAGTTAGCGCACCGATTTCTACGCCGTCGGGCGTCTCCCGGATACCGCGTAGCGACTCGATCGCGCTGAGATCGATTAGGGCATCGGCTCGTTTTGCTCGGTCTTTGAGCCAGCCGTACGTGTCTTGCCCGCCGCCTACCAGCCAACCACGATCTGCGTAGCGGCTAGCTATGTCGAGGGCATCCTCAACCCGTACCGGTTGGTACAGCTCCATATTTGGCATTACGTCATAAGATGGCATAGTTAACCTCAGAAAGTGTTAGTTTTCAGATACTTGGTGCTGTAATCATTACCCGCCAAGTGGTTGATAATCATGTCCGTTGTGGTCGGTGCGGTGTTAAACACGTGACCATCTAGGGCATCCGAAATCGCACTGGCAAGCGCTGCAGCGGCCGCTCCCTGAGTAGGCTCACCAATACCACGACCGCCCGTTGGGTTTTGTGGGTCGGGGATGTTGACTGCTCCCATTTTGGTCTCAACATTCACGTCGAGATAGGTCGGTGGCTTGCTCTGGTAAAGTCCCGTATTAGCTGGCAGCCCGTTCTGAGGGTCGTAGACGTGGCGCTCAAACGCAGCAAGTCCTACTCCCCAAACAGCGCCTCCGCGCATCGCATTTTCGAAATTTTTTGGATGTACAACCGTGCCGCAATCAGCGACAGCTGTGTAATTTAAAATCTCGAGTTTGCCAGTGTCTTTATCGAGTTCGATTTCACAGAAGCCAACGAGGATTCCGGGAGGCTGACCCTCGCCAGGGATGTTGTCTTTGGCAACGCCAATTAGACCAGAGCCAGCCAGACCTTGGACTGCGCGCTGGGTAATTGGATTGATATCATCGGGATACTCCTCGCCGCTAAACTTACCACCTAGCTCGATCGCGCGGGCGGCGGCCTGCGCATAGCTTAGGCCGCGGCTTGGATCGGCGGTTGCAAAGACGCGTTCGTCTCCGATCGTGTAATCCTCTGGTTCGCCTCCAAGATCCTGCGCAGCAATTTCTTTCAATTTACTTATTGCATCTTGAGCGGCTACCCAGTTAGTTCGGGTGTGGGTAAAGATGGTATTCGAACCGCCCTGTCCCGAACTGTGAGGCAGATGATTGTCGGTGCGGCCACGCACTATTTCGCAGCGTTCCCACGGTACTTGTAACGCCTCAGCAGCGGCGCGACAGGTGCCTGCGTAGGAATAGGTGCCTAGATTGCCGACGCCGCTGTGAATGTAGAGCTTGCCGTCGGTGCCGATACGCACCAGACCGTCGTAGCCTCGACCACCAGCGCCGTGGTAGCCAATGCCGACACCGAGTCCACGAACTTTGCTGCCATTTTGTTTGGCAAGAGCCTTCTTTTCTTCCCAGCCGAAGGTGCGCATGCCTTGATCCAGCGCTTCGCGGACGAAAGCACTGGTAACTGGCCCTTGTCCACCGCCTTCAAAGCCATCGCTGTCGATCGCGTTCATGCGGCGGAATGCGACGCGGTCCATGCCGATAGCTTTCGCGGCCTTGTCGGCGATAGGCGCGAGTACCGCGGCCATCTCATTCTGACCAGGGCCACGCTGTGCTCCTCGAGGCGTAGTATTGGTATAGACAGAGATGCCGCGGAACCTCATGTTCTCGGGCTGATAGGCCACGGTGACGTGCTGCGCAGAGGAATTCCCGCTGCCGGCGCCGGTCATACCGCCATCATTGACGACCACAAGGTCTATTGCTGAGACTTTACCGTTGGCCTTCACGCCCATTTTGATCCAGCCCTGCATACCTGAGCGCGCTGAACCGATGTAAAACTCCTGCTCACGCGTGATTCTAAGCTGCAGAGGTCTGTTCAGGCGTTTAGCGAAATTGCCCGAGATGGCCATGTAAGGGTAAGGACCAATTTTTGAGCCGAAACCACCTCCCGTTGCTTCATTGATAAACACGAGGTTGGCAGGATCGATGTCTAGCATGCGTGCGAGGCCATTATCGTTAGCACTTTGGCTCTGCGAAGAGCCATGGAAATAGCATTTGCCATTTTCCCAATAAGCCATGCAGGTGCGGGACTCGAGTGAGTGATGCGGGTAGCCAATGGTAACGAACGGCTCTTCGACGATGACAGCTGCTTCAGCGAAGCCGGCATCGAGGTCGCCGAAGCTCCATTCGGTGGTGAATTCAGCCCCTTTGGGTTCTTTGCCCGCTCTAAGCGCATCGATTGCCGATTGTGGCCATTTGACGTCGCGAATTTCGGCGCCGCGTATAGGCGTACCTTCCGGGCCTTCTTCCTCCGTTCGTACCAACGTATTGCCCTCTGGGTAAGCATTAGCGCCCCCAGGCGAGAGGCTCTCGAGGGGGTCAACCACGAACGGGCGGCGTTCGAAATCGACGCGTATTTTCTCGATGGCCGATTCAGCGATCTCCTCGGTGACGGCCGCGACTGCAAGAATAGGTTGGCCGACAAAGCTGACATATTCCGATGCCAAAGCAGGGTTGGCGGGTGGCGCTACCGGTGGGAGGTCGTCGGCGGTGAATATGCCGAGAACGCCATCCATCCGCAGTGCCTCTCTGGCGTCGATGCCAACGACTCTGCCGCTGGGTAGCGGGCTGGTTAATAACCGAGCAAAGACCATGCCCTCGCGTTTATAGTCCTCGGCATATTTGATTTCGCCCGTAACTTTTCCGGGTACGTCGGGCGGCGTAAAGTCGAATCCTATATGTGTACTCATGCTATTTGCCCCGAGGCGCGCAGGACGCCATTCAGATAATGTTCATAAGCACCGCAGCGGCACAGGTTGCCAGACATCGCCTGAGCTGCCTCCGCCTTCGTCGGCCGTGGATTATTCGCTAGCAGCGCAACCGCTGACATGATCTGTCCTGGCGTGCAGAAGCCGCACTGTGGCGCGTTTTCGGCAATAAACGCCTGCTGCACTGCGTGCAGTGTCCCATCTTCGGCTTTTATGCCTTCGATAGATGTCACTTGCTTAGTCTTCACATTGTGCGTCAGCACCGAGCAGGCATAATTAGGTACGCCGTCGATGAGCACGGTGCAGGCGCCGCATTCGCCGCGATTGCAGCCGATTTTAGTCCCTGTGAGATTGAGTCTATAGCGAAGGGTGTTAGCCAGGGTTTCTGTAGGGGGCACGTCAACACGTCGCGTTCGGCCATTGATTGTGAGTGTTATCAAGCGCTCCATTCCGCCATTACCCGACTGCGCATTGGCAGCGAGGTAGACGCCAGCGCCCGACGTTGCCGCCGCGCCGGAGAAGATGACTCCCTTGATAAAACGTCTGCGTGTTAGTTGTAAATTCACTGAATCATTCACAAAACATTGCTCCGTCTTCTTATTATGGAATGCGTGCCTGTCGGTGTTGCGGGGGGGAGGGACTCTGACACGCGCTTTGTCTGCATCATAAGCTAAGACCGAACTTAGTATTAAATGTAGGAAATTGCAACGCATCGGCATAAAAAAAGCCCGCCTGATGCCAGGCGGGCTTTCTAAGCCGATAGGTTCTCGACTAGATCATTCTATGGATCTTAGTATTTAGAACTCGAACTGGATACCAAGACGCATTTCCCACAGTGACTGGTTCTCTAGCAGATCAGTCAGGCCGCGGTCGGTGAACGTATTGAAGACATACTGTCCCTGCGCATTGACATTGGAGTCAACCACTTGCTGGGAGAAGAACTGGGCGTCGTACTGAAGCCCTTTACTGTCGTCTAACATGTTCATGACATTGTAGATCTTGAGATAGACACGGCCTTTGCTTGCGCCGAGGAACGTGGGGATCTCTTGATCGATTCGCAGGTCGAGGCGTGATGACCATGCAGCATTGTTTTCATTGCGGTCAACGAAGCCTTGACCGTAGCCTTCACGTTCGATGAAGGCTTGGAACGCCGCGACATCGAAGTTAGGGCCAACGACAACGTTACCGTCGTTAGGACCGGGTACATAGAGGAGGTGACGTCCGAATGCGCCATCGCCTTCGAGATCAACCGAGCCCATTACATGGCTCTGTCCCTGACCCTGCTTGCGGTAGAACATCGCTGTAATACGCGACTCATAGCCCGCGAAGAACTCTTTCCCGTAAGACAGACGCGCCGTAATGCGGTGAGGCGTGTTGTAGTTCGAGATGCCTGGCTCTGGATTTACGATTGTGTTAGCCGCGAGGTTGTCGAAGTTCGAACCGGCCGTAGAGCTAGTCATTGGGCTGATATCTTCGGCGTCGGTAAACGCGTAGCCAACCATCCAATCCAAACCAAAGTCATAGTCGTGACGCGCCACTAACGAGAAAGACGTCGACTTCGCTTCGCGATCAGAGTTAGTGAGCATAAAGTTGTCACGGCCGGTTGCGTAATCGAAGATCGGCTGACCGGTAGTCGTTACACCTATTTGCTCTTGAGAGACGTCTACATAGTAGGCTGCGTCATTCGCGATAGAGTAGAGGAAGTCTGCGTCTACGCTCAGGCCACTATCAAACGTATAGGTACCACCCAATGCGAGTTTCCACTCCGAAGGCTGCTCGTAGTTTGGATCGATCAGCACGAGGAAACTGTTGCTTGCCGAATCAGCTGTCGTGTTAGCGACTTGGTCGATCATTTCCTGTGGAACATCGTAGCCTGGTCGGCCTGCGCCACTGAGTTCCCAATTGCTGAAGATTGAGCGCGCGCCGTTGAAGTTACGATTCTGTAGCTGCACGTTCGTCAGACCGTCGTTACTCCACGCATTCGAAATCCAGACATTAGGATTGCCGCCTGAGTAGAGGCCTGCGCCACCGCGAACTGTTAGGTTGTAGTTCGCTTCCCAGGTAAAGCCAAGTCGAGGCATGAGAAGGTCGAGACCGTCGATATTAGTATCGTTACGTAGGCCGCCGTTCGCTGATGTGAAGGCTTGGTTGAAGTTGGGCCTGTCGTCGCTTTCGAACCAGTCGTAACGAAGGCCAGCCACAACAGTTAAGTTGTAGTCAGCGATATACAGCTCGTCCTGCAGGTAAACAGTGTTGAGCGAGTTTTCAAAGCTTGCCGCTGCGTCGGCCGCGTTATTAGTGCCGCCGCCGCTGCCGTAGTAAATGCGGCTCGGGCGACCCAGTTCGAAGCGGTCTATGCCTGACAATCCGCAGCTAGGATCATCAAATCGACCCTGAGCAGTAAGAGCCTGACAAGCAGCTGAGTTGGCTGCTGAGTCGTCGAAGAAATCGTACTCTCCGCCGCGCGCATGCTGCACGAACTGGTTGAAGACGTTAAGCGTTTCGCGCTCATAGCCAAAAGTCAGTACCTGATCGCCGAGGAGGTATTCGCCTGCAATTTTGAAGAAATCAGACTCAGTATTGAGGGCGTTAGCTTGGCGCGAGTCGTCGGCACCGAGGTAAACAGTATCGCGACCAATACTGATTTGCATGTCAGCAAAATCCGCGGGGCCCACGGTAACCTGCGAGTCATCCATGGTGTTTTTGCTGTAGAACATTTCGCTAGAGAGCGCATCTGACCATTGCGAACGTAGGCGAACGGTAGTCGTTTCAGACACAGCACCCTTGTTGTAGAAGTGATTTGCGAACTCGAACTCGTCATCACCGCCGTCAGAGGCGCGGAGCTGGATTCCGTCGTAGTAGTTGTAAATTACACTCGCATCGTGCTGTTCGTTGATATTCCAATCGACGCGGAGCATGTACTTCTCGTCAGTCTGTGTGCCATCGGCAGGCAGGCCACCGGGATCGTAGTTGTAGAGGTCTTTAGCAATGCGCTCAATGCGGTCATGATTTTCTTTACTCAGCCATGAGCGCTCAACGCCGTTGTTTGAGCCGGCGTAACCTGCTGCGAGAAAGCGTGGCTGCTCTGATTCTTCGTAGGCGCCATAGAAGAAGAGTTTATCTTCCAAGATCGGACCACCGATGCTGAAGCCCTTTGTGTCTTCAGTGAAACTTTTGCTGGAGTAATCTTGTACTCGGCCATTTACCTCAAGTGAGTCGCCGCGCCATTGATCGCCGGTACGCTCCATGAATACGGTGCCTGTCCACTCATTGCTTCCAGACTTAGTCACCGCGTTGATGTTACATGCGGTGAAGCCGCCGTAAGTCACGTCAAAAGGCGCAAGCTCTGCTGAAACCTGAGCGATACCCTCGTAGGGGAAAGGCATGCCCGTCGCGGTCGAATACCCGTTGCTGTTTAGGCCGAATCGGTCGTTCTGACTGATGCCGTCGAGGCTGATGCTGTTAAAGCGTGGATGCTTGCCTACGCAGTTAACCTGAGTGTCGCCGTCGAGATTCATGCGTGGGTCGATGGAGTACACATCTTTGATGTCTCGATCGTAAGCAACCGATGTTTGCATGTCGAAAGTTGTGAAAGAGGCAGATGGCCCTGCAGCCACGTCGACGAAGGTGTTTGTGCCGCCAAGAACAATAATCTCTTGGATCTGCGTCTCGCCCATCTCAATGCTTAGGTTGTAGATATCACCCAGTGCGATCGAGTCGACAGTCACGGTTTTCGTGCCATTCACCGTAACATTGTACGGACCGCCTACGGGGAGGTTAGTCGCATAAAAAGTGCCTGATGAGTTTGATTGCAATGTGCGCGTCGCGCCCGTGCGGGTGTCACGCACGACAACTGTCGCGTTAGTAAGCGGCTGTCCTGCTGCGTCGAGTAGTTTGCCGCGAATAGCAGAAGCGGTGTCTTGTGCGATCGCTGCAGTCGAGTAGCCTAATGCGACGACAATAGACGTCAGCAACAGCTTCCTGGCTGTGGGTGGGAATTGCATAGCTTTCTCCTGATAGATGAAGTTCGCATCGACTCTAAAACCGAGGCTTAAACTGTTTTTATCTTAGTGATTACGTTAATGAACCCGATAATCTTTGGGTGAGGTTACTTTCCAACGCCAGCTTGATTCTTGTACTGCCTTCTCTCGAATCGCATGATCTTTTGTTAGTCGCAAATCAGCGTCGCATAGCATAACGACAAAGCATTGCGCTTTGATGACTATTAGACGGCACAAATTTTACAGAGGTGTGACAGAAAAAGAAATGCGAAAGAGAGAATTAGTCGACAAAAGTGCAATTTTATTGGAGAACGGTAGCGAATGCGTTTGAAAGTCGGGGAAACGAACTCGAATCGCGTTGTGAGCATTTCACGCGTTTACTCTGGATCGCTCGCCGTTAAGCGTCTACAGCGAGCTACAGCGTGATGGTGCCTGCTATTTAGATGACACCTGAAGCGAGATGTTGCTTGATGTAGACGCCTGTATGCGACTTTTTGTTCTTCGCAATCTGTTCTGGGGTGCCCTCGGCGATAATCATACCGCCACCGCTGCCTCCTTCTGGGCCTAGGTCGACAACCCAGTCGGCAGTCTTGATTACATCGAGATTGTGCTCAATGACGACTATCGTATTGCCTTGGTCACGCAAATGGTGCAAAACCGCGAGAAGCTGCTTGATATCGTGAAAGTGTAGGCCGGTTGTCGGCTCATCGAGTATGTAGAGCGTCTTGCCTGTATCGCGTTTAGAGAGTTCGCGCGACAGCTTCACTCGCTGCGCTTCTCCTCCCGAAAGCGTTGTTGCCGCTTGACCCAAGCAGATATAAGACAGGCCGACATCCATCAGAGTTTGGAGTTTGCGCGCTATTGCCGGTACGGCATCGAAAAACTCGCGCGCGGCCTCGATGGTCATATCGAGAACTTCGTTTATGTTTTTGCCTTTGTACTTAACCTCTAGAGTTTCCCGATTGTAGCGTTTGCCTCGGCAGACATCGCAGGCGACGTAGACGTCGGGTAGAAAATGCATCTCGACTTTGACTACGCCGTCGCCCTGACACGCCTCGCAGCGCCCCCCTTTGACGTTGAAGCTAAAACGCCCGGGCTTATAACCACGAGTGCGCGCTTCCTGCGTTCCTGCAAAAAGCTCGCGAACGGGCGTGAAGATTCCGGTATAAGTCGCGGGATTGGATCGCGGGGTGCGCCCAATCGGGCTTTGATCGATATCGACGACTTTGTCGAGTAGTTCCAGTCCCTCGACCGACGTGTGCTTGGCGGCAGTAAGAGTGGTTGCGCCATTGAGCTTACTCGCGGCGAGCGGGTAAAGCGTGTTGTTAATTAACGTTGATTTGCCAGAGCCCGAGACGCCAGTGACACAGGTTAGAAGCCCAATGGGGATGCTCAGGTCAACACCTCTTAGATTATTGCCAGTCGCGCCGAGCACGCGCAGCTGCTTGTCCGGATCTGGTTTGCCACGAGTGGCTGGGACTTCTATTTTTTCCTTGCCCGACAGATACTTGCCCGTGAGCGAATCTTTCGAATTGAGAATATCCTTAATAGAGCCTTGTGCGACGATTTCGCCGCCATGCACTCCGGCCCCTGGACCAATATCGATGACATGATCAGCGTTACGGATAGCGTCTTCGTCGTGTTCGACCACAATCACCGTATTGCCGAGGTC
>Ga0075460_10000917_pt1 | contig 11632 bp, 13 predicted proteins | sample DEB08_DNA_3_FD_77580 | JGI IMG/M metagenome (GOLD analysis project Ga0075460, IMG submission 77580) | Aqueous microbial communities from the Delaware River and Bay under freshwater to marine salinity gradient to study organic matter... | ecosystem: Environmental > Aquatic > Marine > Coastal ...
CGCCGAGCATCTCCGTGGTGTAGACGGCGGAGGACACCGCGCCGAAATCACTGATCGAGGCGCTGTTGCTCATCCTCCACGAGAGATAAGCGCCCGATGTTGCCGATGCGCCGGTGCTGATGTTCACTACGCCAGGGCGGTTGGAAACGGTGGCGTTTCCGATGTTGCCTCCGTTTAGCGTCGACTGGATCAAACGCTGCGGCCCAAGAGAAACGCCAAGCAGGAAGTGCTCGACGTGCTCAAAGGTATTTGTCTCAGCCAACGCGCTGCTGCCGGGGCCGCCCGACGGCGTGGCCGGAGCCCACGCCGAGCCATTCCACGTCGCTACCTGATTCGTAGTAGCTCCAGACTGCGCAAGATCGCTCAGCGTGTGAGTGTGGCTGGTCGGTGTGCGAGCATCGGAGAGCCGGGCGTCGTTGCCTACGCATACGTCGCTCGCGGTGGTGCCGGTCGGAATCCTCGCGATCGCTAGGGTCCCGCTCGTGATCTCGGAGGCCGCGTGGTTGTGCGCGGTGGGCGTGCGTGCATCGGAGAGCCGGGCGTCGTTGCCCTCGCACGCCGTCGACGCGGTGGAGCCGTACGCGACGTCGAGCGTGCCGCTCGTGGTGATCGTGCCGCCGGTGAGCCCCGTGCCTCCAGTAACGCTCGTCACGGTGCCGGTACCGCTCGGCGACGACGGCACCCATGCCGAGCCATCCCACGTCACGACCTGATTGGTTGAAGCCCCAGACTGCGCGAGATCCGATAGGGAGTGGGTGTGGCTCGTGGGCGTGCGAGCGTCGGAGAGCCGCGCGTCGTTCCCTACGCATGCCGTCGAGCCGCTTGTGCCGAACGAAACCGCGAACGACCGATTCGCGGTGAGATCGCCGCCGCCGGTGAGGCCCGTACCCGCGGTGAGATTCACTGACGCCGCGGCGGGCGTTGTCGACAGCGCGAGGTTCTTTGCGCCGTCAATCTCTAGGCCGGTGCCGATTCCGATCCGCTCGCACGTTCCCGATGATGCGGCGGAGCGACCGACGAGGCCCGGACCCGTGAGGCTCCCGATGTCTCCGGCGACGTGCGAATGCGTCGTCGGCGTTCGCGCATCGGAGAGCCGCGCGTCGTTGCCCTCGCAGGCCGTGCCTGCCGTGCTGCCGTAGCTCACCGCCAGCTCGCCGCTGGTCGTGATCGTGCCGCCGCTAAGCCCCGTGCCCGCGGTGATGCTGGTGACGGTGCCAGAGCCGCCGCCGCCGCCGCTTCCCGCTGGTCCCTGCGGCCCGGGTGCCGAGACCACGACTGTATTCGCTCCGGTGATCACAACGCTAGACACTGCGGACCTCCCCGAGAACCGTCACGTTCCCATAGAGAATCGGATAGTCGACGCCGCCGCCCGATACGAGCCATACGTCGTAGCGGTGGTTTCCCACTGCGAGGCCGCGGCCCTTCTCGTCGGAGATCGTGAAGACCACCAGACCACTCGCCGCGGTAATCGTCGCGGTGATCCCGTCGGAGGTCGACGCGAGGACCGTATCGGCGGCGTTGCGGATATGCATCGACGCCGCGTATCCAGTGAGGTCTACCGCGGAGCCGTTGGAATCCTTCCACGTCGCGGAGAGGAGGTCGGTCGCGCCGCGGTAGTAGGTGAAGTCGAAGAGTCCGGGGGTCATATCAGCCTCCTCCAAAGTTTTCGGCGCATTCGCCGTCGAGGACGTTCGCGGCGAAGAACACCCAGACGAGTTCGCCGTCGGTTCGTCGCATCGGCCACAGTTGGACGACACAATCCGAGATCGGCTGGATCGTGAAGCCGGTCGGCGCGGTCGAGAGATCCCACCCCGGCCCCTCGGAGCCGGTTCCGTCGTTGAGCATCTCGCACAGATTGATCGCCTTCACCGAGAGGGTGTGGTCGAGTTCGCCATCCACGGGCGCGAGCGAGCCGTCGATCGCGACCTCTTGCCACGAGTATTCCCACCGGTTCGAGGCTCCCGAGATCGCGGTCGCGGCGGTGATCTTCGCGAAGAGGAAGTCGACCGGCGCTCCCCATCGCGCGCGGTCCGCGGCGATGTCCTCCACCGCGGACTCGCGGCGGCGAACGAACGCTCCCGCGGCGGTCGCCTGGGTGAGTGTCGGAGCGGTGAGCCGCCCGAAGCCGGTTCGGAAGAGCCGCCTCACGGGACCGGCTCCGATGGGTATTCGCGGATCTCGGAAGCGCTTCCGACCTGCGCCTCGGTCGCGCCGCTTGGAACCTTCCGAACTATGCCGCTCGCCTCGGTGGTCGTGGATACCTCGGTACAGAGATTCCCGGATACCTGCGAGTCATAGGTCCGCCATCCCTCAGTGAGCCAGTCCTCTTCGAGCGTGGTAATCAGGTCGTTGAAGTTTTTGAGCGTCGTCTTGCTCGACTCGTAATAGACGGTCGTCGCACGGCGAACGGTGTCGCCCGTCGGGATCGATGTCGCGGGCCTCTTGTCCGTCGTGAGTTTCGGGACTTGGACGTAGTGCCCCCACGGGTCGTAGAGAAACTGGTAGGTGACGCGGACGTACTCGTCGACGTCGGGGTCGATCGACAGGCCTTCGAGGAGGACGGTACCGGCGGGCCATCCGAGGAACGCGGAGGAGTTTCGCGACTGGAGCCACCCCTCCGAGATGAGGTTCGCAACGTTCGGGTAGCCGTGGCCGGTCGTCTGTATCGACGTGTTCCAGATGTACGAGACCGTCGTCGCCTGTTGCCCGAGGTCGATTCGGATCGGCGTCCCGTTGTCGTCGAGATAGTTCGCGAGCGTCGCGGTCGTGATCTCCTCGCGGTAGTTGCCGCCGGTCAACTGAGCCGCGGTCGGAGCCTCCGCGCGGTATTGGTCGACCGTCCGCGTCTGGGTCTGGTCGGTCCTCCAGATATGCGGGAGCGGACACCAGGCATCCTTCGACGTGAAGGTCGCGCGGAGTTCCCACGTCGATATCGAGTCCGCGAGGAACGTCCAATCGGCGGACCGGCATCGGAAGTAGTCCGACCAGTCCGCCGACGTGGTGTCGGGGAGGTACACCCAGAGCTTGCGGCCCGGCACCGGGAGGTTTTGGTCGACGAGGTTCAGCGCGTAGGTGAAGGGATTCCAGACCGCTTCGACGCCGTCGACCTCGACGCGGACGCGGTAGACGAGTTCGACCGAGTCGCCGTTCGGCGTGGTCTCGCGCCGATGGCTCATCGCGATGAGGTTCTTATGCCAGACGATCGCCATTAGATGCCCGGCCCCGTCGCTTGTAGGTTCTGATTCATCTGCTGGAGTTCGCGGAACGACTGCCGCTCCAATTCCGCCGCCTGCCTCGGGTCGAGGATCGCGTCTCGGATTTCCGGGCGTTGTGCCGCGGCCCACTCCTTCAACCACTGGAGGAAGAGCGTGATCGCGGAAGTGTCGTTCGGGTCGTTCATCATCTCATGCCGCGAACGGAGTCGCTCGCGCATCAGTGCGCGGACCGCGGCCTCCGTCGTAGTCGTCTCCGCCGCCGCACCAGCGAACGAGCCTGGAGCCATGGAACGCATCCGCATGAAGTCCGCGCCACCCTTGCCGCCCATCGCTTCCGCGATCGCGAGCGCGTTCGGGCCGCGTGCGGCTTTCGCGATCTCCTCGAAGGCGCTTCCGATGTCCATTCCGGTTGTGTCGACGAGGCCCATATCCGCGGCGACCTTCTCGAACGAGTCGCGGACCGCCATCGCGTCCGCCGCGGTCGCACCCTCGCGGATGCCGCCGCCGATCCGGCGAAGGTCCGCTTGCGTCTCTGGCAAGAGGCCGAGCGTTCGGATCTCGGAGAGGTTTTCGTCACCCTTCGCCAACTGATCCGACATCGCGCGGATCGCGAGCGAGAGCGCGGCCATTCCCGCGCCGATCGCGAGGAACGGCCCGGAGAGCATCGCGAGACCGCCGACGGCTCCGACCGGGCCGAGGTTCATCCCGCCGCCGATCGACGCACCCTTCGACGCGACCTTCGCGGTCGTCGCGACGTTCTGCCGAACGCGCTTCATCGCGGCCTCGAATTGGCCGGTGGTCGCGACCACGTCGATGTTCAGGCGTTCCCTCATCGCATGAGGTCCGCGAGTTCGCGTTGCAAGATGTTCTTCGGGAGGCGTCCGACGCGGCGGCCCTCGCTCTTGAAGAGATTCGCGAGCGCGTGGTCGAAGGCGCTCGCGGCGGCGTGCCGCCCCGCCTGGAACACCTTCGGGATGTAGTGGCGTCCGGGGACGAATCGCCCGCCGCCCGCGGCGATCTTCTTCCGCAATTCCCGAAGCGTCTTCGTCCCGCGCCGTATCCCGCCGGTCGCGGTGAATCCGCGCTCGGAGAAGTGTGATCGCCATCCGGACCACTCGGCCAGGCCGACCGACTCGCTCTTGCGGCGAGTCGATCCGATGAGCCGCGGAGCCGAGCCAATTGCACCGGCGCGGAATCCGCTCGCGGCCCAGAGAACCCGCTCGCCGTGTTGCCGCCGGTAGATCCGCGAGACCGACGCGATCGAGTCGTCTAGGTGCTGGTGATTCACCTTCGAGCGGTGCTTCGCATAAAGCGATTTCAGAAGCGAACGAAACACATTCATGGCTTGCCGCATCGCCCGACGCTGGAAGCGGTCGGAGAGCTTGCGGGGGAGCGCTCGCAGCCGAGCCGCGAAGGTCGGGTCGATCTGCGGAGCGAACCGAACGCGGAGCCGCGAGTCGCGGCGAACCCCGCCGACCGAACGCGGCTCGCGCCGGGAGCGACCGATCGCTCGCCGACCCGAGACCCTGTTCGCCGCATATTGGATCGGGACTTGCAAGGGGTCACTTCCTGAAGAGGTCGAGGATCGAGGTCGGCTTCGCGCGTGGAGGCGGAGCGTCGAACCGAGACCACTCGAAGACTTCGCGCGCCGTCATGTGTTCGACCTCCTCAACGCTCCGACCGAGTCTGCCCGCGAGGCGGTGGAGCCGCCGCCGCGCGGGATTCAGGGGCGCGCCGTCATCGCCTCCCCGACCTTCGCGACGAGTGCGGAGGCGATGTTCGCGGGGACTTGCCTGGCCTCCTCCTCGGTTCGGAGGAAGGGCCGCCCCTCCGAGTCGACGAGGAAGCGCACGAGGTAGAAGAGGACGGCGTCGGGCTTGTTCGCCCGCGCCTCCAGATCGACGAGATCTCCCGCGAGCGGGACGGCGACGTAGTAGCGCGCGTCTTCGTCGCCGAGCGGAATTGGCGGGCGTGGGTGGTGGGCCATCATGGAGCGGGAGTGGCCGCGAAGGTGAGGTCGCTCACGACCTGACACGAGATCGTGCAAGTCGACGCACCGTCTTGCTCCGCGGAGAGGCCGAACGAAGTGATATAGGCGGAACCGGCGACGGAGCCGTCGGCGAAGTCGAGCGTGAATGTGTCCGACGTCGCCGTCTTCCAGTCTTCAAGGATCTTCCCCGTAGCCATGTGGGCGTCGTGCGACAGGTAGACCGTTACGGTGAAGGTCGAGTTTTTCTTCCCGACAATGAATTCCCTATGGGTGTCGGCACCCATTACCGAGACGTCGATCGTCGGGCGCTCGGCGGTGAAGTCGCCGATGGATACGAGTTCTCCGACGTCGACGCCGCCCCAACTGAATGAGGCCGCATTTGCTGAGACTGCCATTAGGAAGCGCTCCGATAGTGGACTTGGAAGACCTGTTCAATCCGAGTGGGTTCGTTTTCCTCGCCGTCGGCGAGGAGCGACTCTTGCGGCGTCTCACCGTCGAACCGAACCGATTCGAGGATCGCCGTCGCGGTGGTGTGGGCGGTTGCGTCGAACGCCTCGCGGACCGCATCCGCGACTGTTCGAGCGCCTAGGTAGGTGTCGGCGACCGACGTGATCCCGACTTCCGCGGAGAAGAGCCCGCTCGCCCCAGAGAGCATTCGGACCGCCGCGATGGATCGGACCTCGAAGACGAGCGCGGGGAGCGACGTACCGGCGAGCCGCTGCTGGAGGTAGACGCGGGAACCGACCTGCGACGAGATCGCCGCGGTGTTCGTGATCGCGTAGTAGACCGCTTGCTCGATCACGCGGCGACCTCCACCGCGTCGACGATCATCACGTCCTCCTCTTCCCGCTCGCGGCGAGTCGCGGAGACCTGAAGCATCTTGTCGCGGTATTCGAGGACCGTCGCGACGGAGAGGCCGTGCGCGATCGCGGAGGGGTACCTCACGCGAACGACGTATTGCGTCCGTTGCGCCACGCCGTCCGCCCACGGCCCCTCCGACGCGACGACCGCTTCGACGTTCGCGGGAATCGTGGAACCGCGGACGAGGGAGGTGGAGCGGCGACCCATCGCGTCGGTGGTTCCAACCGGCGTATGTATCGTCACGCGGTGGCGAAGCATTCCCGCCTGAATCATGGGTCGTCGACCCCCTCGAACTCGGGTACCGCCCATCGGGCGACGACCGACTCGACGCCGAAGTCGACCGCGAACCGCGGCGCGGCTGGTGAGCCGGTCGCCTCGCGCATGAGGTACGAGGACGCGGCCAACTGGAGGACCGCGGCGACGACGTCGGCGGGCGGCGACGTCCACCCGGCGACGTAGGTGATCGTCACCCGATCCGCGGTGGTCTCGTGGAGGGATGGGAGTTCCCCCACGAACCGGACGACCGCGATCGGGTAGGTCGTGTCGACGACGTACAGGGTCGAGGAGAGCGTCTGAGTAGCGCCGTCGGAGTCGACGTAGGTGATCGAAGTCACAGACGCGAACGGAGGGAACGGGAGCGCGATCGCCCGGAACTCGTCCAGGCGGAGATTCCGCGTCTGTTGCGAGAGGAGGCGTCTCGTCGCTCCCTCGAACCACGACGTCGCCGCGGAGAGGTAGAGCGAGAGGATGGCGTCGTCGTCGTCGAAGTCGACGCGGCAATGCGCCTTCAGCAGTGAGAGCGGAATCGGCATAGCGGGAAGGGGAGGCGGGGAGCCGTCGGGTTACCCCGCCTCCCCCGATCCGGGGGCTTGGGTTTAGGTGGTGTTCATCTTGAAGGTGCGGAACGCATCGTCGAGGGTGCGGACCGCGTCGGTGCGCTTCACGACGTAGACGTTCACTTGCCAGTTGGGGGCGTTCGAGTACGGGTCGACGAAGACCTCGGTCGCGCCGCGGTCGAAGATCTCGTAGTTCGAGAACTGGCCGTACACCCCGACGATCGCGTTCAGGCCGATCGCGTCGACGAACTCGCAGATGTAGTAGGGGACTCCGGCGATCGTCCCCGCCGCGCCGTCGCGCATCGCGGTGGACGGGCCATTCGGCTCCCACATGAACGCGCCGGTGCCGGAGCCTTCGCGCATCTTGCGGATGTCGGCGACGACCTCGTCCGAGGTGAGGATCACCGCGCCCGATCGGTACTGCGGGGAGAGCGAGTGGAGCCAGTCGAAGATGTCCTCCGGCTTCGTGAGGCCGGTCGAGACCTGCCCGGCGGTCGCGGTCTTCCCGACCGTCGCGCCGGTGATCACGCCTTGCGGCTGACCGTTCGGCGGTGCGCCGTCGGAGCCGTCCCAGAAGTGTTCCTCCTGCGCGCGTGCGATCCGCATCGAGAGCTTGTCGACGAGGTAGGACTCCAGATCGATCACGGAGTCCGCCATGAGTTCGCGGCTCAGAGTGATCCGCGTCGCGTACTTGTGAGCGCCGACGGAGACCTGAGAGAACGAGACATCGCTCGCGGAGATGGACGCGGCCTCGTTGACGATCGTCGCGGTGCCGAGTCCGTTCTCGACCGCAATAAGCCGATCATCGGGAGTCGAGCGAACGGTCGCGAGGGACCGAATCACCGACGCCTGGTACATCTTCTGGACGATCCGCGACTCGGTGGTCTCGGGGACTGTGTAGCCGCCCGCGGTGGTGGTCGCGATCGAGAGCGCGCGGAGTTCGCTCGGGTCGTTCTTCGCGAGGTAGTGGAAGAAGGCGTCGCGGTACTCCTCGGCGCTCGACTTCGACGCCGCACGGGCCGCGGTCGCGATGCGACCGACCGGCTCGTCGAGGGTTCTCGCAAGGTCGGAGACGCGAGAGCGCTTCGCCTCGGTTCGTGCCTCCGCGTCGAACCTGTCGACGTCGGCGAGAATGCGGTCGAGGGTCTGCGACTCCTCGGCGGTGAGAGCGCGCTTCTCGCTCTCGACCGTCCCCATCAATTCCTGCGCCTGATTGATGAGACGGGCGCGCGTCTCGTGCTGCTGGTTCACTCGCTAGGCAATTCTCCGACGGCTCGGACACGGAGTGCGACCCGACGTCGGGCCGTCTCTAGGGAACGCTCCCCCCGGAGCGTTGAATGTGTGGCGGGGTACGCGGCGACCTGAACGATCGAGATCTCCACGAGGTCGACGTCTAGGAGCGTCCGGTGGAGGACGCCGTCGCGGCGCTCCCAACAGTCTTCCCTCGTCGTGAATCCAAAACTCATCGCCCCATCGAGGACGCCGACCGAGAGGAGTTCGCGAACATCGCGCCCCGTCGTCGTGTCGGGCAGTTCCATCGAGAACGCGAGCCCGACCGAGTCCTCGCGCAGGTCGAGGGTCTGCGGCGTGCGCGCGAGGGGCCAGGTATCGGAGTGGTTGTAGTACGCGAAGACCTCCGACGAAGCGAGGCTTCGGCGGAACGCTCCCGGCTCGATCGTCTCCACGAATTCACCACGAGGGGAGGGGAGTGGGAGGCTTGGCGATCGGAAGACTGCGGCGTAGCCGCCGAGCCGGGAGCCGTTCGCGGACGCTTGTCGGACGCTGCGGCGTTCAATCTTCATCGGGATCTGCCTCGTCTTCGTCTTCGTCGACGTCCTCCATCCCTACGAGCGTGTTCGCCGGGCGGAGAACCTCGTCGCCTCCCTCGACCGGATTCAATCCGAGCCGCTCGCGCGCCTCGTTCTGGGTGAGGAGGCCGACCTCCACCGCGGAGCGGAGCGCCGAGACCTGATCGGCGAACGAACCCTTCAGGAGGTCGCGCGTATCCCATGAGATACGCTGTCCCGGCATGAGGAGTTTCCGTCGGATCTCCTCGCCCCAGACCGCGCACCAGTGCGCGAGACAACCGTCCCAATAGGTTCGGGTGAGTTCGACGATCGACGCGAACGTCGATCGCGAGTGATCGGAGAGGTAGACCACCGGCACGCCGAAGAGCCGCGAGACTTCTTGGATCGAGAACTCGCGCGCCACTTGCCACATCTGATCTTCCAACGATTGGTTGATTTTCTCGATGCGCATCCCCTCGCCGAGAACGAGAGGACGCCCGGCGTTCTGGGAGCCGCCGTGCTTCGTGAGGTACGAGTCGACGATGGACTGTTGGGCCGCGGCGGAGAGCGTGCCGGGATGGACGAAGGCCAGTTTCGGAACGCCCGCATTTTTGTAGAGGCTTCCCCCCGCGCGTTCCATCGCGCGCATCAGGCCGAGCGCCTCGCGCGCTTGGCGGATCGGCGACTCGCCCCAGAGACCGTCGCCGCCGGGCGCGCGGATGTGGAGGACGTCCTCCGGCTCAAGCGTGCCGAGTTCGGAATGGCGGTACGTCACCGCGCCGCCGGAGACGAGGAGGGAGACGTCGCCAGGCAAGAGCGGAACGAGCTCGAGGATCTCGCCGCGGCCCGATCGCACGATCTGCGCGAACGCATTCCCATAGCGGAGGCATTGAGTCGTGAGTGTTCGCCTGAACTCGAATCCGCCGTGGTATCGGTTCGCGTCCAGTTGCAACAGGTCCGCGACCGGCGAGACCACCGACGAGGCGGCTCGACCTTCGCCGGTGGTCACCGAGACCGGGAGCCGCGCGAGGTCGTTCCCGATCATCGAGATCGCTCGATAGACCGCGACGATCCCCCAACAAGTTTCCTCGGTGACTCGCTCGCCGCTCGCGGCGGGAGGTTCCATAAGAAACAGATTCGACGCTTGGTTCGTCGATAGGCCGAAGGCGCGCCTCGCGATGTCTCGCAAACTCAACCCGGCCCGCGCTTCCTCCGACGGCTCACACCCCTACCCCCGCCTCGTACATCGACGGCCCGGTCCCTTGGGACAAGGCCCAGACGTGAACGCCCATCATAGCGGCTATGAGGCCGTCGATAAGCCCCCGCGACTTGTCCTTCACCGGCCTCATGTTCCCGTTGTTGTCGGTCCAGACGGCGGCATTCGCGCAGCACATCCGAAGGATCGGGTCGCCGCCGTGCCGGAACCGGCGCGATACCCATAAATTCCCCCACTCCTGCGTGGCCGGGGCCATGAGTTCGAGGGACTGCTTAAACGCCGCGACCGGGAGGCCGTCCGAGTCGAGGGTCTCAATGAAGTACGAGGACGCCCACGGGTCGACCGCGATCTCCACGACCTCGTACCGCTTCGCGATCTCCAAGAGTTCGACGCGGATCGCCTCCCAAGAGACATCGCGCCCGGGCGTCAAGTTGAGCCTTCCTTCGTGCTGCCACCTCTTGAACGGCGCGCAGTAGTAGACCTCGCGCTCGCGGGCGTGTTCGTCTGGGTACCAGTACCGCCCGGCCAATTGGACGAGGCCGTCGGGGCGGGGATGGACGATCACGACCGCCGATAGATCCTGGCTCTTCGACAAGTCGACGCCGACCCAGACCCTCGACCCCTCGGGGATCTCGACCGGCTCGCCGCCCGCCTCGTCCCAGTGCCGCATATCGAGCCACCGACCCACCACGTCGACCGGGCGCGCGCAATGGAACCGCGTGAACTCGACGCGGCCCATCGGGGTAAGCGACATGTCCGCCCACTGGGCCTCCAATACCTCGGGACGGAGGGACGCCCCGAGCGATGGATTGGCCTTCTTCCAGACCTCGCGGTCCTCGATGTCGTCTCCCTCGTCGATCCCGTAGATGAGCGGGAACCACGAGTCGAGGTCGATCTCGCCGAGAAGAACCTTCTCGGCCTTGGCGACCATCTCGGGATACACGAGGTCGGGGCAGTTGCCTGGCGTTGATATCAAGAGGGCCAGGGCGTCCTCGCGGGCGACCGTCGAGGTCGTGAGTTTGGTCACAAAGCGACCCCGCCACTCCGAGACCTCGTCGCCCACCCATAGCGAGGGGTTCAGTCCGTCGAGGGACTTCTCCGCCGCCGTCTCCGCGTTCATCATCCCGTAGGGCGACCGGATCGAGCGGTAGAGGACGTCGGCGTCGGGTAGGGGACCGGCCATCTCGCGAGCCGTGTCGAGGACGATCGCGGCTTGCTCGCGCTTGTTCGCGATCACATGGACGGCGCGCCCGGCCTTGGCGCGACCCACTAACTCCCAGAGACACAGGCCCGCGGCGAGAGTGCTTTTCCCGTTCTTCCGCGCGACCTGAACCAACGCGAGCCGGGTCCGCGGGAGGCCGCTCGCGAATCTCCACCCGATGCATCCGGCAACTAGCCACTGTTGCCACGGGAGGAGGCTCCACGCCTGGCCAGAGTGCGAGCCGGTGAGTCGGAGCGACTCGATCCACGAGACCGCGCGGTCGACTTCCTCCCAATCCATCTGGAGATCGTCGCGGTCGAGGTCGCGGACCCATCGCTCCGCGGCGAGGCGTATCCAACGGTTCGACGCGATCGAGCCGTCGAGGATGCCGCGAACGTGCGCGGAGACGACGGACTCGGAGGCGGCGGCGACCGCCGCCGGCGGCGGCGAAGACGCCGCCGCCGGCCGCGGCCTTGGTACGGCGGGGCGTTTGTTCCCGCGCGCGGGGGTGCGCAGGTTTTGTCGG
>Ga0075460_10000918_pt1 | contig 11628 bp, 10 predicted proteins | sample DEB08_DNA_3_FD_77580 | JGI IMG/M metagenome (GOLD analysis project Ga0075460, IMG submission 77580) | Aqueous microbial communities from the Delaware River and Bay under freshwater to marine salinity gradient to study organic matter... | ecosystem: Environmental > Aquatic > Marine > Coastal ...
CTGGCACGGTATTATTATAATCACCTCCCATAACCCAAAGCGTAGAGGCAGATGTTTGAGTAATTGGAATCCAACCACTTGCAGCATTTGCCCAATAAACTGTTTTTTCGTCTTTTATATAATACATATGCCCAACGGAATCTGCATATGCAGGAAGGCTTGCAAATGTGTCAGCGACCTGAACAATACCGGTTTTAATCTGTTGTAACATCTTTGAATACTCAAGCAGCTCTAACTCAGTAGAAGCACTACTCATTTTATTCATTATTGCAGCTTCTATATTATATACATTTGTTGTCATGGTTCATTAAAACCTAAATATGATTGTTTTAAAGCGTGGGAACTTTTTGTCGATATTGCTACATAACACCAGTTCGTATCACTTGTGCATTCTTGTACTGGATTGTTACATCTATTAATTCCAAAGTAAGTGGTACTGCCAAGACAATCGTAGTTCCAAAACCAAAGAGTGCCATCGGTTTTTAATCCGGCGGTAGTAGGTTTACCTCCCACAGAAACTTGACACCAATTTGTTGCAGAGCACTGTTCTTGTATAGCACTGCAAGCGTTTCCTCCAGTGCTCAATCCACCTGATCCCCATCCCCATAAAGTACCATCTGTTTTGATTGCCCGCACGGCATATCCTTCTCTACATACAGATGACCAATTTGTTGCCGAGCAAAATTCTCGAACTGGAGACGAGTGGTCAGAAACACCGGAGGTATACACTCCATTTGAACCAACACCATTATGACCTACACTCCAAAGAGATCCGTCACTTTTTATTGCGGACCTTCCATAAAAACCATAATTAACAGCACACCAATTAGTACTTGAGGTATATTCTCGAGTGAGTGTGGTACGGTTTACTGTATCACCCATTCCAAGTAAACCGTAACCATTATGACCAATGACCCACATACTACCATCTGTTTTAATTGCTGACGATTGACAAAATCCTTGTGAACCAGTAGACCAATTTGTTGCACTAGTACATTCTTGAACTGGAGAACATCTTGTAGTAAATGTTCCATCCATTAATGCATAACAAGAATTCGATCCAGTTCCCCACATGGTTCCGTCTGTTTTGAACCAAAAAGCATTACAATTACCAAAGTTCTGTGGGGATTTTGAAATATAACACCAATTTGTGCTTGATGTAACTTCTTGTACTGGTGAAAGAATAGATGCTGCAGTAGTGCCAACACCAAGAACACCACAACTATTTCCACCCCAACCCCAAATAGTACCGTCATCTTTAAGTGCGTTTACTCCTGTGGCACAAGAATATCCTACAAAAATACCTGACCAATTTGTTGCCGAACAAAATTCTCTAATTGGTGAACTAAAACAATCTGTCCCGGCAGTTGCGATTGTAGGATTTCCTAAATTACAACAAAGATTTGATCCCCATCCAAATAAGTATGTCTGTGGTAACAGAGTAGTATCATAATCGTTTGTCCATGAAGAGCCATTCGAATAACGATACGCACTAATATCATTAACAAAAATCATCCGTCCTTTATTGGACGCCGCTGACGGCAGTGCTGCAACGCAAGCAACAGATTCTACGGAATTTTCAGTAAACAAACCTGATATTTGCGCAAGCTCACGTGTAGTAGCTGCACCAATGCATGCGTTTGCTTGAGAATGAATACAGGAATTTCCAATTGGCATAATTTAAAGACCTAACAATGCAATCGTTCTTGCGTACTCGTCTGCCGAGGCGGGTAAGTTTGTTAAAGCAGAACCATCACCGCTAAATGCTGTTGCGGTAGCTGTACCTGTTATTGTGACACCACTTGCGTTTGTTGCTAACTTTACTCCACCATCGGCACCACTGTTTGTGCTATAATCACCCCAATGCATTTCAGCAGCACCAACGGATCCGTCTGCTACAAAATAGTTAGCAATGCCTCCTGATCCGTTATCACTTTGAATTTTAACATCGTAGTCACTAGCACTGTTACGAATTGTAAGATCTGATGTATTATTGTTATTGATATAAGTGTGGCCTTGGTGATAGATTTCTAAATCACCACCTGTTCCAAAAACAGCTTTTGCACTATCTCCAAACTCAAGAGCATTGTCAGATGCATCCCAAACAACGTTATAAGAAGTACCTGTAAATGTAGCATCGCCTGTGGAAGTATGCACATCTCCCCAGGCTGTACCATTGTATGCCTCAAAAACGGTATCGTCTGAATTAAATCTTATCATTCCAGCCGCGGCGCTTATTGCACCACCTTGGGCTGTAGTACCTACTGGTAACTTAAGAGCTCCGGTTCCAGCGAGCGAGACAAACGACGTTTCATCGTTGATGATCGTCGTGCCTGAAATCTTAATCGCCATCTTCGCGTCCTTTCTTTATTGGATACTCGGCTAATGATACTATTTATAATCTTTTTGTTTTTACCTTCTCTATAATATCAGGAATTGTATCTTCATCTATCGTTTTAAATTTAAGATCATATAATTTTGGTGGTTCAAATTGTTCTTCCCAAGCAGCATTGCCACTATCTTTTTTTGTATCAACCCAAATTACAATATCAGGATTTAAAATATCTCGACTATCTTCAAGAGGACAACTCATGTCAATAATAATGTTATCAGAACGGTTCTTTCTAGCTATCTCTAGAACTCTGTACGTATGTCTGGATTGGCCATCTATACTGTAATCTATATCCTTTGCCTTAACTCTTTCTTCTTCTGAGTTGATGTACAGGCTCTCTGGTAATGCTTCGTGTAGCTTTTTAGCTAATTCAGTTTTACCTTGTCCTGGTCTACCCATTATGAGAATACGAAGAGAACGATCAGTTAGAAGGCGATAATATTGTACTAATTTGCCTTCATCAAGCGAATGGAACATCCATGGCCTAAAGAATACACCTTGGTTTTCTTCCAAAACAACATTCGTTTCAATATTCCATTCCATTAGGTTGCGATAATTATATTCCCAACCATCAAGAGCAGACTTTGCATCCACCTCACCATTCTCTCCAATTCCATCTTTTAAATGATGAAACATATTAAATGTGGTTTTTTCAAGAGCAATTATAAAACACCATTCGTTAAGAGTTTCAAAATCTTCAAAGTGAACAAATTGTTTTGGTCTACGAAACAAACCAGATCTATTTTGATCTATAATAACTTTTTCACCAAGGACTCTACTAAAGATCGGCTCAAGACCGCGTTGTATCATATTAAATCCTTGAATTTCGTACCCGTAACTCTTTTCGGTATAATTTAAGTTACCTACGATATATTTAAATTTATTTGCTTCCTCGTCGGTATAGAATCCATCAGCATGGATCAGCTTCACCATCGCTCTGTTCGACATCTTCTATGCACTCCTTCATAATTTCTTCTGCTATTGTTTTATAAACTAATCCTATTGGACCTTCTTGATCTGTTAATGTAATCGGCGTTCCACTGTCGGAATCGATTCTTATCGTCGTATTGAGTGGAATTCTTCCTAGTACCCTTGCGCCATACTCCTCCTCGAGTTTCTTAGCGCCGTCCGCACCAAAGATATAATCCACCTGTCCGCAGTTGCTACATATGTGAACGCTCATATTCTCGACGATGCCAAGGATCTCGATGTTCTTTGAACGAAATATATCTATACCTTTTTTACAATCTATGAGTGCGACATCTTGCGGAGTCGTTACAATTAATGCTTTTGCTTTAGGAACCTTATCACACATTGCAATTTGAATGTCGCCAGTTCCCGGTGGCATATCCACAATAAGATAATCTATTTCTCCCCAATTTGTTTCAAACAACATCTGCTGTAATACCATAGCTGCCATCGGCCCGCGCCATGATAAAGCTTGACCTTGTTTTACTCTACTTGCAATTGAAGTAATTTTAATATCATGTGAAAGAAAAGGCTCTATCCAAACACCGTTTTGAGATATAGTAATTGGAGATCCGTCTTCTAATCCAAACATCATGAATTGGCTTGGGCCGTAAATATCGGCGTCAAGCATTCCAACTTTATTTCCTAAGAGAGATAAGGATGCTGCAATATTTGCAGCTGTGGTGGATTTACCAACTCCACCTTTTCCAGAAGAAACAAGAATAACGTTCTTTACGTTATCCATTCCTAGTTTATTCTTGTTAAACATAATCTGTTCACTCCTTCACATATTATAATAACTTATGTATTATTTATATTAAGGAGTGAAATCTAAATCATCGGTCGCAACCATTCCATATAATTTTTCAAGACCGCAAAATCTTTGATATTCAACTTGCTTCCATGCGTTTCCTGCACCAAAAGGTATAGGTTTAGTGTCCCATGCATAAGCTGTCCAACCAAGCAAACCATTACAATTTGATCCAGTAACCCAAAGTGTTCCGTCGTCTCTTATACCGCCAGTATTCATAAATCCTTTTGAAACATATTTCCAATTTGTAAAACTTTGAGATTCTTGAACTGGAGAACAATAGTCGCCGGCGAGAACATTGTTACCATTACTACCGCAACAATCTCTACCCCAAACCCAAAGTGTACTGTCTGTTTTAATTGCCGCTCCACCCTGAGCTCCAACAGATACAAAACACCAATTTGTTGAAGATGAAGCTTCTTGAGTGGGGCTTGACACGGCAGCAACGCCGCCACTGAAATCTGTTCCAACACCAACTTCTCCGTGTATATTATATCCCCAACCCCATAATGTTCCGTCGGTTTTAATTGCAGATACATTTTGACCTCTGCCACCAGCCGCAATAAAACACCAATTTGAAGACGAAGTAATTTCTTGAATTGGAGAACTATAACAGGTTGCGCTATTGTTCCTGCCCATAACGCCGTTTTGGCCACCCCCTACTCCCCAAAGGGTACCGTCTGTTTTAAGAGCATGCGTTGCATGAAAATTACCTACCGCTTTCCACCAATTAGTTGAACTTGTACACTCTTGTACGCCTAAAGCACACGCACACGGTGATACTGTTTCTGCACAACCTATGCTTAATTCGCCAAACCTATTACTACCCCACGTCCATAATGTTCCATCATTTTTAATTCCACCACCGTGAAATGCTCCTACAAATACATCAGCCCAGTTTGCATAAGCTGAACATGTATTACCCCAAGCCTCTTGTGCTGGAGAATAATTTATACCGCTTTCAGTAGATGCATTAACACCTAATGCCAAAAAACAATTAAGTCCCCATGTCCATATGCTGTTATCTGATTTTAATCCAGCACCCCAATATGCACCTTGACAAACTTTTTCCCAATTAGTTGATAAAGTAGCCTCTTGTGTAAGAGAACACGAAGGACTAAGATAGTTTGATACACCAATACCTAATTCACCATATGCTTGGCATCCAATTGTACATATTACGTTTCCGCCGCTTTTAAACCAAGTCCGCGGTGCCATAATTGTATCTAAGTCAGGAGAATCTGCACCAGAACCTTTTATAAAACCTGAAGAACCTACACATGTATTTTCTACCATCTTAATTTATCCTTTGATAGCAAATGTCGCAAAGCTTCTTGCCGCAACATCACACCAAGTTGTTAAACTATGAAATTCTTGAACAGGAGAACATGAAAATACACCATTAGTACCTGTCTCGCCACTAAAAGAAAAGTTTGTCCATCCCCAAAGAGTTCCATCTATTTTTAATCCCATCATATGAAAACATCCTGAAGCTTTACACCACCCATATGATTGTGAAAACTCTTGCACTGGAGATGAAAAACTAGTTGTTTGTGCGCCGGGCCCAACAACAAAGCGTGTGCCGTTTAATCCCCACCCCCAGAGAGTTCCTTCATTTTTTATAGCAATTGCAGTTCCATTTGCATGGTGGGAAAAACACCAATCTGTAGATGATGTTGTTTCTTGAGTTGGGCTAGATCTATTTACACTAGTATTATCGCCAACTTCGCCTGCACAATTTCCACCCCAAGCCCATAATGTTCCATCTGTTTTAATTGCAGATTGTGCTCCAGTCTTAGTTGAACCAACAAAACACCAATTTGTTGCGGATGAAGCTTCTTGAACAGGACATAAAAGACATACACCGTCCGAACAATTAACACCAAGATTTTGTGCACCTGTAGTAGGATTTCCATTACAGCCCCAGGCCCAAAGTGTACCATTGGATTTAACTCCAAAAGATCCACTACCATTCATACCAATTGAAATCCACGTTGAAGATGTTATTTCTTGTACCGGAGAACTCTGATTTGCGCCGGTTGCGTCGCCGTTTCCTAACTTAAAGGCACCGTTATTTCCCCAAGACCAAAGTGTACCGTTAGTTTTTGTGGCGAGAACATGGTCTCCTCCTGTTCCATACACCATCAAATCCCAAGTTGTAGTAGACGAAGCTTCTTGCACCGGTGAAGATCTATCTATTATTGTTTTATCACCGACCTGACCATATACATTACAACCCCATGCCCAAAGTGTACCGTCCTTCTTAATTGCTTGAACAGTATTAGTACCAGTTTCAACACGTGACCATGTATTGTTTAATTCAGGACCTATTCTTGGTGTACACGTGCCACTTGCAAAATTACAACTATCGCCACGCATCGCTCCTACATCAGTACCAAATACCCACATAGTATTTCTTGTTAAAGCATTATGTCCTTCTTCACTTAACCAAGCAGGATCTATTGTACCATCAAGAACACGCGCCTCCACATCATCTTGATCTACATAAATTTGACCTAGATCTTGACCTTGTTCAAAAAAACAAGTAAGAGTAACCATGGTTACGATATTCCTGTTATTATAACGTTAGGATCATTTACGTTATTAATTTGATAATCGTGTCTTAATTCAACATCTTCTAATGCCGCCGTATTTGCACAAGCATTAATTTCTGAAAACTTATTGCTCTCCCATACAAAAACGGCTTTTATATGATCTTTTATACTATCAGCAATGGATTTAACTTCTGTCTTTGTAATAGAATCTCTAAATACACCTTCTTTAAATTTAAAAGATATTGTTTCGTCATCTGCCATTGAAACATAATAAGATGAAAACACATCACGGTCTTCTCTACCTGTAGAAACTTTAACTTGTTCTAAATCACTAAAAGTATGAATAATTCCACTTACTTCTGCTTCATAACGATTTTTCGCAATTGTTTGTTTTAGGCTTTCTTTTATATCAGATATATTACGAGTCTTTTTTGTATATTCACCAGTTATATTATCCGCATTAATTGTCCAAGTAGGTCCTATTAATTGCTCAAAAGATGATTTAATTACAGGAGTCAAAGTACTTGTGACAGGAAGCAATTTCCAATTTTCTGTTGTAATTGCAGCTGATGGTGCAGAGTTCGGTAAAGAAGATGCATCTAAACTATTTCTGTTTAAATAGTCTAAAAAGAAATTTCTATTCCAACTTCTTGGACCAACTACAATTTTATCGTTATGTATTAAACCAAACATTTTTATTTTTCCTTTGTTAGACTATTCTTAAGCCAGTTCCAGTATATGTTCCTCCGGAATATTTATACCAATCCGTGGCAGAATAAAATTCTTGAGTTGGAATACTACATGCATTATTTGTTCCGTCTCCAAGCGCTGCAGTACCTGCTATTGATCCCCATGACCATAGAGTGCCGTCTGTTTTAATTCCGCCCCCGTGAACAACACCACCATCAACTAAACACCAATTAGTATGAGAATTTACTTCTTGAACAGGAGAACAGGAATCTATTCCACTTGGAGTATATCTTCCCCATCCCCAAAGTGTTCCATCTGTTTTAAGAGCATATGCTCCGTATAAAGTAGATGTCACACAACACCAGTTTGTTGCAGAACACATTTCACGGACAGGACTCGAAAAAGAAACAATTACACATTCCCCTATACCAAAATATAAACCACACCCCGTACCCCATGACCATATACTGCCGTTAGTTTTAAGAGCATTAATTACTTTACCCCATCCATTTACACCAGACCAAGATGAAGAAGTATATTCTTGAATTGGTGAAGAGTAGCAATTATTGACTCCACTCGTTCCGATAGCTAAGTTTCCGTCGTCATTACAACCCCATCCCCAAAGAGTATTATCCGACTTTATTGCATGTGAAGAATAATCCGTTCTAAGTGCATAACACCAGTTTGTTGAAGATGTATATTCTTGAATTGGTGAGCAACTTACAGTTCCTATTGGGGCTCCTAAAGTACCCACAGCAAGCTCTCCAGTTGTTCCTGATCCCCAAGACCATAGAGTACCGTCTGTTTTTATTGCATGTGTTGTGAACCATCCATTTTGAGATGTTGTACACCATGTGGTATCAGAACAAAATTCTTGTACTGGAGAAGATCTACAAACAGTAGTTCCATCTCCAAGGATGCCATTAAAACCTAAACCACTGGCCCACAATGTACCATCATTTTTAATTGCTGTATTATGGCAACGATGCATTGATGTATGACACCAAGTTAAGCTTGATGTAACTTCTTGTGTAGGACAATAAATTTGGCACATTGTCCCACCGTTATTAAGCATAAGTTCGCCTTCACAATTCCAACCCCAACTCCATAGAGTATTACATGTGGAATCAGTACTTAATCCTATTTCAGAATACTTGACATATCTTTTGTTAAATGGTTTTGATTCGCCGGTTTCCGTGTCACCTGCATAGTAATTACTGTCTACCATCTTCTAACTTCTCTATCTTTTCGCTTAATTTTTTATACCCATCAATAAGTATTGCGATTAGAGGAATATAATTTACATATTTGTTCTTTTCATTGCTTATTAATTCTGGAAGAACAGATTCTAATTGCTGAGCAATAACCCCATAACTCTTAATGCCTGTGTGTTTCCATGTAAATTCTGCGGTATCAATAGATTTAAGTATATTCATAGAATCTTTAATAGGATTAATATTATCTTTAACTGTAATGTCAGAAAGAGAACCAAACTCTGTTGCAGATAATCTTCCTGTATTTGGATTAAAGTAAAGTTTTGACTCTGACGCTTTAATCGTTTGAAGCGAACCTGTATCACCTACAAATACTGGATAGAAGTTAGAGTTTGTAATTACATCATTAGTTGCTTGAAGCTCATATGCAGTACCGCTACCACCGCCGTCTCCACCTTGAATACCTTGTGCACCGGTTGTACCTTGTGAACCAATTCCGGCACCACCTTGAATACCTTGAGCACCAATATCACCTTGAGTACCTTGAATACCTTGTGAACCAATTCCGGCACCACCTTGAATACCCTGTTCACCAGTAGTCCCTTGAGAACCTGTAGTACCTTGTGAACCAACACCAGGACCACCTTGAATACCTTGTTCACCAGTAATACCCTGAATACCTTGAAATCCTGCACCAGGCCCACCTTGAATACCTTGTTCACCTGTAATACCTTGAATACCTTGTGAACCTATCGTACCTTGAATACCTTGACCGCCTACAAATCCATCTGTACCTTGAATACCTTGTTCGCCAGCTGCACCTTGAGTACCTGCACCGGTTGTACCTTGAATACCTTGTTCGCCAGCTGCACCTTGAGTACCTTGAGTACCTTGTTCGCCGGTAATACCCTGAATACCTTGACCGCCTACAAATCCGTCTGTACCCTGAATACCCTGTTGCCCAGTAATACCCTGAATACCTTGAGAACCTGTAGTACCTTGAATACCTTGTTCACCAAATGTACCTTGAGCACCAGTAATACCTTGAGCTCCTGTGGTACCTTGAATACCTTGAAATCCGGCACCAGTAATACCTTGAATACCTTGTCGTCCTTGAGTACCTTGTGTACCTTGTTCACCTGTAGTACCCTGAACACCTTGTGCACCAGTTGTACCTTGTACTGAAGTACCATCCGCCCCTTGAATTGAAGTACCTTGAGTACCCTGAATACCTTGGACGCCTTGTGTTCCACGAAAAGGACCTAAGTTAATCCAATCACCGCTGCCAATGTATGCCCAAAGCTCATCAAGATTTTGGTCAACGATTGTATCACCAACACTAGCAGATGGAAATAATGAACTTAGATAATCATCTAAGTCACCTGGGTCTGTATTTGCACTTGCATCTTCAACCTCACCAATAATGCGTATGGCAGGACCAAAATTACCTTGGATACCTTGTTCGCCTGTAATGCCCTGAACACCCTGTTGCCCAGTGATACCTTGAATACCTTGAATACCTTGAATACCTTGCTGACCAAAAGAACCTTGTATACCTTGAACACCTTGAGGACCTGGGCTAATTTGAATCCATTGTACACCATCGGAATATCTAAGTAAAGCATCATCAGAATATACAACAGCACCTTCATACGGTACTGGATCCAATGCAATTGGGGTTGTTTGAGTAAAACCTTGTCCGATTATCGCAGATCTTCCGCGAGCTGATTTAAGCGACATCATCCTGCTCCGCTTGACCGACTGTATATGATATAGTTACGTCACACGTATTATCAGTAGATGCTTTTACGTCAAGTGTATCACCAGGGGCAATAAACTGACCATTTAAAGGAAGCGGTAAAATATCATATGCCGGTACAGGTAATTCGTTTGCTACGTAAAAATAAGTATTTGATTCTGCTCTATAAAGCCTAACACTTACGTTTACGGTACCAGTGTCTCTATTTGAAATTAATAGAGGACTAATAATTTCACCAACTCCTGGTACGGTAGTTCTACTTCCACCAAAAACAAGTTCAGGTATAGAATAATTAGGTACTTCTATTATCGTAGCCCAACTTGTATAAAGTGCAGTACTAAGACCTATAGGTTTTGCGTCAGGTGCCTGACTTGTTGTTATTGTTGTTGTCATATCTGTGCCCTACTATTAGATGCTCTTCTTGCTAATTTTCTAACTGATGATGTAAACGGTCTTCCTTCAATTCTCCCCGTTCTACCATTAATTCTAAGACCTCTTGCGAAGTACTGATTATTCAATTCGTCGGCGCCTGACCAACGAACCCTGCCGCCGTCTTCTTGAAGTACGGAAGTGGCTGCTGAAACCGCAGCACCCAGTCTTCTAAAGTTTAGAGGCAATGCGTTAACGTTAACACCGGCGGACGCAAGGTTAAATTGATGTGAAAGGCTTTCAACGAGGCTACCAAAGTTTAGAATTCTTGGGTTTCTAATACTACCGATAAGAACGTCGTCTATTAAGCCATCAAGCATTGTCTGTTCGCCGGCCGTAAGAGTAAATTCTGTTTTAATTTTATCTCTCATACGATCCCACGAATTTGTAAATGCATTGAGTAATGATACGTCGTTTGCACCATCGGATGTCCATGCACTTCCATTCCAATAATATATTGTTCCGTCATATAAGTTAGTTGAACTTGTATATACAATATATGCATCATTCACGTTAACCGTAGATCCTGAAGGTAGATTTGAAGTTCCAGGACCTGCCACACTTCCAATATATTTCAAACCAACTGTTGCTGGATTAAATACTGAGAATACGTGTTTACCTTCGTAATTAAACAATCCTGCCGCAAAAATACGAGTACCTTGCTGAACACCTTCGCGGAAATCATTTGTAATTGATGTAATAAGATTTGCGGCATCTCTTCTTGTTAGAGCTTCATCTATGAAATCGTATTGACTATTTACATAAGCAATTACGTCATTTTGTAAAGAAGGTGTATTTTCGTCAATTAC